>WNFJ01713517.1_pt1 | contig 11247 bp, 12 predicted proteins | sample 5400461 | NCBI WGS metagenome assembly WNFJ01 (sample SAMN13153349, study PRJNA577476) | soil metagenome | isolation source: 115 cm saprolite on Douglas fir-dominated hillslope | place: USA:California | collected 2013-09-17 | reverse complement strand
GAGCGCTACCCATCAACCACTTCCACACTTCGAAATTGTCGGGGCGCTGGTCGAAACCCTGAGCTTCCGCCAGATCTCCGTAGTGCGGGAGGAATACGCGGTTTCCGGCGACGGCATGAAGATGTTCGGCGTGCTCGACCTTGAAACCACTTTCGACGGATGCCGATTCTCAGTTGGTGTTCGAAACTCCAACGACAAGTCCATGCGCCTCGCCCTCACGGTAGGTTACCGAATATTGGTGTGCGACAACATGGCGTTCCATGGCGATTTCACGCCCTGGACAATGTCACCATAATGGGATCCTTGGTTGAGACAGCGATGCCGTGGGGCAAGCGGAAGACGATGGCCATGCTCGCGCGTCCTATTTCAATTCTCTCCACTAGGCTGCGAATAATCTCTCGCCTTCGGTTCCAATCCGCGTCCTCGACGCCGGGTCCAAGGTGGACCGCAAGCTTTTGGAAATGATTCATAAGAAGTCGTAATTCTTGTCGGCGGTCAGCGCCCTCAGCGTTTGCGTAAATTCTCGCTTCAAACTCCGCGATGCGACTCTTAGTTCGACTCAGTCGAGGCATAAACTGCTCCTTGTCAATCACACCTTCAGAGTAACTGTCAATCAGCCTCTCCATGCCACGCCGCAGCTTAACAAGCTGGGCTTTCAAGATATCGAGATTTTCGGAGCTTGTGGCAACCGCGAGCCTCTGCTGATGCTCCTGCTCCAATCGTTGAGGATTCTTCAACAGTCCACAGACTTCCGCCCAGACGGATGCTTCAATGAATTCGCCTCTGATTTGCGAATTGCTGCAGATTCGCTCTCCTCCGAAGCGATAACCATCCGTGCCGGAGCAGCGATAGTAGGTAAAATCTCTGAGTCGACCACCTGCGGCTCTCTGTCGCGTCGTCTTTCCGTAATAAGCATATCGGCATTCAGAGCAGCTCAGAAGACCTTGAAGCAAATAGCCCGGCCTCCTTATACCTATTCGAGCGCGGGTGCGGTTTTCATTTAGCTGTCGGCGAGCTGCGTGGAATATGGCTGGCTCGATCAGGGGTGGCACCGGTATCAACACCCAGTCCTTCTGGTCAGTGTCCTTTGGGACATACGTTTTTCGGGGCTGCAACGGACGCCATCATGCGGGTCTTTCCAAATGCGGCCCTTCCGTAATAGGCAGTGTTCTGGAGCATGTGCCAAACCGCCTGGCGCGACCAGATGGATTTGCCGGATTGCGTGCGCTCGCCGGTTTCCTGAAGGCGTCGGCATACTTCGCCGAGACTACAGCGATCGTTAACAATCCATTCGAATACCTGCTTGACCACACGCGCCTGCTCTGGAATGGGCTCGAATCGAGCCTGACCTCCGCCGTCGCGGACGCTGACATACCGATACCCGAACGGAGCGCACGACATTACATTCAGAGAACCGTGTTGGGCCGCGTGCTTCTTACCGCGGCGGCTGCGCTCCATGATTTTGGCTCGTTCGTACTCGGCAACGATCCCTTGCACTTGCAGTAGCAGGTCGTCTTCTGGGCTCTGCCCGAGGGGCCGGTTTAGGAACACGACGTCCACGCCAGCTCGACGCCATTCGTCTATCAGAAGGACCTGATAGGCGTAGTTGCGCGCGAGTCGGTCAGGTGAATGGACAAAGATACGGTTGATCACGCCGGTGGCAGTCAGATCACGCAGGCGATCCAGCGCCGGACGCACCAGCGTGGCGCCACTGAACCCCTCATCAACGAACTGCCGTTCCACCGGAACGGGTGTGCCGTCGCTCCGAGCGCGTTCAGTTAGCGCGGCAAGTTGACTTTCGATCGTGTGCGCGGCCGCCTGCTGTTCGCTGGAGACACGCGCGTAAAGAGCGGCTTGGATGGTTTTCATAGTCGCCTCCCCTCTGGGAGGTTCAGCTTTCAGGTCCAACGCGATCAACAGCTCGATCGTGGGGTCTGAATTAAATACAGATAAAAAGGAGAGCAATCAGATGTCAGAAACAAGTACGCTCATTTCGTATTCTGGAAGGGTCACGCGGGCAGAACTAGCGCAACTGCCGACTCCACCTGCAACGCCAACCCATATCCCGATCCCTCACGTTGAGGTCGTGGAAGCCCTGATCGGGACTCTACGCCTTCGTCACATCGGGGCCGTGAGCGAGGAGTTCGCAGTCTCAAGAGATGGCATGGAAATGTTCGGCGTCCTTGATCTGGAAACCACCCTCGATGGATGCCGGTTCGCGGTCGGGATCAGGAACGCAAACAATAAACGTTTTCGCCTGTCTTGCACCGTCGGCCTGCGCGTGTTCGTGTGTGAGAACCTTGCATTTCAGGGAGACTACACACCCGTCTTAGCGAAACACAGCAAGAACTTCTCGCTGCAGGACAGCCTTTCCATCGGCGTCGACCGTATGCAACGGAACTTCGAGCCGATGCGCCGACAGGTCGAAGCCTGGCGCACAAGCCAGCTTTCTGACGAAGCGGCGAAGCTCATCATCTATCGAGCCTTCATCGAACGAAAACTTGAGGTACCCAGGCACTTGGCCCGCGTCGTGCACAATCACTACTTCGATCCCCAACACGAGGAGTTCGCGCCGCGGACCATGTGGAGCCTGTCGAACGCGTTCACCTCGGCGTTCAAGGAGCTGGACGCCATTCCGCAGTTCCAGGCGACGGCCAAGTTGGGAGCATTTCTTGAAGGCGTTCACGCGGTGTGAGCACGTCGCGAAACCCACTTCGGCGGGAGGGAAATGCGAACCACAAACACATTTCCCTCCCGATTTTCCTCTGAGCACAGGAGCGGGGGCAACTTCGGCGCGTTGCCGCAGAAGCCAAAAGGTGCACGCAGAAACCTTAGCTGACTTCTTTTACGAAAACCGAAAAACAGGGTCTTGGATTCAACTGCGGGAAGGGGATTGCTGAAGCGACGAGGTTCAGTCAAGGCCTTCGCGCAGTACTCTCGATGCGAACCCCTTCTGTGAATTCCGCGAGCGTGGTTAGGGAAAGAGTCCAATCTCCGAATGCATCGCGTTGGCCAAAGCACACGAAGAAGAAACCGGCAAAGCCCCCGGTCCTCGATCCAGACTTCGCGGAAGACGTTGAAGAGATTCTCAGCCACCGCAAGCCGTGGAACCCGCCAGCATGGGAATAGTCCTCGACTCTAGCGTTATTATCGCTGCCAAACGCGGAAGACTTCTCAGCCATCCTCGGCAGTTTCGCCATCGCAAGTTACCGGTATAAATACATTTTCCCGTGACAGGGAGCACTACGTGACTTAAACTTCTAATTGAGGTGCAGAGGTATCTCATGACGCTGGACGTAAAACCCGAAATTGCCGCCGCACTGGAAGCCCTAGCTTCTGCCCAAGGGTTGTCTGTGGAAGACTACCTTGAGCAGCTCGTCGAAAAAGAGCTGCCGCTCAAGCTGGAAGATGCCGCTCGTTCGGAGGGCAGTGGCATGGTTTGGGAAACGGGCTATTTGTCTACCGTACCGGCAGGCCGCTGCCATTGCGCGTAGTCGATGATGCTATCCGCCAAGTCCGCGAAGAAAGGGCGCAGCACATCCTGGGCAAGCATTCTTGAAGCTGTTCTTCGACAGCTCTGTTCTGGTTCTTGTCTTTTACGCTGACCATCCGCAGCACACATCTAGCACAAAATTATTCCTTGACGCAGGAAATGACGATTTCTGCGCGCTTCGCACACTCGGCGAGGTCTACGCTACGCTCACTGGCCTGCCACTTCGGCCCCGCATCACTGGGGCGGAGGGCATAACCATCGTAAAGCAAATATGCGAAAGGCTCACCCTGATTACGCTCAGTGAACAGGAATATGTTTCCGCTCTTGAGCTAGCTTCCTCTGGGACCATCGTCGGTGCGGCCGTCTATGATGCACTCATTGCTCATTGCGCCTTGAAAGCGGGAGCAGATATTTTGCTGACCTGGAATGTCCGCGATTTTACGAGGCTCGGATCTGCTGTCGCCCAGCTCGTGAAAACGCCGCTGGAACTATAGTTGCGACGCCGAACCTCCCCGACTTCCAGAGAATCCCTGTTTTTTTCCGTAATTCAACTCTGAACGATTGAACACCAACGAAATTTCCCTCCGCTCTCACCGCCGTCAAGGGTCAGGCCGGCTAGCGCCACGCTGAGGCCAATACTACCGCTTTGGACCTTACTCACCGCGGTGTTCCGATGGAATAAGCCAGCAATATCTGACTGACACGATACTGGTACTTTGCGTCTGTGTTGGCGATGTCAGCCTCGGTTTTCTGGAGCTCTGCCTGGCTGAATTCGACTATGGACCCGAGACCGAGGTTGTAGCGGGCTTGCGCAAGGTCGAGCGCGAGGCTGGATTGTTCGCTCAACTGCTGGGTGACGGAAAGGCGCTCGTAGGCGCGGGCCGTGTCTTGCCAGGAAGTACGGACGTCGCGCGCGATGTTGTTGCGAAGGTCGGTAAGTTTCTGACGGTTGACTTCGGTCTGAAGATCGGCAGCTCTGGCGCGCGAGTTGAAGAGAAAACCGTTGAAGACGGGGATGTTGATATTCACGCCGACGGCGCCGTACCAATTGGGGATGTGGTTGTCACGAACGGGAGCTTCCCCGACAACGCCCAGGGCACTGACGGTTGGGCGCCAGAGGTCATGTTCGGCGCTGCCGAACTTTTGCGCGGCTTGGACTTCGTCCTGGAGCGCGAGAACTTCCGGGCGCTGCTGCAGTGCTTGCTGGATGAGCGGGAGAACGTCCGGCGCGGGAGCCGCGAGCGCGGTTTGTTCCTCGACGAGTTGGAAATCTTGTTCATCCGGGTAGCCAAGAATCGCGGAAAGTGCGGCAAGGGAAGTTTGGTAATTGTTGCGAGCTTCGAGCAGCAAGAGCTTACCGCGCGCCAGGTCAACGGTTGCGAAACTCAGGTCGAGTTCGGACTCTAGCTTGGCATCGGTGAGCGCTTTGATCTTATCAACGAAGAGTTGACGGGAATCGACGGTCTGCTGCGCGACTACAACGAGAGCCTTCGTTTCCAACACGTTGTAAAAACACTGGTCGACCGCGAGTACGATTTGAGCGGTAGTGGCGGCGGCGTTTTGGTCTTCGGCCTTGGCCTGAGATTCGGAACTGGAGAGAAGATTCGTGGAACGGCCAAAATCGGTGATCAACTGGCCGACCGTCGCACCTGCGGCGGCGCGCGGAAAAAAAATCGGATTGTTCAGGCCGCCAGCGGCGAGGCGGCTTTCGGGATTGGAGTCTACCCCGGTCACGCTGAGATAGGCGTTGGGCAGCAACGCTGAACGAGCTTCCCGGACGTACTGGTGAGCGACCAGGGCGCGCAATTTTCCAATTGTGATTTGGGGATTGTTCTTCACTGCAATCGCTTCCGCTTCCCTGAGGGAGAGACTCCGCGGCGCGGACGCCTGACCAAAACAGCACAGAGGGGTAAGCAAGAAAATCGCCGCCCACCGGTGCGAATTCCGAATCACGCCACCACCTCCTGTGCTGGTCTTCTTTACGCCGGTACAAAAGGAGATAAGCGGCCGGCACGAGGAAAACTGTCAGAGCCACGGAAACAGTGAGGCCGCCGATAATTGCACGTGCCAGCGGAGCATATTGTTCGCTCCCCGTTCCGAGTTTCAAAGCCATCGGAATCAGACCGATGATCGTCGCAAGCGAGGTCATGAGGATGGGCCGCAAGCGAATGCGGCAGGAGGAGATGATGGCATCCCGGACCGACATGCCGTCTTCCTCCAGCCGGTGTGCGAATTCCACGATCAAGATGCTGTTGGACACCACAATTCCGACCATCATGATGACGCCCATGAGCGACATCACGTTCAGCGTAGTGCCAGTAAGCAGAAGCGTGAGTAGGACTCCCATTACTCCAGTGGGAACTGCCAGGAGAATGAGGACGGCAGAAGTTACACAAAATGATGGAGAATGGAGCAGTTCATTTACTCAGGGCACTTGCCCAACCGCGGGTTAGAGTTCTCAAGGGTTCCAGTAGGACTGCCCGGTCGGGGGCAAGAGTGTGACTTGCGTGTGGTAGCGCACAAGAAGCTTGGACAGAAACCGCTTGCTAAGGAAGGCCAGGCGGTGTTAGGGTACTCACGTTAGTTAGCTAGTTTCATTTTCTCTCGCCCGCCGCACTGTGCTAGCAGTTCGGCGGGTTTTTCTTTTAGAACGAGTCGCTTGGAATCTGTTCTTTAAGTTCATGACCAGCGGTGCGGTGCTAGTGAGTAATATCAGAAAGATGTTTGCTGACCTTTTCAATTTCCGAGCGTAGTCTGATTGCCTCGCCTACGAGCCCAGAATTCGACTCTCAATTCACTGGCACCGTTCTCCTCCCTTGTTGTCCGGCTGCTAGCTAGTCATCGAGCGAAATGCTTACCCGCATGCAGGATGAAAAAATACCCACGCACCCTCGATTCGACTGCTGTTCAATCAAGAGCGGGCTTCTCAAGACTACGAAAAATGAGAAGTGGAAAGACCATGCGACTGCTGAGCCAAGGAACAAGACCAGAGATTTGAGACATGTCCACGCTTGAAGAGTGAATCTTCGCAGCGGATGCCTACTTGACCGCGCCGACGGTGAATCCGGCGATGAAGCGGTCAAGGAACAGGTTGTACATGAACGCGATAGGAAGACTGGCGATTAGGCAAGCGGCCATAAGCGCTCCCCAATAGTAGACATCTCCGCGAACCAAAAAGATGGGGATGCCCGTCCCGATCATCTGATTCGATTCAGAAGAAATGAACGTCAACGCATAGACGAATTCCTGGGTTACCAGGGTAAACGTGAAGATCACGACGGTGAGAATTCCGGAGACGGAGATGGGAATCACCAACTTGACGAAAGCGCCGAAGCGCGTGAGACCGTCCACCATAGCCGCATCTTCCAACTCCTTGGGGATGGATTTGAAGAAACCCATCAGAAGCCAAATGGAAAAGGGAACCGTAAATGTGGGATAGACGAGAATAAGCGCCCACAAAGCGGAATGAAGAGCAAGGTCGGCGGGACGAGGTAGGTGAGAAAGATGCCGATGCCGAGGCGTTCGCCCCAGCGGCCGGAGAGCCTGGCGAGTGAATACGCAGCAGGCACGGCCAGCAGCAAGGTGATGGCAACGACGATGACACCGACGAATGCGGTGTTGCCGAGCCAGCGGACGAATCTGGTTTCGGTGAAGAGAAACTTGAGGTGATCGAGGGTGGGCTTGGCATTAAAGAGAAAGGGGTTGTTCTCCATTGTGTAAAGATCGAGATTCTGTTTGAAGCTGGTGATTGACATCCAATAGAAGGGGAAAGCCAGCAGGATCGTAAAAGTCCCGAGCACGAGGATGTGGACGACCTTGCCCCAGATACGCCGGGAAATTCCCTTGGCCATCAGTTCACCTCAGCGCGATGAGCCACGCGCAGCATGAAATAGGCAATGATCACCAACAAAGGCACGAGAAAGAGCGAGATCGCGGCTCCCGCGGCGAGGTCGCTGCCTTGAATGCCCAAGGCAAAAGCCAGAGAAGGCAGGGTCTGCGTAGAGTCGAACGGTCCGCCGGCCGTGAGGATGTAGACAACGGTCATGTCTGTGAAGGTAAAAATGAGACCAAAGAGCACGGCAACGCTGATTATGGGCCGCATCATGGGAATGACGATCTGGAGCTGCGTGCGCCAGAAGCCGGCGCCATCCACCGCGGCGGCCTCCGGGATGTCTTTGGGAATGGCGGTCCGGCCGGCGAGCAAGATGACGGTGGAAAATGGCATTAGGCGCCAACTGTGGACTAAGAGGACGGAAGCGATGGCGAGACGAGGTTCGCCGAGCCACATCGGAGCGCTGAAGGGTTTGTAGATGTGTACGGCTACAAGGACCCAGGTGATCACGCTGTAGATCGAATCAAGGATCCATTTCCACCCAATGGTGCCAAGCGCGATGGGTGCGACCCATGGCAGGAGAATCAGAAAACGGACAAGGCCGCGGCCACGGAAGGCCTTTTCCAGGGAGACTGCGAGAATGTTCGCGCCGACGATCACGACGATTTGAGAGCAGATGGTGAAGATGAGGGAATTGCGAATGGCGACGCGAAAACTGGGACTTTGCAGGATGCTGCGGAAGTTTTCCAGGCCAACGAAATGCATTTCGATGCTGCCTATGCGCGCGTCACTGAAGGCATAGAAAAAGGCAAGCAGAAAGGGTCCGCCGACGAGCAGCAAGATGTAGAGAACCGCTGGTGAAAACATTGCCGCGCCTAGCAACGGGCTCTGAGCCGCGCCGATGGACTTTATTTTGGTGCGGGCTATTGCCACGACACGGCCCTCGGCTCAACGCGTTTTTCGGAGGAGCGGTCGAAGAATTTCAGGTGAAACTGGGGCACGGCGAAGTCATACGTGCCGCCCAACTGGAGGTTCTGCGTGGAGGAGAGGCGCGAGAAGACTTTCTTGCCCTCGATCTTTCCACCGACAAGTGTGCCGGAAACAATCCACTCCGAACCCAGGTATTCGATATTTTCGACCTTCAAACGGAACGGTACGGCGGCATCGGTCACGGTGGACACTGGCCGGAAATGCTCCGGGCGGAAGCCAACGATCACGTCATCAAGCTCGGCAAGGTTCATCGGCGGCGAGCCGAGAAAAGTGGCGACGAAAGTGTCAGCGGGATTATCGTAGACATCGGTGGGAGTACCGAGCTGTCGAACGACACCTTTGTTGAGCACCATGACGCGGTCGCCCATGGCCATGGCTTCCACTTGATCGTGCGTGACGTAGATGGTCGTGGTACCCACGCGGCGATGAAAGCGCTCAAGCTCTTCGCGCGCAGAGGCACGGAGCTTGGCGTCGAGGTTGGAGAGGGGTTCGTCGAGAAGAAAGACCTCAGGTTCACGCACGATAGCGCGGGCCAGAGCGACCCGCTGACGCTCACCGCCGGAAAGCTCACGCGGCTTGCGATCGAGGAGCGCGCCAATGCCGAGAAGTGACGCCGCCCATTCGACCTTTTCCTTATGGAGTTCTTTCTTTACGTTCTGGGCCTTCAGAGGAAAGGCAATGTTCTTGTAGACCGAGAGGTGCGGATAGAGCGCATAGCTCTGAAAGACCATGGCTATACGGCGGTCGCGAGGACTGAGGTCGTTAACCACTCGCCCGCCGATGAGGATTTCGCCGGCCGTGGGAGGTTCCAGTCCAGCTATCATCCGCAGAAGAGTAGTTTTCCCAGAGCCGGAGGGCCCGAGGAAAACCAGAAACTCGCCTTCGCGAGTTTCGAGGTTCACGTTGTTGACGGCTCCGAGTTGTCCTTCTTTGAATACCTTTGTCAGATCGCGTGTCTCAACGACAGCCATCGGTTTCCCGCCCTGTTATTTCCATCTGGCAAAGATACGCTTGTATTCGTCTTCGGCAGCCTTGGCGGCATTCTCCGCAGTTTCGTCGCCGCGCGCCACTTTCGCGAACATCGTGGGAATCACCCACGCTTTGAAGGCTTCGTCAATGGCGGCGGTACCGTAACCGGGATAACCGACGTTTGTGGCCCAGTCGAGAACGTTGCCGAGGACTTTGTATTTGTCCGGGGGAGTGGCCCGCGGATCATTGGAGATTTCCTGTTTAAGGTCGGGGACGGTGCTGGGGAAGCAGGGGAAATTGTAAAACTGGCCGGCGGTAAAGCCGTCATGGAACGCATCGATGTAGTCAATCAGGAACTGCTGCGCGCCCTCCTTGTTTTCGGCGAAGTCCCATATCACGTAGCAGTCCATGACGTGCTCAGCGGCGATGCGGCGGACGGGCCCTTTCAGCGCCTGGCTGATCATGATCTTGGCGTCGATAGGCAGATGCTCCCTCTCGGATTGGCGAGTGATGGAGATGGCATTCGCGACGTAAGAAACGCGGCCGGCGAGCATGGCCTGGTTGTTGGATGGCGGAGTCCAAGTGAAGACCTCCGGAGTTTCGGATTCCTGATAAAGAGCCTTCATGAATTTCAGGGCTTCGATGGTTTCCTTGGAATTGATGGTGACATTGCCGGTTTCATCCTGCTCGGCGCCGCCAAAGGACCAGAGCAGCGCGCGCATGGCCATGCTGGTATCAAGTTCTTGAGAGAGACCAAGGCCGCAGGGATGGCCGGATTTGTCGCGAATCTTCTTGGCGCCGACGCGCAGATCTTCCCAGGTATCGGGACCATTCGGGAAACCGGCGTCGGTCCACCAGTCCTTGTGCCAGTTGCCGGGATCAGGGACGTAGGAATCGGAAAAAGCGAAGTAGCGCTTGGTCTTTGGATTGTAAGTGGATTTGTGCGCCAGATCGATCTTCTTACCGTGCTTCTTCTCCACGTCTTGGTACACATGGGACATGTCAATGGTCTGCTTCTCATACGCCGCGGGTGGCGAGAGCAACATGAAAATGTCGTGACCCTTCTTTGCAGAGGCCTCGGAAGCAGCCTTCGCGGAAAGGTCAACAAGGTTTATGTGGTCGACGATGACGTTTGTGTCGTGTTTTTGTCCCCACTGCTTGCAGAAGGTCCCGTCGAACCAAGTGTCGTACGCGGGAACGAAGTGGCTCCACTGAAGAATTTTCAGCGTTTTTTGCTCGGCTGCTGCGCGTTCGGGGAATAGAAAAAATGGGCCGGAACTCACGCCGGCTGCAAGAGCGCCGCTCCCCGTCCATTTGATGAAGTCTCGCCGTGACAGCCCTTCCTGTTTTTTCTTTGCCATTTAGCTACCCTCCGAGGGACAACTCAATCCCTGCAAGCTCACTTCAAGGATGGAATGAGCTTGCCCGAACCGATGATGCTACTGCGCAGGCTCGCGAGTCAATCGCTTGAAACTGCCGCGGCGTGGCTTTTCTGCGGGACGGAAATGCTTGCAGCACCCCGTCCCGCAGAACGCGTGCAACTAGAACGTAAAGATGGTGCCGCCCTCCGACCTCAGGTCGCGCCACGTGCGACACGGGATGCCATTGAATAACGGCAAGGCACCAGTCGGTCCCGGCACAGCGTTGGTCTCGTAGAGCGACTGCTCGTAAGCGAAAGTGACCCAATATGTTCAGTCTGTAGTACAAGGTGCCGGCAGATACAAAGCTTTTATGGCGCGCACCAGTTGCCATGGTCTTAACCTCCTTCGTATGCGGACCCCCCGGTCCGCGCCCCAACTCAGCCTGTTACCGCCCAACGTTGAGATGTTTTCCATCCAAGGCCGACTGGCCCCTGCGGAACCCCACTCCCTAGGGGCCCCGCGAGGGCTTCCGTTGACGTTTGGTTCGCTCAGAACGTGAAGATCGTTCCGAACTCGTTGCGCCACGAGTGCGCCTGAGTTGC
>WNFJ01626541.1_pt2 | contig 11247 bp, 7 predicted proteins | sample 5400461 | NCBI WGS metagenome assembly WNFJ01 (sample SAMN13153349, study PRJNA577476) | soil metagenome | isolation source: 115 cm saprolite on Douglas fir-dominated hillslope | place: USA:California | collected 2013-09-17 | reverse complement strand
GCCGGCCGGCGAATTCCAATTTGTGATCTGCAAGTCACCCTGGGCACTGCCGCCGAAGATCCGGGCCGCGAAGCGAGGAAGGGTAAGCTTTTCCGGCGTGAGCGTGAACGCCGACGAACCGTCTACACCCGAAACGCGCAAGGGCAAAGACGGATCGATCCAACTGAGCCCGCGAACTTCGGCTTGACCCGCCGAAGAAACGCGGTTCGCCTGGTAGTTGAGCTGCCCCTTGAGATCGGCGCGGCCGGCGCGCAGCTCGCTGACGCTGGTTTGGTTGGCGACTTCCAACAAATCCAGCGACGCGATGTAATGCAGCTCGATTTCCGGATGGCTATAGTTGCGCACCTGGCCGAACGCCTGGACTGTGGACTTTCCCGCGGTGATCTTGAGCGACTTAACTTGCGTTTCCGAGGCGCGCATCAGAAAGTGCAGATCGATTTCACCGCTGAGCGGCGCGGAGTTGCGCCAATGCGCGGCAACCAGCGAGGCGGCGATAGCGCCGTCGTATCCGTGATCGGCGCGGGAATAGTTCATGCTTGCGGAAAAGCGTTCACCGCTTAGGTCGAAGGGAATCCGTTCCTGGTTGAGCAGAAGAGTGCCGCCGTTGATTTCCACCCGTCGCACAGCAAGATCAAAAAGCTGTTCGGCAGAGACACCCGCGCCGGACCCCGTGCGTTTCGGAGCCGGCTGGTTGGTCGTGCCATCCGCCGCGACAATCAGATGAACCGCAAGCCGGTCGATGACCACCTCGCGGAGCGAGACCTTTCGCGAGAGCAAGGAGATGATTTTGAGACGCAAAGCGATCCGGTCCGCGTGCACATAGGGCTCTTCGCCCGGGCCTTCCAGGCCGTGAATCGTCAGGCCGCGAGCCTCACAACGCAGCCGGGTCAGGCTCCAAGAGAACGACTCGAGCTCAACCTTGCCGCCGGTCATCCGTTCCAGCTCGTCGACCACGCGCGCGCGAACGATCTCGCGAAACGAATCACTGTTCAGATAAAACGCCAGCCCGACAACGGCGCCCAAAAGCACCACGCCGATCACAGCCTGCACCCACTTAAAACGGCGCTTCCTCGTCGCCTTTTCCGGCGTGGTTGGTGTTTGCCGCTGGACCGTTGTTTCCGGCCGAGTTGGTGTTTCCGGCTGAGTCGGGTTTTCCGGGTGAACCGGTTTTACTGGCTGAATCATGGATGAGCTCCGCCGGGTGGATTCGTTTCTGCCGGTCCCATGCGCTCAATGTGGGCCTGCGAGCGCAGCGTTTGCAGCCATTCGTTAAGCATGTCGTCAACGCGCTGTTCGACGAGAATTTTTTCAATCTTGTCGGAGACCTCTTCGAGTGGAGGCGGACTCGCGCCGCGATGATTCAGCTCAGGGACAAATTTTTCCTGGTAGTAGCCGGCAATTGCACTCTTGTCGATGCGCACCAGACCGCGGAAGCGTAGATCTACCAGGCGCAGCACGCGGAACTCCGAGGTAAGGTGCTCGATGACATCTTGCTCGATCACGCCATAGGATGCGAGCAGAGCTTTCCAGCCTTCGTCACTGCCGGCGCCGGAAACGCGTTTACGGATCTCTTGCAGACGTGCATCCAGCTCTTCCGGCGACGGAGCCAACATATCGGGATGGACGATCTGTTGCTCCAGCAGCGAGCGGTCAATCAGCTGATCGAGCACCGCCTGCAGTTCCACCGGGTTCAGCCTGCCGCCGCTCAGCGGCTTGCCTTGGACCAAGTATTCAACGCGCGCGGCCTGGTCCAACTCGCTTTCCAAAATCACGCGCTTGTTCACTACCGCGGCCATGCGGTCGACCACCACTTGCGCCAGACACCCACCCGCCGGGCATGCGGCCTGGATCAACAGCAGGATCGCGAGTTGGAATGCCGGCTTCATCAAAACGTTTGTCCTATGTTGAAAAAGAAATTGAAATGCTTCAACACCTGAGAAAAAGGCGCGATTTGCGGCGCCGGTGGTGGTGCCGGCTGGATCGGCGCGCCCACGGGGAAGGCCGGCGGGTTGAGATTGTACCCCATATCGAAGCTGACCGGACCAATCGGCGTGCGGTAACGAATGCCGCCGCCCACTGCCTGAGACACGTAGTTGAAATCGCAGGTCTGCGGCTGCGCCAAGGGATTGAGGCAGGTACTGCGATTGGGCTGCCGGAACTTGTAGATGCTGTTAATCAGGTTCGATGGTGTGGCCCAAACGTTGCCCATGTCGTGAAACAATACTGCGCTGAGATTGTTTCCGACATACGGAAATGGCAAAGGCGGCGTCCGCAACTCCAGATTGTTGATGAACAGAGCTTCGCCGCCCAGCGGTTGTCCGGTGGCCAAATCACGCGGTCCAGCTTGGTTGATGCCGAAGCCGCGGTGCGAGGTGGCGCCTCCCGAGAGGAACCGCTCGGGAAGCGGGATAAAACTCGCTGGCGGCGGCGCGCCGGGGCCCGGCAGAGCGATGGCTGCACTGGTGTCACCAAAGGGCTCTTCGATCCCGATGCGTGTCGATCGGGCAAACACCCAGCGCTTGTGAAACTGGTAGTAGGTTGAGTTCTGGCCTACAACACGCGCAAAGTTCGGCTCAGAACCAAAGATGTGCGAGGCCACTCCGATATCGAAGCTGTTGAAAGAGCCCTTGTGAGAATCGATGGGATTGTCGCGCGTATCGCGGATGTAGCTGAAGGTGGGCATGCCCACGCGCACCGGCTGCGAAAAGAGCGGCACTGCCACCGGATTGATCACTAGATTGGTGGTGCTGACGCGGCGGTAGACCATCCGGTAAAGAAGCGTGATTGCTCGACTGAAGTTCTGGCGGAGCTCGGCCGATCCTTCCAGACGGTTCGCGGTATAAGTTGCAACATCGTTGGTCTGTTCATAGAACGCGGTCAGATTCAGAGAGAGCGTCTCGGAATCGAACCAGCGTGGCTGGTTGTATCCCAGCAACGCGAGTTTTTCCAGATTGCCGTATCGAGTCTTGAGGGAGATCGTGTGATTGCGTCCGCGAAAGTTCAACCGCGTCACGTCAAACGATACGCGCGGGCTCGCGCCGGTCTTTCCTTGAGGACTGGCGGCTCCTGCGGGCTGGCCGGTTTGGACTTCCAGGCCGGCGCCATAGTTAAACGTGTAACGCTTGGCCTCGGCCATCTGAAAATTTACGTTCTTGTGTGTTGCTTCTCCGTCAGGATTCTGTACCGCCATATCGACCTCATTAAAGATGCCCATGTTATAGAGGCGGTTTTGCGAATCCAACATCTGCCGCTGGCTGAGCGGCTGGCTGGAACGAATCTTCATCTCGCGCTGCACCACGAACGGACGTGTGTAGTGCAGGCCTGCGATCAGCACCTGATCGACAAATACCTGCGGACCCTCGGTGATTTTGTAAGCGAGATCGATCTTGAGCGGATTATCAGCCTGCGGCGTGGCCGTATATTCGAACTTAACGCTCGGGAACCCTCGATTGGTATACGCGTTGAGCACCTCGGTCTGGTCATTAATCACAGTAGAGTCAGCGTAGGGCTGGCCTTCGCCGGCGCCGATGAGTCCGCGAATGTCTTTCTCCGAAAGAGCCTTGTTTCCTTCGATGCTCAACTTTCCCACCGTGGTCTGCTGTCCTTCGTCAATGGTGAGGACGACTTGGATGTGCCCCTTTTGTCCCAGATAGTTGTCCTTCACTTCGGACGTCACTTTGGCCTGCAAGAAACCGTTGTTGCGGTAGAGGCTTTCAATGGCGCCGACGTCATGGGCCAGCATCGATTGGCTGAACGCACCGTGCTGCAACAGTCCTCCCGAGGGCTGGATCTCCATACGCTCGCGGATCTCGTCGCGATGGAAATACCTGTTGCCACTGATGAGGATATCGGATACTTTGTGCTTCTCCATCCTATCGACCTGGAAGATGACTTCTTGGCGCTCTTTACCCAACTGTTCCTGGCCGTAGCTGACCTGGGCATCAAAATATCCCTTGGTTTGAAAGTAATCCTGGATGTTGCGCTTCCCTTCGTTGAGCAAGTCGTCGTCAACAGCATTTTCTTCAAAAACCGGCACCAACCGCTTAAACCGGCCGCGACGTATCTTGGCTCCTTCCACTCTAACGGCCACAATGGGGCCGAGGGTAATATCAAAGGTGTAATCCAGACTATTGTTCTGGGGATGATAAACCCGCTGGGTCAGCGACACCTGCGCTTCCAAACGGTCGCGCTTTTGCATGCTTTTGCGGAGCCGCTGCAACGCGCGGGTGGCCTGACCCGCCGTGACACGATCTCCAGTCTTCAGCTCCGCAATTTTTCGGATCTCCTCCGCGCTATAGCCTGGCGATCCGGTCACAACAACCTGCCCGACTCGCGCCCGCAAGCCTTTGTTCACTAGGAAGAGCACCTTTACTTGTTGGTGCGGCGCGTCCCACTCGTAGAAGGGCCGGATAGTCGCCTGAAAGAATCCTCCTTCCTGCATTGCGCGCTGCATGCCGTCAATGCCGGTTTGGATTCGCTCTTCGGAGAAGAGGTCACCCAGGGCAAGCTTGCTGGCGCTCACCAGCTGGCTTTCACTGGGGTGCCCGGGCGCTCCTTCCGCCAGTATCGATCCGAAGAAGTAGTTCTCTTTGACGTCAAATACCAACTGCACTTGGTTTTGCGGCGTTCGTTGGGCTTCGACCTGGACGGCTGCGAAACGTCCGGTGTTGTAGAGAGCTTGGACCGATTCTCGCACCTTGTACTTGTCGAGGGGCTCGTGCGCCTTCTGCGTCAGCAACGGCTCCAGCCACTCCGAGTGCTCGACGCCTGGACCCGAAACCTGGATTCCGGCAACGATGAGTCCGTGCAAGCTATTCAGACTGCTAGTGTTATCAAACCCGGCGGATTGTTGATTGGAAACGGTCGGCTGCTCTCCCGCGGGAGTCGGCTGCGCCAAAGCCGCTGGCGGAGGCGTTGGTGTTGCGGGGGGAGAGGGCTCCGGAGCTTGGCTTGGTTGCGTTGCGGGCGCGGTTGGTTGGACTGGCCTGGGCGTGGCAGGCGGAGTGGTCTGCTGCGCCGCGGAGGCACCAATCCAAAGCAAACATCCCAGATAAACTGCGCGAAAACGCGGCAAAATCTCTCGCCCCTTCGGCAGAAGCTCGCTCGCCCTCTCCGATTGCTTCCTTAGTTCGATGGCAGCAGTTCAGGGCATCGTTGCACTCGGAGCCTCCGCACGCCCGCAAAACAACTCCTGGACACCAAACACCTATAATAAACAGGGCCATGGATTTCCAGGACCGATATTCCCGCCAGGTAATCTTCCCCGGCATCGGCGCCGAAGGCCAGGCCCGGCTTGGACTGGCTCAGGTTGCTGTGGTCGGCTGCGGTGCGATCGGGACCAGTGTTGCTTCTTTACTCGCGCGCGCCGGCGTGGGACGTCTGGTGATTATCGATCGCGATTACGTCGAGCCCAGCAACTTGCAGCGTCAGTCTTTGTTTGACGAGGCCGACGCCGCCGAATCGCTCCCGAAAGCAGTGGCTGCGGCTAAGAAGATTGCTGCTTTCAATTCGTCGATCGCCGTCCGGCCGGAGGTCGCCGATCTGACTCCGGAGAACATCGAAGGCTTGCTCGGCAGCGAACAACTGAACCTGATCCTCGATGGCACGGATAATTTTGAGACTCGCTACCTGATCAACGACTTTGCGGTGAAGACCGCAAAACCCTGGATCTACGCGGCCGCGGTCGGTGCTTACGCCGTGACTATGAACATTATTCCCGGCGAAACCGCGTGCCTAACGTGCATCTTCCCGGCTCCCCCGGAAGGAACTGTAGAAACTTGCGATACAGCAGGAATCCTTAACAGTGCGGTGAATCTAGTGGCGTCCATCCAAGCTACCGAGGCATTAAAGTTTCTGACCGGCGCGCACGACAAATTGCGGCGCACGCTGCTTTCTTTCGATCTCTGGAGCAACGACCGCTCCGAAGTGGCTGCTGCTCGGCTTCGATCCGACTGTCAGACGTGCGGTCACCGCGATTTTATTCATCTGTCCGGCGTCGCGCGCCCGCAGATCACGTTGTGCGGACGAAACTCAGTGCAGATTCACGAGCGCCATCGCCCCGTGGACTTCACTGAGATGACAGGAAGACTCAAGCCGCACGGCACCGTCAAGCACAACGACTTCGTTCTCAAATTCTGGCGTGAACCTTATGAGTTGACTCTTTTCCCCGACGGGCGCGCCATCATTAAAGGCACTTCCGACACCGCGGTGGCGCGCAGCCTCTACGCGCGGTTTATTGGAAGCTAGAGCCATTCTTACCACTGATCAACACTGATGACACTGATTTTGAGCGCCGAGTTCTACGCTTTTCGATCAGTGTTTTCAGTGTAATCTGATTGCTGACTGCCGGGTGCTGACTACTACTTCTACGGCTTGTCGAAGATCTTGGCGTCAACGGCAGGATTGAATTCAAAGCTGCTCACGGCAACGGACATGCTCGGCTTGCCGTTGGCGCTCACGTCGAAGTGAAAAGGCAGAGTCACGCCATCTACTGTTTTCCAGTCAGAGTAGTCGACTACTTGCGTCGCCGGGCCGCTCGGTGTATTGCCTTGGAACGAGGCGCGGAGAACGCGGCCAGTTTGGAAGTCCACAAACCAACGCAGTTGATCACCACCGCCACTGATATCGAGCACGGAAGCCTCGACGTCCCCGATTTTTTCCTTGCCTTGCGCGGCGAAGGTGTAGTGCGGATCGTCCGAATGTTGGGCAATCGACCACAGCTCGCGGCGCAAGTTCTTCAACATGCTTTCTCTTTGCGATGTGGGCATGTCGCGCGTACCTCCCATTGCGGCCATGGACATGAAGCCGCTCTTGCTCGTTGCTACCATGGTCAACTCGCCGTTGGGAGTGTTCACTTTGAGATGGATGTTGTCCTCGCCCAGAGTGGTTTCGTCGATGTCCACGGTGATGCCCTGGGCCTTCACGGTCTGTGTGCCTTTGGTGTGTACGGTCTTGATGGTTTTCAACTTCGCCCCGCCGGCGCCCTCGATCACTTTGGCGAGGAGAGCTTTGCCTTCCGGATTGCTGGCCGCCGGCGCAGCGGACGCGGCCTTGCTTGGTCCCGGCTGAGGAATAGTGATGTCCAAGGTGGTTACCGCGCCAAACGTGCTCAACGGCTTGTCGAAATCTGCAGCCTTGCCCACCACCAGGACAGCAAACTTGTTCCTTTCAAGATATTTCTTGGCCACGCGGTTCACGTCATCCGCCGTAACTTTAGCAACGCCCTTCTGATAACGCTCCAAGAAGTCAGCCGGATAGCCGTTGAATTCGTAGTTGGCGCGGGCGTTCATGACTTTTTCTTTGGAGTCGTACTCAAAGATGAAGGAGTTCAAGATCGCGTCCTTGCCTCGCTGCAACTCCTCTGCGGTAACCGGATTCGTGCTCATACCTTCGATCTGTTGGTAGAGCCCTGCCACTGCCTTGGCTGTGGTGCTGCTCTTGGTACCGATGGTGAGGATGGTCAAACCTGGATGATCGAAAACAGCATTCACGCGGCCGCCAACTGCATAGGCCAAACCGGCTTTGGTGCGCAGGTTGGAAAATAGCCGTGACGCAAACCCTCCGCTCAGAACCTCATTCATCACTTCGACGGCATAGTAGTCCGGATCGTCACGGCGAATGCCGGCGGCGATCATGCGGATCTCGCTCTGGTTTACATCGTCTTTCGCCACAAAGTACACGCCCGGCTGGGGCGGAGTCACCGCTACATCAGGCGCAGGTGTGGCCGGTCCTTTAGGCCAGTCCGCAAAGAGTTTGCGGAGGCGCGCCTCCATTGCGGTGGAATCGAAATCGCCGGCTACAGCGAAAATGATGTTGTTCGGCTGGACATACGTCGCGTGCCAGTCGAGCAGATCCTGGCGAGTCACGGCAGCCACGCTGTCATATTCCGGGACGCGAGCATAAGGGCTCTTGGCTCCGTAACCGATCTTGGTCGCCTCGCGCGCGGCGATCTGACCGAGAGTGTCGTTGCGGCGCGAAATCCCGGTCCTCACCTGATCCTTGGCCAGATCGATTTTGTCCTGGCGAAATTCCGGGTTGCGGAGAAGGTCGTTCGCCAGGTCCAGGACAAAATCAAAATCGCCTTTCAAGCTGGAAAGCGTGACGAAGGTCGCTAGAGTACCGCCGCCGGTTTCCAGCTTGGCCGCGCGAGACTCCAGGAGATCGTCGAGTTCGTCGCCAGTCTTGCTTTTGGTACCGCCGGTGCGCCAAGCGTTGCCGTAAATGCTGGCCAGTCCGACTTTGTCGGCGGGCTCACTCTTGGATCCGCCGCGAATGGTTACCGTGGCTTGGATCAACGGCAGCTCATGATCTTCCTGCAGGAAGATCACCATGCCATTCTCGAGCTGAACACGTTTCGGCTGCTGGGGATGAAATTCCGGTAAGCCTGGTCTGTGGATCGCTCGCAGATCGCCGGCAGCCAGGTCCTGCTTTCCATCATGGGTTGAAACGGCGGCCGGCGCCGGTGACGTTTTCTTTGCCGGCGCCTGCGCGGCGGCTGGCGGATTAGCTTGCCCGAAAGCCGGCAAACTTAATGCAGCGATGGCCACCATTAAAATCACGGGAGAGATTCTGCTGCGAGTCATTAACGGTTCTCCTTCTGCGTCTGCGCGCTCGCGGCAGCCGGCTTGGGTGACGCTGCGTCATTCACAATGACAGCTACAGTGCGGTTGCTTTCCAGGAAAGTCTTCCCGGCAACGCGACGGATATCGGCTTTGGTGACCTTATCGATTTTGTCCACGCTGCGGAACAGCTCACGCCAATCGCCGAAGCGGAGCTGGTTGACGGCAAGCTGCGCAGCCAGTCCCTGGTTATCCGCCAATCCACGAATCAAGTCCGCCTTGGCGCGAGTCTTCACCATCTGCAGTTCCTCGTCGCTGACATCCTCGTTCTGCAAACGATTGACCTGCTCGTGGATGGCTTGGCCCATCTCGGCGGGCGTGTGTCCGGGCAGGGGGACCGCGTAAAAGCTAAACAACCCGGGATATTTGGTTCCTGGCAGGCCGGAAAACCCGGCAGCCGTAGCGGCGATCTTTTTGTCTCGCACCAGCGAGCGGTAAAGACGCGAGGTCCGGCCCTCCGACACCAGATCAGAAATCACGTCATACACCGCGTCGTCGGGATCGCGATCGCTCGGCCGGTGGTAGCCCTCGAGGTAGAAGGGCTGCGAGCGATCATGAATGGTGACTGTACGCTCGCCAAATTGGTCCGGCTCAATGGTCGTCAGAGGCTCCGGCTTTGGCGCCGCTGGAATCGGCCCGAAATATTTTTCCACCACCGGGAAGACGTCCGCGGGTTTGAGCGCGCCCACCAGCGCGATCACCGTGTTGGAAGGAACGTAATACTTGCGGTAGAACTTGGCAGCTTCGCTCGCGGTGAGGTGATCGAGTTCGGAAGGCCAGCCCACACCTGAACGCTGGTAGGGATGCGCCGTGTAAGCGGCGGCCATGTACTGTTCCACCAGCTTGCCGATGGGATTGCTATCGGTGCGCAGCCGGCGCTCTTCGTGCACTACATCGCGCTCCTTGTAGAACTCGCGCAAAACTCCGCTATGAAAACGTGATGATTCCAGGTAAGCCCAAACTTCAAAACGGTTCACCGGCAGCGAGTAGAAGTAACTGCGTGCTGTCCATTCCCGTGCTGGCGTTGAGACCGACTCCGCCTTCGCGCTGAATGATGTCCCCGAACCGATTGGGGATCACGAATCTGTTAGCTTCCTCTACCGCTTTATCGAACTCCGCCTTCAGTTGCGCGACTTTCTTGGCGTCGCGCCCGGTTTCCTTGCGGTCTTCATGATCGTAGGCCGTCCAGGCCTGTTCCACTTTATCCAGCGCGAGCTTCTCGCGGGCATAATCCGTGGTGCCGATGCGGTCCGTGCCTTTGAACGCTTCGTGCTCGAACATGTGCGCCAGGCCGGATTGGCCTTGCGGATCCTGCACTGCGCCTGCATCCACAATAGTGTAGAAGGAGAAGACCGGCGCCTCCGGACGTTCATATAGGATTACGGTGAGCCCGTTCTTTAGAACCTTAACTGTAGTCCTCTTTTCGAATGAAGCTAAGTCCTGCGCCACGATGCAATTCCGCGACAGACCAGCCACCATCACAATGACAAAAACCACTAGAGTGCGCCGCATGGCCACCTCCCAAACGCTCGAAAACTTCGGTCGCTAGCAAGCTAAAGCGGCGGTGCAACGTTGTCAAATCTTACAGAAGGCCACATTCAGTTGAAGCGCACGCTGCCCGAATCCTGAGAGCCTCCTTGCATCCTTGTTTACCTATTGGTAATCAAACTAATCATGGAGAATCCAGGAGTAAATCATGATCCGTAAATTCTTTGTGATTGCGGCGATCGCGGTACCCGCGAGCTTTTACGCCCAAACTCAGCCGGTATCGGCGCGCCCGGCTCCGGCTCAGAGCGGCACCATTGTAGTACCTTCCACCAACATCTACGTCGTTGGCGGTGGGCTCTATGGCGGCGGTGTTTACGTAGCGCCTAGTGGAATTTCCTCGACAGAATCGGCGGCTGGAATCTCCTTGGCCGGCCAGGCTGGTATCAGCATCAACCAGCCGTTCGATTTGGGCCTGCAGGTCACCCCGACCGGGCCGGAGTATGGCTATTACGGGGCTCCCGGATCTTACACGGGCACAGAAGCAGTTGCTGAACAATCGGGAAGAGCCGTGAATGATCTGGGGCCTTCGTACTTTGGGGGTTCCATGCCGAACGCGAGTGCCGTACCAACCATGAGTTTGGGTGAGATAGCCGCGCAATATCGAGCCAATCGGCCACAGAATATACGCACCTATACCAACGCAGATGCGGAGCGCCTGGGAAATAAGATCGGTGTGGCTGGAGCCCCGATCGCGGAGGGCGCGCTGTCCTCCAACGCGCCAAACATGATCGCACAGAATCGCCCCGCGCCGTCCCCAGCCGCTCAACCACCAGTGCCCAAGGAAAAGCCCGAACCCGCGGCAAAAGCGACCACACCGGAAACCACTCCGGCTAACCCGCCAAAAACCAAAACTACGCGCCTGCCGGCGACTTCGACCTTCCTTCCGCTACTGGGTCTCGTGGGCTTGCTCAGCGGTGCAATCGGCTTTTGGATCCGCAAGTTCTTGAGATAAGGTTCGTTCGGCTGGCGGAGATTGAAGGGTTAGGCTGACACCAATCGAAAGCGCGTCCGATTAGCGGGCGCGCTTCGTTTTTGTTATCTTTCCCAGACCCAGCTCCGCGCCTCAAACGCGGCCGAGCTT
>WNFJ01206600.1_pt1 | contig 11247 bp, 9 predicted proteins | sample 5400461 | NCBI WGS metagenome assembly WNFJ01 (sample SAMN13153349, study PRJNA577476) | soil metagenome | isolation source: 115 cm saprolite on Douglas fir-dominated hillslope | place: USA:California | collected 2013-09-17 | reverse complement strand
GCGCGGCGCAAATCTGGCGCGCGCTCGACGCCTGCGGAGTTCCGGAGGTGCTTGGCGTCTGGAACCACGAGGCCGGCCCGGCGACGCGCTTTACCGTGAGCCAGATCCATCAGCGTTATCCAGGGCACGCGCGCCAGGCGCTCCATGTGGCGGCGTCCTGCCAGGGCGGCGCCTATGCGGGCAAATGGACCGTCGTGGTGGACGAGGATGTGGACGCCGGCGAGCTCGATCAGGTGCTGTGGGCGATGTGCACGCGATTCGATCCCAAGACCGACATCGACCTCATTCAGAAGGCCTGGGCGTCCAAGCGCGACCCGCTCGTTCTGCCGGGCAACTTCAATAATCGCATCTTGATTGACGCCTGCATTCCTTATGACAAGAAGCTCGCTGGCACGTTCCCGGTGGTGGTCGATGTCAGCCATGATCTGCGGGCGAAGCTCAAAGCCAAGTTCCCGCACATCTTCGGGACGATGTGACGCGTGGTTTCGATGACTGATTCTCATCGTCCTCCGACGTCGTCCCTGCGAAAGCAGGGACCCATACGCCGTGCCCTATCGATCGGCTGCGGCGTATGGGTCCCGGCTCTTCGGCCGGGACGACGGAGATGTTTGCGCACGCGCCAACCCAATCGAATTCAAACAACCGTCATGGTCGCGGCCGGTATCGTTTCCGTGCTCGTAAATTCCGCCCGACCCGCAGACGCAGCCGGCGTCGAGGATTTCTACAAGGGCCGCAACGTTACGATCATCATCGGTTACAGCGTCGGCGGCGGCTACGACACCTATGGCCGGCTGTTGTCGAGGTATCTTGGCGACCATATCCCGGGCCGGCCCAACATCGTGCCGCAGAACATGCCGGGCGCCGGCAGCATCAAGGCGGCCAACTATATTTATGGGGTGGCACCCAAGGACGGAACCGCCATCGCCACCTTCGGCCGCACGATTCCGGTCGGCCCGCTGCTGGCGGCTGCGGGCGCGGCGTTTGAGGCAACGAAATTCACCTGGCTCGGAAGCATTTCCAAGGATACGAGCCTTTGCGTCACCTGGGGCAAGTCCGAGATCAAGACGTGGGGCGACTTTCTCGCCAAGCCATCCACGCTCGGGGGCGAAGGCGCGGGCGCGGATCCGGACGTGTTTGCTCGTCTATACAAGAACGTCTTCGGCGCCAAGGTCAAGCTGGTCACCGGCTATCCGGGAACCAACGACGTCGCGCTCGCCATGGAGCGCGGAGAGATCGATGGATTCTGCGGATTGTCGTGGAGCACCTTGAAGAGCATCCATCCCGACTGGCTCAACAACAAGTCGATCAATATCATCGTTCAGGCCGGCCTGAAAAAAGAGCCCCAGCTGCACGATGTTCCGCTCGCCATCGACCTCGCCCGAACCCAAGAGCAGCTGCAGATCGTCAAGCTCGTGTTGGTCAGCCAGGAGATGGCGCGGCCGTTCGCGGCACCGCCCGGCCTGCCGGCAGACCGCCGGACCACCCTGCTGGGCGCCTTCGAGCAGACCATGAAGGATCCCGCTTTCCTGGCCGAGGCCAGGACGCAGGGCCTCGATATCGATCCCGTGAGCGCCAACGACATCGACGCCTTGCTGGCGGAGGTCTATGCGACCCCCAAGGACGTCACCGACAAGGCTGCCAAAGCCACGATGTCGGAATAACAACTCATCCGACGGATCGGAAATCGAAGTCATGCCATCGCTGATCGGATCGCGCGTTTCCCGGATCGAGGACGACGCCTTGCTGCGCGGGCGCGGGCGCTTCCTCGACGACATCGTGGTGCCGGGCGTTCTGCATGTGGCTTTCGTGCGCAGCCCGCATCCCCATGCGCTCATCCGGTCGGTCCCGAAATCCGCCGCCCTTTCCGCGCCGGGCGTCCACGCCGTGCTTACGCTCGACGATCTTGCGCCGGTCTTGGCCCAGCGGCGCATGCTGCGGCACTCGAATTCCGGGACCCCGCTCGATCGGGTCTGGCCCTTCGCGCTCGCCGATGGCGAAGTCTCCTACGTGGGCGAGACCGTCGCTCTCGTCGTCGCGGACGACCGTTATCTCGCCGAGGACGCGGCCGCCCTGGTCGAGATCGACTACGAGACGCTGCCGGCGGCGGCGGATTGCCGCAAGGCCGCGCAACCGGGTGCGCCGGCGGTCCGCCGCGAGCTCAAGTCCAATGTCATCGCCTCCTACCGGGTGGCCTATGGGGACGCCGAGGCCGCCTTCGGCAAGGCGGCGCACGTGTTCCACGAGGATTTCTGGCAGCATCGCGGCGCGGCGCATTCGATCGAGGGCCGCGGCATTCTGGCCGAGTTCCGTGGCGCGGACGATTCGCTCACGATCTGGGCGTCGACCCAGAAGGCGCATGACCTGCGCCAATCCCTCACCGTGCTGCTCGATATGGAGGAATCTCGTCTGCGCGTGGCGGCTCCCGATATCGGCGGCGGCTTTGGTCCCAAGCTCTGCGTCTACCCGGAAGACGTCGCGGTAGTCGCGGCCGCCAGGCTCATCAAGCGCTCACTCAAATGGGTCGAGGACCGGCGCGAGCATTTCACCAATGCGGCGCAGGAGCGCGATCAATATTGGTCGATCGACATAGCGGCCGATGCGCAAGGCAAGGTGCTCGGCATTCGCGGCCGCCTGCTGCACGATCTCGGCGCCTATGCGCTGCAGGACGTCAACCTGCCCTACAATTCGGCCTCCACGCTGACCGGCCCCTATGTGGTCCCGGCATTGGCCATGGAGGTGACGGTCGCGGCCACCAATAAGACTCCGGTCTCCTCGGTGCGCGGCGCCGGCTATCCGCAAGCCGCGTTCGCCATGGAGCGGCTGATGGACCGCCTCGCGCACGAGCTCAATCTCGATCGCGCGGAGCTGCGGGCGCGCAACCTCATTCCGCCGGAAAAGATGCCCTACAAGAAGCCGCTGAAGACGCGCGCCGGCGCCAACGTGCAATACGACAGCGGCGACTATCCGGCCTGCCAGGCCGACGTGCTCGCAGCGGCCGACTGGGCCGACTTCCGGCACCGGCAGGGCGAGGCACGCGCGCACGGACGCCATATCGGCATGGGCCTGTCCCATGGCCTCAAGGGCACCGGGCGCGGTCCCTTCGAATCAGGCGTGGTGCGCGTGTCGCCGACCGGCCGGGTCAGCGTCTTCACCGGCGCCGCCGCGATTGGCCAGGGGCTCTGCACGGCGCTCGCACAAATCTGTGCGAGCGAGCTCGGCATCCGGGCCGAGGATGTGACCGTCATGCCCGGCGACACTTCGGGCGTGTCGCTCGGGCTCGGCGCCTTTGCCAGCCGGCAGACCGTCACGGCCGGCAATTCCGTGCTGCTGGCGGCGCGCGCGGTCGCCGACAAGGCCAAGAAGCTCGCCAGCCATGTGCTCGAAGCGGCCGAGCACGATCTCGAGATCGCCGACGGCGAGGTGCGGGTGATCGGTGCGCGCCAGCTTTCGGTCAAGCTCGGCGAGCTCTCGCGCATCCTGCGCGGAGCGCCCGGCTACGGCTTCCCGCCCGGCATCGAGCCGGGGCTCGAGGCGAGCCGGCAATTCCGCATCGATGATCTGGCCTATGCGAACGGCTGTCACGTCGCCGAGGTGGATGTGGATGTGGAGACCGGCGAGGTCCGCATCATCAAATATTACGCGCTGCAGGATTCGGGCCGGCTGATCAATCCGATGATCGTCGACGGCCAGGTCCATGGCGGCATCGCGCACGGGATCGGCAACGCGCTGTTCGAATGGATGGGGTATGACGACAACGGACAGCCGCTGACCACCACATTCGCCGACTACCTGCTGCCGACCGCGACCGAGCTGCCCATGCTGACGACGCTCTATCGGGAAACCCCCTCCCCGCTGAATCCCCTGGGCGTGAAGGGCGTGGGCGAGATCGGCACCATTCCGGCGGCGGCGGCGATTATTTCCGCGGTCGAGGACGCGCTGGCGCCGTTCGGCGTGCACATCGCCCAGGTTCCCATCAGCCCGCACAAGCTGGTCGAGCTGATCGCGGCGGCGCCGCGCGAGCGCAGCCATTGACTGGAGCCTGAGGAATCGGAATGGGTGAATTCGGGATCGGGCAAGGCGTCCCTCGCTTCGAGGATCCGAGGCTGGTCAGGGGCGAAGGACGCTACGTGGGCGACATCGCATTGCCCGGCATGGCGTTCGGCCATGTGCTGCGTTCGCCCCATGCCCATGCGCGCATTCGCGCCATCGATGTCAGCCGCGCCAAGGGGGCGCCCGGCGTGCTCGCGGTGCTGACCGGGGCGGATTGGCAGGCGTCCGGGTTCGGCGACCTGCCGGTTCCGGGCGGCTTGCAGCGTCGCGACGGCTCGCCGCTCTACCGGCCGCCCTTCCCGGCGCTGGTCAAGGATCGGGTGCGATGGGTCGGGGACTATGTGGCATTCGTAGTTGCCGAGACCGTTCATCAGGCCATGGACGCGGCCGAGCTGATCGCGGTCGATTACGAGGTGCTTCCCGCCATCACCGCGGCCGCCGATGCGGTCGCGCCCGGCGCCCCCCTGGTCTTCGACGATTGCCCCGACAACATCTGCTTCGTGCAGCTGGAGGGCGACAAGGCCGCGACCGACTTAGCCTTCGCGCGCGCCGACCACGTGATCAAGCATCGGCTGGTGATCAATCGGGTCACCGCCGCCAGCATGGAGCCGCGCGGCTCCATCGGGGTCTATCACCCGGCCGACGGCCGCTACACCATCTATACGACCCTGCAGCGCGCGCACACGTTCCGCGAAGAACTGTCGAAGTTCGTGCTGCGGGTCCCGGAGAACAAAGTTCGCGTGGTCGCCGGCGACATCGGCGGCAGCTTCGGCATGAAGTCGGCGGTCTACAACGAAGTCGGGCTGGTGCTGCTGGCCGCGAAGCTTACCGGGCGGCCGGTCAAGTGGATCAGCACCCGCTCCGAGGCCTTCCTGGGTGACGCGCAGGCGCGCGACAATGTCACGGATGCCGAGCTTGCGCTCGATCGGGACGGCAATTTCCTCGCGCTGCGCGTGAAGACGATCGCCAATCTCGGCGCCTATCTGCAGGTCGGCGGCCAATCCTTCATCACCAATATCGGCACGCTGGCGGGCGTCTACCGCACTCCGGCGCTGCATGCCGATATCACGGCCGTGTTCACCCATACCAATCCGGTCCGCCCCTATCGGGGCAATGGGCGTCCGGAAGCCGCCTATGTGATCGAGCGGTTGGTCGATCTCGCGGCCGATCAATTGGGACTCGATCCGGTGGAGCTGCGCCGGCGCAATACCATTCCGCCACAGGCCATGCCGTTCCGTACCGGGCTGACCTTCACCTATGACAGCGGCGCGTTCGCGCAGAACATGGACATGGCGCTCGAGCTCGCCGACTTTGCCGGTTTCGCGGCGCGGCGCGCGCAGGCGCACAGGCACGGCAAGCTGCGCGGCATCGGCATTTCCAACACGATCGAAAAGGCCGCCGCGCCGAGCTTCGAGGGAGCCGAAATCCGGTTCGACCGCTCCGGCGCCGTCACCTTGCTGTCCGGCACCGTCACCCATGGCCAGGGCCACGAAACCGCGTTCAAGCAGATCGTGTGCGATCGGCTCGGGCTCGATCCGCGCGACGTTCAATACCTGCAGGGCGATACGGACCAGGTCTTTTTCGGCGAAGGTACCGGCGGCTCGCGCTCGGCGACGATCGGCGGATCGGCCTTCCTGCTGGCGACCGAAAAAATCCTGGTCAAGGCCAAGGCGCTCGCCGCCCATCTGCTGAAAGTCCCGCTCGACGACACCAAATTCGCCGACGGCATCTTTTCAAGCCCGCAGACCAACCAGACCGTGACCATCAACGAGGTTGCCAAAGCCGCCGCCACGCCGGCCAGGCTGCCCAAGGGAATGGAGCCGGGCCTCACCGCCACCGCGGTGTTCAACCTGGAGGTCGAGAATTTTCCCAACGGCTGCCATGTCTGCGAAGTGGAGATCGATCCCGACACCGGCCGGGTCGAGATCATGCGCTACAGCGTGGTCGACGACGTCGGCACCGTGATCAATCCGTTGCTGGTGCACGGACAGATCATCGGCGGGATCGCCCAGGGGGTGGGCCAGATCCTGATGGAGGACATCCGCTTCGACGCCGATTCGGGCCAGCTCATCAGCGGCTCGTTCATGGACTACGCCATGCCGCGCGCCGACGATTTGTGCAGCGTCCAGGTCAAGAGCAATCCGGTGCCGACTCCGACCAACCCGCTCGGCGTCAAGGGCTGCGGCGAGGCCGGCTGCGTGGGCGCGATGCCGGCGGTCGCCAATGCGATCGTGGATGCGCTGTCGGGTTTCGGCATCCGGCACATCGAGATGCCGGCGACGCCTGAGCGCATCTGGCGGGCGATCAGCAATTCATCGCTCTCCCGCTGAAATTACGTGCAGCAAGGGTTAACGTTCCGTTAATAAGTGGTTGAATACCCTAGGGGGAAGTAGATCCGCTTGCCCGTCAGTCCAGTGAAGCGACGATGCAAGAATGTCTCATTGTGTTCACCTTCGCCGCTCCGTGGAATTGCGGGAGAACCTGTTAGGCGAGTGCAGCGTCCTGAATTGAAACAATGAAGGAGGCTCCGCATGGGCACCAAGACAATCGCGCTTACGATCACATCCGCTCTCATGGCGTTGGCGTTGATCTGGCCGGTCTGGGCCGACGGTTGGTACGAGCAGCAGACGCTCAATTCCGCCACCATGAAGCGACTCAATGTCGGCTGGAATTCCTGCTGCCTCGGCTCCGAAGTCGTCAAGACCCAGTTCCGCGTCAACAAGACGACCAGCGGGGACGAATGGTTCTACCTCAAGGACGGCACCTGGAAACGGGTACCTGACGATACCATTCATTGGGGCCAGCACGCTCCCGGCGGTCAAGCTACGCTGTTCGTCTACTTCATGACCGGGGATGAGACCTGCTTCTACCCTCCCCAAGAGGGCATCTGAGGGGCATCTGATTCCTGCAGCCGGGCTGCGATGAGGGGATGCTGTTGCGTGCCGGGACCTCATCCAGGCTTCGCCACCGTTCGGCTGACCGAGGATCCCGCAATCGCCCGATTTGTTCGGTCCGGCCCGCATGATCGGTGGCGACAGACCGTGGATCGAATAGAGCAACGTTCGTGGTGGCCACCATGGTCAGCGGCAGCGTGACACGCCGCCCCCATGGTGAAGCTGCCGGCCGGCCCCACGATCTGCAGGCGATTTGCTCAGCTGAAAAACCAAAATTATCAAAGGCTTAGGTTTTTGAGAATCTCGGCTTGACATGTGACCATATGGTCACGTATAAAATCCGGCATGGACGAAGTGTTCAGAGCTCTTGCGGACCCGACCCGTCGAAGCCTGCTCGACCAGCTGTTCAAGCAAGACGGGCAGACGTTGAGCGCGCTCGAGGCGCGGCTGCCGATGACGCGCTTCGGCGTCATGAAGCATCTGAAGCTGCTCGAGGAGGCCGGCCTGGTCGTGAGCAAGCGGCGCGGGCGCGAGAAGTTGCACTTCCTGAATGCCGTCCCGATCCGACTCATCCACGACCGGTGGGTGAGCAAGTACGCCGAGCGCTGGGCCGCGGCGTTGAGCGACCTCAAGCACAAATTGGAGGACACGATGCAGAAAGTATTCGAGATCTACATCAAGACCACGCCCGAGCGACTCTGGAAGGCGATCACCGACACCGAGATGCGGCGCAAATACACGTTCGGAGCGGTCGTCAGCTCGGACTGGACACCCGGCTCCCGCTACCAGGGCGTCGGCCATGGAACGCCGATCTTCGAGGGCGAGAATCTGGAGGTCGATCCGCCGCGCCGGCTGGTGCAGAGTTTCCGGGCGCTGTGGGGCGAGGACGTCAAGAGCGAGGGGACCTCGCGGGTGACCTGGGAGATCGAGCCGGTCGGTGATTCATGCCGGCTCACCGTCACCCACGATCAGCTGCGCGAGGACGCCAACAACCAACTCTATGGCGGCTGGCCGATGGTGCTCTCCGGCCTCAAGACGCTCATCGAGACCGGCGAGATGCTCACGACGCCCGGATCGCTGCGCTGGTCGCAGGACCCGAAGTCGGCGGCGTGAGATCGATCGCCGATCGATCATGCCACGGCGAGACCCATGGCCTCCGCCAGATCGAGCATGCGCGGCTTTTGCCCGTCGAAATAGACCAGACGAAGGCGCTTGCGGCGCGAGACCATGCGGGCCGGCAGCGGGTCGTAGCGGAACGAGGCGCCGCCGAGATGGGGCGTGACCGATCCGACGTCGGCAACGCTGTCGACCTCGACGCGCAGGAGCACGATCTTCGCCCCGTCGGCAGCGATCCCTTCGAACGGCACGCGCGCGAGCCGCAGAAAGCTCGCCGCATCGCTGGCGACGAGAAAGCCTTCGACGAACGCGGCCTCGACGAGATCGAGATCCGTCTCGGCGCGAGGACGCCCTTCCCCGCCAGCGGGAGCATCGTCGCGGTGCGGCGTCTGCCACTGCGCCGGCCGCCTCGGCTCGCTCGGCCGGTTGTGGCCGATCCCCGCCGTTGTGGCGGCAAGCGAGCCGGCGCCGCCGTTGGAATGATCATGCTTGTGTCCGCCATGCATGGCTGTCACCTCAGTAGGATACCGGTTTATCGATCAGATGCTTGTGCGAGCCGAGCTTGCCGTGCGCCACCATGGATCCGAGCGCCTCGACCACAACGCGCGCCCCCACCAGCGCGGTGATGTCCGAGGTATCGTAGGGCGGCGAAACCTCGACGACTTCGAGACCGCAAAGGCCCTGCGCCGCCACCAGTCCCAGCAGCTTGAGGGCTTCGCGCGGCAGGAAGCCTCCCGGCTCCGGCCAACCGGTGCCCGGCACGAAGCCGCAATCGAGCGAATCCACATCGAACGAAATATAGACCGCGTCGGCATCCTTCCAGGCAAGCTCGAGCGCGATCTCGGCCGACTTTTCCAGCCCGAGCTTCTCGATGTCCTCGATGGTCAGCACATTGGTGCCGCGCTTGCGCGCCTCCTGCACGCCGTAACGCGGCACCTGCCAGCCGCCGATGCCGAGCTGCACCAGATTTGAAGCCGGCACGTTCGGCAGATTGGTCGCCCAATACCACGGCGTGGTGTGCATCCGCTCGTCGAGATCCTTTTCTTGGATGTCGATGTGGCGGTCGAAATGAATGATGCCGATCCGCTTCGAGGTGCATTGCGCAATTCCGCGCATGCAGGGGAACCCGATCGAGTGATCGCCCCCGAGCATCAGCGGCAGCGCGCCGGAAGAAAACACATGGGCGACGCCGCGCGAAATCTGGTCGAAGCTCTTCTCGAGGTTGGCCGGGATGGTGAACACGTCGCCGGCGTCGCACAGGGTCATCTGCTCACGCAGATCAACACCGAGCTCGTAGTTGTAGGGCGTGTAAAGCGCCGAGATGCGCCGGATTCCCTGCGGGCCGAAGCGCGTGCCGGGCCGATAGGTGGTGCCGGAATCGAACGGAATACCGATCACGGCGGCGTCGTATTTGCCGACGTCGCGCACGTTCTCCACATAGGGCGCCTTGAGGAACGTGTTTATGCCGGCAAAGTGCGGCAGCTCGCCGCGCGAGAAGGTCGGAATGGTCCTGTCGGTCAGGCATTCGGCGCCGGGCAGGCCCATGTCGAGCGCCCATTTCTGCTCCTTGCGCCAGCCTTGCTCGGAGAGCTTGCCTTCGGCATCGACGGCCTTCCAACCTTGCGTCGCCTGCCGGTCGAAGTCGGGATGATGGCGGTGGACGCGCTCGGGTAGCGGCTTGAGCCCGGCCTTGTGCGAACATCGCATGGGATGATGGAAGCTCATGAAGCCGTTCCTTGTGCTTGCTTGGCACTGTCGATGAAGGGGTGCACTTGCGGAATCACCGCAGCGATCAGATGCATCTTGCCGGAGGTAATGCCCCGGCGCGACGTCATCTCGTCGGTCACCTCCATTGTCTGATTGTGCATGAGATGGACGTGCAGCGAGCTGATCACCTCGTCGATATACTGGAACTGCAGATCGGCCAGCTGCTTCTGCAGGCCGGGAACCGAATTCTTGTAAAACAGCGCCACGATGCCGACCATGACATCGTCGCCCCGATCGCATTTGTGCTCCAGCAGGAACTGGTGGAGCATGTCGTTGACCGCCTGCGAGCGGCTTTCGAAGCCGCGCACTTCGACCATGCGGTCGAGATCGCTCAGCAAATCCTCAGGGAGCGATATGCTGATTCGGCTGACCGGCCGGGTTCCTCGGGTAACGGCGCGCATGATCACCTCCTGGTCAATCGACATTGTCGGAGACGTCGGTGAGGCGCGCCACCATCGCGTAGCTCCCGGCCTCCTCTTCATCGTCCGATTTGGATTGGTGGATCAGCTCCTCGAGCCTCGCTTTGGTGGCGAGGAAGGCCGGCGAGATCAGTTGCGTGAGGTTGCGCGGGCGCGGCACCGGCACTTCGATCAATTCCCGCACCTCGCCCGGATGCGCCGACAGGACCAGAATGCGATCGGCGAGGAAAATCGCCTCGTCGAGATCGTGGGTGATGAACACGATGGTGATGTCGATCTTCCTCGTCCATCAACAGGATGCGCGGCTGGTTGGCGAGCGCCCGCACGATCGCCACGCGCTGCTTCATGCCGCCCGACAACTGGTGCGGATAGGCATCGGCAAACCGCTCGAGGCCGATCAGCTGCAGCCATTGCAGCGCCTGCCGCTCGGCTTCGTGCCGGCCGTGGCCGTTGACCTCGAGACCGAACATCACGTTCTTCTTGACCGTCAGCCACGGAAACAGCGTGTAGCCCTGGAACACCATGCCGCGGTCGCTGCCCGGCTCGGTCACCGCCTTTCCCTGCAGCAGAACTTGTCCGGAATTCTTCTCCTCCAAGCCGGCCAGGATGCGCACCAGCGTTGTCTTGCCGCAGCCCGAAGGCCCGACGATGCAAAGAAACTCGCGTCGATGCGTGCGGAAATTGATATCGTTGAGCGCCCTCGTCGATCGCGGCGCGGAGCCGAAGACCTTGCTCAGATGCTGCACGTCCAAGATGACTTCGCGTGCCTTGAGCCGCTCGAAGCGCGCACGGACGTCCGCGGACTGCTCGAGATAGGACGGCAGGGATGCCGAAGATATGAACTGATCCATCGGCCTGCCCGATCCCTCAACTGCTCTTCGCGAGGGAACGATCCCACGGGAAGAACCGGCGGCCGAGCAGCGCCAAGGTCATGTCGGTTCCCACCCCGAGGATGCCGATGATGATGATCGCCGCGTAGACATTGGCGAAATGCTGATAGC
>WNFJ01197440.1_pt1 | contig 11247 bp, 10 predicted proteins | sample 5400461 | NCBI WGS metagenome assembly WNFJ01 (sample SAMN13153349, study PRJNA577476) | soil metagenome | isolation source: 115 cm saprolite on Douglas fir-dominated hillslope | place: USA:California | collected 2013-09-17 | reverse complement strand
CGCCGCGGCGGGCAAGGGAGCGTAGGTTCGCTATAGGCTTTTTGGCTTGGGATGAGCGTAACGCTCCATCTCGGCCGTCCACTGCAGAAAACGCCAGAGACTGGAGCGCTCCCGCCACAAAAATTCCCAAAACTCAAGAAAACCGATCTGCGTCATCTTGACGCCGCAGTAAGTCTCGATGCGCCACAGTAGATACGGGCTGCGCCACGGGGCCAGGCGATGGCCTTTGGTGGCGTTCCAAAGAAAGCGGAGCGAATGGCGCATGAGGCATGATAAACACAGATGACCTTCTTCGACTACGCTTTCCCCGGGACGCATAGTGCCCTGAGGGCTTCAACCACTGAGGACACGAAGTTACACGAAGGAAATCAACGTCGCAGTCCATGTTAGAATCCTGTCTCCGCCCAGGAACTTTCCATCCATGCCTGACGCAAACGTCCGCCAGAAAGCCGAAGACCATTACTACGCTGCGCTGGATTTGATGGGCGATGGCAGATTGGAAGAAGCGGTCGCGGCCTACCGTGAATCGCTCGCGGCCGATCCCGCGTTTACTGAGGCGATGCATGGACTGGCGCGCGCTCTTCAGGATTTGCAGCGCTACGATGAGGCGATCGCGGTGGCGCAGCAGATTACGGAACTAGATCCGGATGACGTGCTTGCCCATACTAGCTTGTCAGTGCTTTATCAGAAAAAAGGAATGATCCCAGAGGCTGAGGCCGAGGGAGCGAAGGCGCGGGTGTTGGGATGGAAGCAGCAGTTGAAGAAGAGCTAGCTGTCAACCGTCAGCTATCAGCATAAAGGGAACCGGGTTCCACGTATTGTAAGAATCGAGATCAGAGCTTGAGGACCTGAGAGCTGAAAGCTACAGCTCGTACTTCTTCATTAAGTGCCGGAACGAGCGATAAGAAATGCCAAGCAGGTCGGCGGCTTTGGTCTGCACGCCGTTCGAGTGATCCAGAGCATTTTGCAGCAAAGTTCGTTCGATGTTGGCGACGTAAACTTCCATGCCGACACCCTCGGGAAGGACTGCGCCCGGCGCTATGCCGGACCCGCCATCCGTAGCGCCCACACCCGCCGCCACGGCGCGGGCTTTGGGCCGTTCCGCGGGCAGTTCGACGTGCAGCTCGTCGGTCATTTCCAAAGCGACCGCGCGCTCGACAGTGTTTTCCAACTGGCGGACGTTGCCCGGCCACTCGTAGTCACAGAGAGCATCGAGCGAGTTTTTGTTAACGCGCAAAATGCTGCGATTGGCGGCTGCAGCATATTTCTTCAAGAAGTGATTGGCCAGCAGGAGGATGTCTTCGCGGCGCTCGCGCAGGTTGGGCACGCGAATTGGAATCACATTGAGGCGGTAGTAGAGATCTTCCCGGAAAAGATTTTCGGCGACGGCTTTGTCGAGATCGCGATTGGTAGCCGCGATGACGCGCACATCGATGGAAATTTCGCTAGTGCCGCCGACCGGCCGGACCGTGCGTTCCTGCAACACACGCAGGAGTTTCACCTGCATGGCCAGCGTCATTTCACTGATTTCATCGAGGAAAATGGTGCCGCCGCCGGCAACTTCAAATAATCCGCGCTTATTTTGATTGGCTCCGGTGAAAGCTCCCTTCAAATAGCCAAAGAGTTCGCTTTCCAGCAAGGTTTCGGGGAAAGCTCCGCAGTTCACCGAGACGAATGGTTCGGTGGCGCGCGGCGAACAGATGTGGAGGGCGCGGGCTACCAGTTCTTTACCGGTGCCACTCTCGCCGTGAATCAGAACCGTGCTGGCGGTGGAAGCGACCGTGCGCACCGTCTGCTTCAGCTTTTCCATCGCCAGACTGGAGCCGATGATGTTGTCGAGCGAGTTGTGAGAAGCGGCGTCGCGGCGCAGGGCGAAGTTCTGCTTGCTCAGCGACAGTTTTTCGAGCACCCGGTTGATGGCCAGTTTGATTTCGTCTACCAGGCCGGGGCTCTTGCGAATATAGTCCGACGCGCCTCCGGCTTTTACCGCCTCCACTGCGGCTTCGTAATCGTCGACGGCAGTGATAAGGATGACCGGGGAATCGGGTGAAACGCGATGCGCATGGCGTAGAACCTCGATACCGTCGACCTTCGGCATTTTGATGTCGGTGATGATGAGATCAAAAAGATTGCCGTCAATCTTGCTCTTGGCGGCCTGGCCAGATTGCACAGTTTCCACGCGATGTCCGTCGCGGCGCAGGGCGATGTCGAGCATTTCGCAGATGGAGCGCTCATCGTCGCAAACCAGGATATTAGCCACGCGGCCTCCCTTCTGCCGCAGTCGCGGCGAGTTCTCCGGAGGGAAGCTCCTGCAACTCGGGTTCGGCCAGCTTTTCAGCCGCAGGAGCACCGGCGCCCCGTCTTTCAGCGTCGAGCCGGCGTAGCCTTAGCACGAAGGTGGTTCCCTGCCCGGGCTTTGACCTGGCCCACACTTTGCCTTCATGGGCTTGCACGATCTGATAGACCACGGCCAATCCGAGGCCGGTACCGCCTTCAAAGTTCGACTGGAAGGGTTCGAATATCTTCTCCGTCTGTTGCGGCGTCATGCCCGTTCCGGTGTCCGCAAAGCTCACCTGCCAGTCGTTTCCCAGGCATTCGATAACCACCTTGAGAGTGCCGCCGTATTGCATGGCCCGGATCGCGTTCTCGGCAAAGTTCCAAAAGACCTGTTTGATCTTGTCCCCGTCGGCGAGCACCCACGCCTCAGGCGCGGCAAACCGGCACTCAATCGCGATGCCGGTATTTTCCGCAGTCATGCGATGTCGGACCAGGGTAAGAGTGTCTTCCAGCAATCGAACCAGGTCGGCCTTGTCAAAGTGATACTTCTTGCCGCGCGAGTAAGCCAGGAAATCGGTGATGATCCCGTTCAGGCGTTGCGATTCCCGGGTAACGATATCGAGCAGCCGGCGGTGCTCTTCGCCCAATTCCGGTATGCCGGAGAGCATGCTGACGGAGCCCGCGATGGAAGTAAGCGGATTGCGAATCTCGTGGGCGATAGCCGCGGCCAGGCGGCCCACGGCTGCCAGACGGTCCTGCATGCGGACTTCGCGCTCCAGTCGCCGGATCTCGGTGAGATCATCCAGGGCATAGACATACCCCAGAGGGCCGCGCTCGGGCACATTCAAAGCGGCGACTCTTACCCGAACCGTCTTACGGAACGTTTCCGCCGTGTCGAAACGAACCTCGGCATGGCTGCGCGACTCGCCGTTCGGCAGAGCGTCGAGAAACAAGTGGGTGACGGGTTTTCCCAGCAACTGTCCGGGGGTGCGTTCCAAGAGTTTTTGGGCTGCGCTATTGACCAGCGTAATGCGGCCGTCGAGACTGGTGGTGATCAATCCACTACTGATGGACTGAATTATGTTCTCGTGCAGGATCTGTAGATCCTCGAGCGCTCCGCTCGCGTCCTTCAACTCCACCCGCGCCTCACGTAATTTGGCGACCAGCAGGCTGGCGAGGTAGGCAACGGTAAGAAATGCGAACAGGTTCACGAAAATGATTCCCTGCAGCGCTTTCGGTTCAGGTTGGGTCGAGCCGTAGGACCGCACTATTCCGTAATAGTTGAGTTCAAGGACTGCACCATAAAGAATGAAGGCGAGGGCGGCGACCAAGTGTGCCCACACCCGGGGGAGCAAGATGCCGGCCACGATGATGACCAGAGGGTAGAGAAAGTTCAACGAACTATCCCAGCCTCCCGTCTCATGTACCACCAGACTGACCATGATCAGGTCGGTCAGCACTTGCAAAGAGGCCTGCAGCCTGTGCTCTTTCCACAAGGACAGCAGCAGGACATAGAAGAGCGAGATGGTATACCACAGCAGCATGGTGCTAAGGAAAAGGCGCAACGCGGGTAAGGGCCAATTGCGCGACGCCCAACTGGATTCCAAGCAGGAGGGTAAGAATCAGTATCCGTACTTTGACCAGCCAGGCCAGCCAGTTCCGTTCGTCGAAGGTCGATTGCATTGAGGTACCGATGGACTCGAAGAGCCCGGCCGCAGCCTTCGCTATGCCGGACCGGATCTTGCCCTGCCAGCAAAGCGGCAGGATCTCGTAAAGGTTGGCAGGCCGGTCAAAAAGCATGCCGCCTGCCAACCCAAATGACTTTCTTATCCCGCCAGCTTCGCGATCATGGCAAACAGCGGCATGTACAACGAAATCACAATCCCGCCGATGCTAATACCCAGCACGCCGATGATGGCCGGTTCCAGCATGGCCAGCATGTCTTTGGTAGCCGCGTCTACTTCCTCTTCGTAGAAGTCGGCGATCTTCTGCAACATGTTGTCCATGGCGCCGGTGGCCTCGCCAACTCCGATCATCTGCGTCACCATGTTGGGAAACACCCCGCACTCTCTAAGCGGGTCGACGATGGTGCGGCCTTCTTCGATGGCTTTCCGCACTTTCATCAAGGCTTCCTCCAGCACGGCATTGCCGGAAGTCCTGGCGGTAATGGCCAAGCCCTCAAGAATAGGAACGCCTGAGGTGATCAGAGTGCCCAGAGTGCGCGTAAATCGGCCCACGGCAATCTTGCGCAAAAGCGGGCCGACGATTGGCATCATGAGCAGGAATTTGTCGAAGTAATAGCGCCCTCGGGGATGTTTGCGGATCTGCTTAAGGCCAAAAACCAGACCTACCGTACCCGCGATGAAGACCCACCAGAAACCCTGCACGAATGCGCTTAAGCCCATTACGATGCGGGTGGGAAGTGGCAAGGTGACACCCAATCCATTAAAGAGATTGGAGAAGATAGGCACCACCCACTTCAGCAGCGCGCCGACAATCAGCGTAGCGATGCTGACTACGGCGATAGGGTAAATCAGGGCCGATTTTACCGCCGCTTTTAAGCGGACTGCTTTCTCGACGTAGGTCGCCAACCGCTGCAGGATGATGTCCAAAATGCCGCCGGTCTCACCCGCCTCAATCATGTTAGTGGTGAGGTCGTCGAAGACGTTCGGGTACTGGCGCATGGCGTTGGCCAGGGTGGCGCCGCCTTCCACCGTGGTGCGCACGCCCGTCAGGGTCTTCTGGAACGACTGGTTTTCCTGGTTCGCCGCCAGGATTTCCAGACACTGCACCAGCGGCAACCCGGCGTCAATCATTACCGAGAATTGGCGGAAGAAAATCGCGATGTCTTTGACTTTGACTTTGCCCGACCCGAAAGTGGGCATGGCAAACTCTTTGCCTTTTTCCCGGATTGCTCCCGGGGTAATGCGTTCGCGCCGCAATTGCTGCCCGAGCGCCTGTTTGTTTGGCGCCATGCGTTCTCCGGAGATTTTTTGTCCGGATGCATCCTTGCCGGAAAATGTGAAAACTGGCATGGTTTTAGCTCTCCTCAGTTCGTCGATGTCGTTACATTCAGCGGCGCAAATTCAATATTCTTCGCGGATCGCGAGCCGCCGTCACGATGCCGCTTCATGTTTCTAGCGCTTGGCGGGTGCTGCTCCCTTCGCCAGTGGGGTTCCCGCGGCAGCCGTCCGGTTGGTCAAACCGGCGCCGCGGTTAATCATTTCCTGAAGCTCTTCCGGATTGCTGGAACGTTGCAGTGCAACTTCCAGAGCAACTTGTTTCTGGAAATAGGCCGTGGCTAGCGCCTGGTTGAACGTCTGCATGCCGAACTTGTCTTGTCCGGACTGCATCGCCGAATAGACCTGATGGATCTTGTCTTCGCGTATCAGATTGCGGACTGCCGGGTTGGGGATAAGGATTTCCATGATCATCGACCGGCCCTTGCCGCTGATTGTCGGCAGAAGGGTTTGGCACATGACGCCTTCCAAGACCAGAGAAAGCTGGGCGCGAATTTGCGGCTGCTGGTGCGCAGGAAAGACATCAATGATGCGGTTGATGGTGGAAGTCGCCGAATTAGTGTGCAAGGTGCCGAAGGTCAAGTGACCGGTTTCGGCGATCCGAAGGGCCGATTCGATGGTCTCGAGATCGCGCATTTCGCCGATCAGCACCACGTCCGGATCTTCACGAAGAGCGGCCCGCAATGCATCGGTAAAGCTCTTGGTATCGGCGTGCAGTTCGCGCTGGTTGACCACGCAGTTCTTGTTCATGTGCACGAACTCGATGGGGTCTTCGATGGTAAGGATGTGGTCGTGGCGCTCGCTGTTGATCTTGTCGATCATGGCGGCCAGGGTTGTGGATTTGCCGGAGCCGGTCGGTCCCGTCACCAGGACCAGTCCGCGTGGCTTGTCGCAGAGTTTGCTCACCACAGCCGGCAAGCCCAGCTGGTTGAAAGATTTGATTTCGAAGGGAATCAGACGGAACACAGCCGCCGTGGCGCCACGCTGGTTGAACACGTTGGCACGAAAGCGGGCCAGTCCCTTCAATCCGAAGGAGAAATCGAGTTCGAGGCTTTCCTCGAAGCGATGCTTCTGAGAATCGGTCATGACGCTGTAGGCCAGTTGCTTGGTCTCAGCGGGCGTCATCTGCGGAAGGTCCAGCGGCACCAGGTGCCCGTGAACGCGAATCTGGGGCGGCGAGTTCGTAGTGATGTGGAGATCGCTGCCGTTCATCTCCAGCATTCTTTTGAGCAGATCGCTTAACGACAAAGCCATACGAGTGATCCCTTCCTTAACGCTTCGCTTCTAAACTAGTGAATGGTCTCGCGAGCGACTTCTTCCAGAGTGGTGATGCCCGCCGCCACTTTGATCAGACCGCTACGCCGGAGTGTGATCATGCCGCGCTCGATAGCCTTCTTTTTCAATTCGAGGGCCGAGGCGCCCACCAGCACGAGTTCCCTGATCTCATCGTCCACTTCCATCACTTCGTATAGACCGCAGCGTCCCTTGTATCCCGTGTTGTTGCAAACGCCGCAGCCCTTACCTTTCTGAATCTTGGCCGTCTTGGCCTCTTCGGGAGTAAATCCTTCCTCGATCAAGGTTTGAACCGGAACCTCCACCGTCTCCGAGCATTCCTTGCAAATCCTTCGAATGAGGCGCTGGGCGCATATCAGGTGCACCGAGGTCGCGACCAGGAAGGGTTCAATACCCATATTCATCAAGCGGGTGATGGTTTCTGGCGCGCCGTTGGTGTGCAGAGTGGAAAGCACAAGGTGGCCCGTGAGAGCGGCTTTAATGGCGATTTCCGCCGTTTCGAAGTCGCGAATTTCGCCGACCAGAATGATATTGGGATCCTGTCGCAGGAAAGAACGCAGGGCGGCGGCGAAGTTCAATCCAATCTGCTCTTTCATCTGCACCTGGTTGACGCCGCCCAACTGGAATTCGACTGGATCTTCGGCAGTCATAATGTTTGTGTCAGGCTGGTTGAGGCGCGAGATGGAGGAGTAGAGAGTGTTGGTCTTTCCCGATCCCGTAGGGCCCGTGACCAGCACCATGCCGTACGGCTTGAGAATGGCCTTCTCAAACTTGACCAGAGACTCTGGCTCGAAGCCCAGCTTGGTCATGTCGAGCCGCAGATTTTCTTTGTCGAGCAAGCGGAGCACGATTTTCTCGCCCCAGAGTGTAGGCAGTGTGCTGACACGAAAGTCGAGCTGTTTCTTGCGGCCGCCGATGTTCATCTTCAGCATGATGCGGCCATCTTGCGGCAGCCGCTTCTCGCTGATGTCAAGCTTGGCCATGATTTTCAGGCGGGACGTGATCGCATCCTTGAGCTTCATGGGCGGGGACATAATCGATTGCAGAACGCCGTCAATACGAAAGCGCACGCGGAACTCTTTTTCGTAAGGCTCGATATGAATGTCGCTGGCCCCGCGCTTTACCGCATCCGTGAGCACCAGATTCACCAGCTTCACGACCGGAGCCTCGTCGGCAGCCTTCTCCAGCTGCGCCAGCTCTATCTCCTGCTCTTCCGCCTGCACTTCGATGTCGCTTTCATTCATCTCCGACATCGACTGCATGACGGTTTCGAGGTCTTCCTCCTTTGTGGTCGTTCCGTAAGACTTGTCGATGCCCGCAAGAATCGAGCTCTCGGAAGCAACCACCGGTTCGATATTGAAGCCGGTCATGAACTTGATATCGTCCATGGCGAAGACGTTGGTTGGGTCGACCATGGCGATGGTGAGCGACGCACCCACGCGGCTTAGGGGAAGAATCTGGTAGCGCTTTGCGGTTTCAAACGGAATCAGCTTGACCACAGCAGGGTCGATTTCAAAATACGAAAGATTAATGGCCGGGACGCCATACTGGCGGGAAAGAAAATTGGTGACATCCTCATCCGTGAGGAAGCCGAGCTTCACCAAGGCAGAACCCAGGCGGCAGTTCTGCTCCTTCTGAGCCTTGGTTGCCTGTTCCAACTGCTCCGGGGTAATGATCTTCTCTTTGACGAGAAGGTCACCCAGCCGTTGAGACATACGTCGATCTCCTATCACGTAGTGGAACGATGCTGGGCCGAGTCACCAGCATTTACACGAAGCGCCGCTTCTTGACTGTGGGAGAAAGCAGTGTCTTTGTGGTGACACAAATTGTCACAGCAAGTCGATTACCGTACCAGTTACCGTAGTACTTGGACTCGCCGCTAAGCTGGAAGTGCTGCGGGCTGTGCTCCGGAACCCGCGCCAGATGAGCTTTTTACGCAACCATGCCCGGGTACGAGGCTGAGGTACATGCACTTCGGTAAGGGCCCCTAATGCTATTCGTTGCCCGGTGCGGCCTGCCTTGCACGCGGCGTACACTTCATTAAGAGGAGTTTCGAGTCTTGTTGGCGAACCAGAACAAACGTCAGATTCAGACCTACTATCGCGCTTTGTTTCGCGCCTGGGGGCCGCAGCATTGGCTTTGTTTCGCGCCTGGGGGCCGCAGCATTGGTGGCCGGCGCGCTCGCGGTTCGAGGTCATCGTGGGCGCGTACTTAACGCAAAATACCGCGTGGACCGATGTGGAAAAAGCTTTAGTGAATCTTCGGGCGGCTCGCCTGCTTAGCGTCACAGGTATCCGCCGGGTTTCGCTCGCGGAACTGGAGCGCTTAATTCGCCCTGCGGGCTATTTTCGGCAGAAAGCGAAGAGGCTGAAACTTTTCGTCGCTTTTCTGGACCGTCACTACAAAGGCTCTCTGGCAAAACTGTTTGCGCGCCCCACCCAAAAAGTTCGGGAAGAACTTCTTAACCTCCACGGTATCGGCCCAGAGACCGCTGATTCCATCCTGCTCTATGCGGGCAACCATCCGGTCTTCGTGGTAGATGCTTATACGCGTCGGATTCTTGCTCGCCATGAGATCCTGCCCGAAAAAGCTGACTATGAGGAGATTCGGGGACTCTTTGAAGGGGCGCTTGGGAGTGTGGCGGAATCGGTTGCCGAGTCCGGCGAGACCGCACGGCAGTTGGAAGCGGGACTTCCTGGCGCTGCTCATCCGCCATCGGCGATGAGCACGGCGAAGCGCACAGGGCTGGCGCAGGTCTACAACGAGATGCACGGCCTTATCGTAGGTATTGGAAAGAACTACTGCAGAAAGCGCGAGCCCTTATGTAAGGAATGCCCTCTGTACGCTTTTCTCCCGGCCGAAGAATTGAGGCTGAACGGCCCCTCAACGTCCCGCAGTTGACTCATCTGGTTTCGCTCGCTAGCTATTTTCTTTACCTGATCCCCCTCGTCGCCTAGAATGGCCGGTCTAACTCTCCGCGAAGGAGCGTCGCGATGAAAATCAAAGGCATAGAAGGAATGTCGCCCGAGCAGATTCGCTTTGAGGTTCAGCGCGGAGCGAAGTTCGTCTTCTTTTATTATTCCGTTTCCGTGGTTGTGATGTCTTTCCGGCGACCTTCCCCTGTATATTTCATCCCCGCGGGACAAAGCGCGCTGGGCAAAGGGCTGCCTTGGACCTTGCTCACGCTCCTTGCTGGCTGGTGGGGAATCCCCTGGGGACCGATCTATACCGTGCAATCTCTGGTTGTAAATTTCAAGGGAGGCAAAGATGTAACGGCGGAACTCTCCGCGAGATTGCAGCCAGCAGTCACCGTCCTCAATCCCAGCCAGGTTGAAACCAGTCAGGTTTAGACCAGCCCAGTTTAGAATTAATGTCAAATGCTTTGCGATGTGGCTCGCATGATCGGCTTCGTTTTCCTCGCATCGATCCTGTCCCTAGCCCAATCCCTGCGCCAGGCGGGAGATCACGACGGAGTGCTCATCGGCACGGCCGTCCGCCCTTCACAGCTTTCCGAAACTGCCTACGCTTCCACGCTGGCTCGCGAGTTCAACATGGTGGAAGCAGAAGATGCGATGAAGTGGTGGGTGCTGCGACCCGATCGAGCCACCTATAACTTTCGCCAGGGCGACGAACTGGTTCGCTTCGCGGAAGCCCATCAAATGAAGGTCCGCGGTCATTGCCTGGTCTGGGGACGAGCCAATCCGGATTGGCTCGCACAAGGTCACCCCACAGTCCGGCAACTGTCTCGACTCCTGCACGAGCACATTACTCGTGTGATGACGCATTACTCAGGTCAAGTCTTCGCGTGGGACGTGGTTAACGAAGCCCTCGACGAGAACGGAAACGTACGCGATTCCATCTGGTACAACCAGCCAGGAATCGGGCATTCAGGAAAAGGAACGGCTTACATTGAGAAAGTCTTTCGCTGGGCGCACAAAGCCGATCCACACGCGTTGCTGTTCTACAACGAAGCCGAGGGCGAAGGATTGAACCGAAAGTCGGACGCGATCTACGCTATGGTCCGGGATTTCAGGCGCCGCGGTGTTCCGATCGATGGCGTGGGGCTGCAGATGCACGTACCAGTGTTGGAAGCGGATATCGCATCGATCGCCGACAACGTGTCCGCAAATATCGCCCGGCTCACAGCGCTGGGTGTGCAAGTTCATATTACCGAGCTTGACGTTTCACTGCGGCTGGAGCCCGACGGTGTGGTACGCGCGGCGGATGGGGCCGGCCAGGAAGATGTGTATCGCGGCATCGTGCGCGCTTGTCTGAATAGTTCAGGGTGCACGGCGATCCAGACGTGGGGATTCACTGACAAATACTCCTGGATCGGTTCCCACTCTCACCACACTCGCGGCGCGGCATTGCCCTTTGATAAAGCCTACCAGCCTAAACCCGCCTATCGCGCGATCTGGGAAGAGCTCTCCGCGGGACGCTCCTCCCATGTTGACCATTGAACGTCTCGCAGCCCATGAGGCGTCTCCCGCGACCGAAAGTTGCATCTATAATGATTCTCGGTCCATTCGCTTGAAGTCATCTCTGACTTGCAGCGCCTGACCGGAATTCTCTTGGCGCAGATCGCTCCAACTCGACTTCCTAAGACTTCCAATCGCAAGCGGTACATCATTCTGCTGGCGGTTGCGGTTTTTTTTCT
>WNFJ01091363.1_pt2 | contig 11248 bp, 11 predicted proteins | sample 5400461 | NCBI WGS metagenome assembly WNFJ01 (sample SAMN13153349, study PRJNA577476) | soil metagenome | isolation source: 115 cm saprolite on Douglas fir-dominated hillslope | place: USA:California | collected 2013-09-17 | reverse complement strand
GGCGAAGTTCATAATGTCCAGGGACTCTGGGTCAGCGGCGAGTTTTTCCAGACGCTGGGCGTTGAGCCGGCACTCGGGCGCTTAGTGACCCCCGCGGACGATCGTCCGAATTGCAATTCTACTGGCGCGGTCATCAGCTATTCGTTTTGGAAGCATCAATACGCCGGAGAGAATTCGGTGATTGGCCGAACGCTGACGATCAGCCGGCATCCTTTTGAGATTATCGGCGTCACGCCACCCGATTTTTACGGCGTGGAGGTTGGCCGCTACTTCGATGTTGCGGTGCCGCTTTGTGCCGAACCGATCATCGTCGGCGAAGATAGCCAGCTTCGCCAAGCCTCTGGCTGGTGGCTTACGGCCATGGGCCGGCTGAAGCCCGGCTGGACACTGGACCGTGCGGCAGCTCAACTGCGGGCCATATCGCCCGGGATTTTCGAGGCCACGCTGCCACCCACTTTCAATCCGGAACAAGCCAAGCACTACCTTGGCTACAAGCTAGGAGCATTTCCGGGAGATTCTGGTTCGTCGGAATTGCGCCGCAACTTCGAGAACCCGCTGTGGTTCCTGCTGGCTCTTGCCGGGCTGGTGCTATTGATCGCTTCCGCGAACCTGGCGAACCTCATGCTGGCACGCGCAAGCGCGCGGGAAAAAGAGATGGGCATGCGCATGGCCGTCGGGGCGAGCCGCGGACGATTGATTCGCCAACTGCTTGCGGAAAGCTTTCTCCTTGCGGGAATCGGCGCCGGGTTGGGTGGGCTGCTGGCGCGAAGCCTCAGCCAGATTCTGGTCGCCTCCCTCAGCACACAGAACGATCCGTTGTTTGTGGATCTCGGAACCGACTGGCGCGTTCTCGGCTTCACGGCTGCTCTCGCCGGTTTAGCTTGCATTTTGTTCGGACTCGCGCCGGCATGGCGCGCGACCAGCGTGACACCGGGCGTGGTGTTGAAAGAGAGCGGGCGCGGCATGACCGGAGGGCGCTCAGGGTTTGGTTTGCGGCGGATCCTGGTGGTCTCGCAAATTGCGCTGTCGCTCATGCTGCTGGTGGGCGCCCTTCTTTTCGCGCGCAGCCTGAACAACCTGGCCACGGTTGACGCCGGCTTCCGGCAGGACGGCATTCTAGTGACGGATATAGATTTCAGTGCTCTGGGTCTGTCGAACGAACGCCGTCTTGCGTTCTCTTCGGAACTTCTGAGCCGGGTGCGGGCCATTCCGGGAGTGGATTCCGCCGCGATCACGGAGATTGTGCCGCTAACCGGCAATGGCGAAAATCACGATTATATTGATGGGGACCTCGGGTGCACCGAAGGGCGAGGCCCCAGTGGCTTCGTTCAATCGAATGAGTCCGGGATTTTTCCAGACGCTGCAAACCCCGATGCTCGCGGGCCGAGATTTCGATGAGCACGACCTCAAGGGTTCGCCAAATGCCGCCATCGTGAACGAAGAGTTCGCGCGCAAATTTACGAATGGCAGAAATCCCCTCGGGATGACCTTCCGCATCGGCCGCCTGCGGACCATTACCGCGCCCTACGAAATTATCGGACTGGTGAAGAATTCGAAATATTTTCAGCTGCGGGAGGAAGCTCAGCCCATCGTATACACCAGCCAGGCACAGTACGATCATCCGGACAGCGATGCGCAAGTCCTGATTCGTTCGAATGCGCCACTGGCAAATCTTCTCTCTTCGGTGAAGAGCGCCGCAAACCAGGCCCATCCTGATCTCGACATCACTTTCTTCCCGTTCCACAAAATGATACAGGATGGACTGCTGCGCGACCGTTTGATGGCTGTTCTTTCCGGTTTTTTTGGAGTGCTTGCCGTGGTGCTCGCCGCAATCGGACTCTATGGCGTGATTTCTTACATGGTCGAGCGGCGCCGAAATGAGATCGGGATTCGCATGGCGCTGGGCGCCGGGCAGAAAAAAATCATCCGCCTGGTGTTGCGCGAGACGGGCATCCTGCTCTTGATTGGTCTCGCGGCCGGAGCGGTTCTAGCCCTGGCCACCGCGAAGACCGCCGCTTCCATGCTCTTCGGCTTGAAGCCCACAGATGTGCTGACATACGTTCTGGCAGTAGCGAGCTTGTCGGCGGTTGCGGCTTTGGCGAGTTTCCTGCCGGCCCGGCGCGCCGCTCGGCTCGATCCGATGGTGGCGTTGAGAAATGAGTAGGTTCGGGATCAGTCGAAAACAAAGATTATGTCAAGGCAAAGCTGCGGATGACCAAACGGCAAATCAAGCGAGGAACAAAAACTGGGAGCAGGAATTCGGCGCTCCGGTTTATGCGGAGACTTTGCTGGGAGCCATCCGGCGCAGCGGTTTTACTCCCGGAATCGGGAACTGCATGTGCCAAAAGTTCGTTTCGGGCGAGACGAACTCCACTCCGATATACTGCTTGCCGTCGCGAGCCCTGTGGATGGAGACAACGCGGCACTCCATCGACTGCGAGGTGTTATCATTCAACAGGATCACCGTTTGTCCCACCAATACGATCTCTTCAAGCTGAAACAGCGCCCCGTGCCGGTTCACCGACTGCGAATGGGTCTGTGCGGAGAACTTTTCGCCAGAGTCTGTCTTTCCGCGGACGGTCAACGGCACCGTTAAGGCTGCCCGCAGTGTGCGGCGGCGTTCTTTGCAACGAAAGTGAAGCAGGGACATTTCGGCTTCGACCTCAAATCTGATTTATGAGTCCACGGCATTTTCAGCCAACTTCAATCGACGGGTTTACGCCTAACGTATCGTGTCAGCAGGGTGCTAAAGCGACAGAATAGCAGACTAGAGGTGAATAGCACGAACCTTGCCCACACACCCAAATACTGGCTGTTTACTTCTTCCAAGACAATGGCGGAACGGTACCACAAGAGTGAGTTAGGTAACAGTACCCTCGGGCTAGGACCCCCATTTCCCCGTCGTGTTTGCTACCAGGCCTCGAAACAGTCGTAGTTCTGCTGCCTGATGATATTCCCTTCTCGGAACTCCAGAAACACGGCAAAAAAGGCCCTCATCTGCCCCCCAGCGGGAATGGATCCATAGGGTACAGCCAAAGTTCCGACCCACTCAACTTCCAGCGCTACCCGGTCGTGGTCAGCTATCTCTTGCTTTATCTTATACATCTGCCGGGACATGACCCTTTTGCCCCGTTCCGCCCCTTCCAGGGCCGCAGCCAGGTCGCGCTTCTTGCCGAGAGGCGTCAGAAGGTTCGGGAATTCCTCTAAGACTACATCGGGAGCAAGAAACTCCTTGAGTGCGGCCCCCGTCTCCCCCATTTCGAGGGCCTGCAAGTATCTCCGCGCGATCCCCAGATTTCCAGCCGGTTCGCCCATTTTCGCCTCCCCGAAACGGCGGCTCTCCGAGCCTGCGCAGTTCGTAGCGCCGGCCTGTTCTACTCGCGTGTCCCGGCCGGCGCTTTCGTTTCAATTTGTTGGGGGCTTCGAAGACTTTTGCCTGGCCGCTTTCCCCGATGAGTTTCCCAACAACGTTACGAGTTGCAGCGGGTTCACCCGCGCTCTTTCCACCGTCAGCCCCCAATGTAGGTGTGGCCCGGTGACGCGCCCCGTGGCTCCGACTTTTCCCAGCACGGCGCCGGCTTCCAAAGCGTCTCCCACCTTCGCATCGATCTCGGAGAGGTGGCCATAAAGGGTGTAAATTCCCAGACCGTGATCCACTACGACGCTATTCCCGGCAAAGAACAACTCCTCCGCCAGAACAACGCGGCCGCGTTGCGCGGCATGTACCGGGGTACCGGTTGCGCCATGCAAATCCACCCCGCCATGTGGTGACCCGGGATTCCCATTTAGAATCCGCCGTCTCCCAAAATTCGAACCTGTTGTCACGCCATCCAGCGGTATTCGAAACTTCCCATCCCACAAGCGCTCCGGCGTCACGCGATCAAAAATATCGCGCAACTTCTGGCGCTCTTCGTCCGCGCGCCTGATTTGTTCCGGGCTGGGCTCGACGAACTGTTTCCCTACCTGCAATTTCTCCGTCGCGAACCGGCCTTTCCTCACCGTCACTCTCGCCATGCAGCTAATTTTCCCGCCGCCGGCCATTTGTCCCGTGATCTTCAACTCGTATTCCCCGGGCGCCTTTTCGAGGTCAACCCCCACCAAGCCTTTTCGCTGGGCTTCACTTGCCACCTCCCGCCAGAACGGGACACTTCGCCCGTCCCAATCTCCTTGCACTTCCACCAGTGGCTTCGCACTTTTCAGTTCGATCAGCAGCAAACTTCCCTGGCTGGACTCGGGCGTGCTCACGCGCAATGTTGTTCCCGGAGTGCAAGCTCCCGCATCTTTCGCCGTAGCTCCTTGCGAAAGCAGCGCGGCACCTGCCGCCAAACACACGAGGGCTAACCACTTCCGCCGCTTTCGAACTGCCGTCTCGCCTTGCGAATTCATCGCTGTTGCCGAATCATCGCCACGCGTGGTTCAACCTTTGCGAATTGCGCCCGCCCCAGCTTCGATCCCAGGATGGCCTTTTCCGACAATAGAAACAGATCAGGGTTTTTTGCTTTTTCGCGGAGTTCTTTGAGAAAAGGCCGCACCTTTGCAAACATGAAGTACAGTTCCCCGCAAAATGCCGGTTCAAAGAACAGTTTTTCGCTCACAACGCCATTCAAGACAAAAGACGTCGCAATTCCCCAGTAGCTCCCCGCCTGCCGCAGCCAGTTGTTTTCTTGCGAGCCAAAGTCCATCGCCACCTTCATGAACTCGTCGGCATCCTTCGGCCAAAACGTGGTCAGCCACCATTGCCGCGCCTTGCGCAATTCCGGTTCGCGCCTCAAGTCGTAGAGTTCGAGTATCAACCTCGCCTCATCGACAGTCGGTTTTTTCGCCATCGTCTCCTCCCAGGAATATCTGCTTTGTGATTCTACCTTATCAGGCGCCGGGCCCTTTCCCTGCGGTGCAAAGTGTCCGGCAACGCGACACTTTCGTCCCTCCAGCGGACGTTAGCAAACCCGCTGAACCTCTGCCTTTTGCCAGAAGTCTTTTCGATTCTGTGGTTTCTGCTCTTCTGCCTACGGCATGAAGATTGCCCTGAATCCCTCCGGGAAATTTCGTCCTCCGCATCTGAAAAAGGACACTCTAAGGGGGCTTCCGTGAAAAAAATCGATCGTATGCGAGAGAAGGTCAGCATCCTGCCGACTTCCGTTTATCTGTCGAAGATGCAAGACGCCGGTTGGAGCCTGGTCGCCCTGGAATGGGAACGCGAGGTGGACTCTTCAGCCCAGCCCGAGGAGCGGGAAGCTCCCAGCGCCTCTGAGGAAATCCCTTTCGGCCTGCGCATTGCCTCCGACTGCCGTCATCTGGAAGACGACCCCCTGGAAATGCAAACGCTCAAATTTCTGGCCGAAATGATTGTCCAGGATCTCTCCTTCACCAGTATGGCGGATGCCCTGAACGTCCGCGAATATCGCACTCGTGACGGTCGGCCATGGACCGCCGCGGGCGTCTTCAAACTCACTCCTCGCCTGATCGATGTCGCCCCGCGCCTCCTCTCCGGCGCCGAATGGGAATCACGCAAGAAACAGTTGTCCCGCGTCACCTGGAACTCCTGAGGCACGCAAAGTGTCGCGCCGTAATTCCGGGCAAAGCGAGGACCGCTTCCTCTCCGGTAATCTTCACGGCCCACATCGCCGAGGTTCTGGCTACTGCAGGGAATTTACGCTGACTGTCCAAAAGTGAACAGATTCGTGCGCAGCATACTTTACACTTTGGCTGGGCTTAGCGGAGCGGCTTTGTCAAAAGCAACCGCTGGTGTGGGCCGTCCTAAGATAGCGAAACCAAAGGACGAAAATCCCTCTGTGGTGAGCCATCATGCAACAACAAACTCCCCATTCTAGAAGGTTCAGTTCTCGTGTCGCGACGCCCGGGGACGTCTATGTGTACTGGAGCTCTGTAGGATATGACGATACTTCGCGAGTTCGAGATTTAAGCTCGGGCGGTCTGTTTGTCCAGACACGGAAGACAAAGTCCGTGGGCGCGAAGACTAAAGTTCATTTTCTCGTCGAAGAAGGGCAGATCAGGGCCGAAGCTGTTGTGCGGCATGTAGAGCCGGGTCGTGGCTTGGGGCTGCAATTCACGGCGGTGCGCGAGGAAGATCGCTCGCGTCTCGCGGGCTTGATGAAAAGGCTTCGCGCATTCGGCTAGATTTCGAAGTTTGGAAACGGCGAACTCCACGCGCAAGTTCCCCTCTCCGATGAAAAATGGGCTTGACCTTCTTCAAACCATTCGGCAAACTCACTGTTGCCCTCCTGATTTCCACGCCGGCTTGTCCCTCCCAGGTCCGAAGGAAGCTAAGACATGTCGGTATCCGAGCGTCGAATCGCGCGGCGCTTCATCCTGAATGTTCCATTGCAGCTTCTACCCATTAAGGCGCCCTCTCAGGCTGCGCGAACGGTGGAAACCATGAACATCTCAACCCGCGGCGTTTACTTTACAACCGATCTTCCACTCTCCCAGGGACAGCTCGTTCAAGTCCTTCTTCAAATGCCAAAAGAGATTACCGGGAACGTGGTCAGCGCGCGGCGCTTCACCGGCCGGGTCGCCCACGTGGACCCGAATGGGTTTGCAAACGGGATGTCAGGAGTAGGCGTGCAATTTCTATATTATGGGGAGCTAGCCCTCCAGCTCCACGAGCAGGAGCTGGAAAATTCCGAGGCCCGTTCGATCCAGCAGGGATTACTCCCCAAAGAAATCCCGCAATTCCCCGGCTACGAGATCGCCACCGCGTGGCAGTCCGCCCGCGTTGTCGGTGGCGACTATTTCGATGTCCTTCCTTTTGACGCCGATTCCCTGGGACTTTGTATTGCCGACGTTGCGGGCAAAGGATTCTCCGCTGCGCTCTTGATGTCCAACCTTCAAGCCGCCGTCCGCGGATTAGCCGCGCCGTCTTTGCCGCCAAACGAGCTCTGCCTCCGCCTGAATTCTCTGCTTCACCGCAATATGGAGGGGGATCGCTTCGTTACGTTTTTCTACGCCCAGTTGGACGGCCCCGCCCGCCGGTTAAGTTACGCCAACGCCGGCCACAGTCCGCCGATTGTCCTGCATCGCGATGGATCGCATCACCGGCGTCCTCGGCCTCTTCAGCTATCAAACGTTTGCGTCAGGCATCATTCACTTGCAACCTGGCGATCGTCTCATTCTTTTCACCGACGGGATAACGGAAGCAAGCAACATTGGCAAAGAAGAATTCGGCGAGCAGCGCCTCCTCGAACTCTTGCAAGCCCATCGCACTTCAACTCCCCACGAAATCAAGAATAAAATCCTCGATGCTTTGGCGGATTTCAATCGCTCCAACTGGCACGATGACGTCACCCTGCTCATCCTCGCGGTTTCCTAAGAGTTGCCCAGGTGCGGTTTGCAGGGCGGGTCACCGCCCCAGCCATTCTTCTCCGTCTCCCCCTTCTCTGCGACTCCTCTCCGTATTCTCTGCGCTCTCCGCGTCTCTGCGTTAGATTATTCTTCGTTCTTTTCTTCGACTTCCAGCTTTCAACCTCCCCTCTTATCTGTGCGGGTGTTTCATCACGCCGGTAATGCACTCTTGCGCAGCAACGATGCGCTGAACTTCTCTTCCCAGCGAATTCGCCCCGTCATTTGCATCGCCACAAACAGCGTGAGGATCGCTCCGATCGTCACCGTTAATCCTGTGAATCCTTCAAAGAAAAACGCGTACGAAAACAGCACCAGGTAGGTCAGTTGCGTCAGTCCCGCATCCACCGCCGCGAAGCGTACGTCCACTACCAGCCGCAAGTAGCTGACGACCAGCGCAATCGAAACGACCGACGAAATCACGAACGCCAGATGAATCGAAATATGATCCGCCAGATACGCCAGCAGCAGATGAAATGCAAAAAACGCGCATGCCAGGAAAAAATAGTTCATCGGGTGCAGATCGTTGCCGCGCAGCGTGGACAGTATGAATATCAGGAAGAAAAAGAAGAACAGCGACACGGGGCCGAAATAGCTGATTCGTCCCGCCAGCGGACCGGGTTGCAGCTTCTGCGGCATCTTCAAGGCGATGTCGAATCCGGATACCAGACTCTGATAATTCCACTCCAGCTCCCAGCCGTTCGCCGTCTGCCGTTTTTCGGTTGGCGAAAGCGAATTGTCCGGGAAATCGAAACCGGAAAAATCCGTTTTCACCAACAGGTGGAAGTCGCGCGCCTGTGAAATTTCCCTGCCGTCCCCGTCCGCATGTTCGTGTGCCGTCGAACGCTCTGCGTTCGCGCGTGAAAAGGTGTATCGCCAGTTGTCGAGCCCCTGCGAGCGATAGGCCGCGTGCAGCACGGACTTCGCGCCGGGCGCCAGGCGCGTCCGCGCCACGGCCTGCGACCCGCTGAACGTCACAGGCAGAGGCTTGTCGTCCAGAAGCAGTTGCACGTTGTCGTACACCGCCTGTTGCGCGGGAAACGGCAGTTGAAACACGAACTCCTCTTCCCGCGAAGTGGGATTCTGGAATGTGTAAGCTCCATCGAAATCCACCTTGTACGTGCTGAACCACAGCAGCCCCTTTTGCCGGTAATCGATGTGCAGTGTTGCCGCAATGCGGCTCGCGTCAATCTTCACCGGCTCCGAGCGAGTCTGCTTCTCCGTGCGCGTGGTTTTCTTTCCCTTCTCTTCCACCTCGACGGTCTTTTCTTCTTGCCATTCGCGCGCGATCGCTGGCGGCGCCTGCCCTTGCGGCGCTCCCCACGTCGAAGCCACGCGCCCGGAAAGCCCCGACTCCGTGTTATACGTCCTGTAGAAAATGGTGGACCCCAGAATGGCCCAGGCCACCGCAGTACACACAAAAATCGCACTGATCGCCGCAATCCGCTTGAACACAGTGGTTTGTGCCTCGACTCTCTCCGCCGCACCCTCAAGCTATCTTCTCCGGTTGGCACTGTCAAGTACTTTTTACTGTAAAGTTGAAAGCCATCCACCTCGATTTCCTAGAACGGGACCTGGTTCGCCCGCGACCACGAGAAGGCGTTTGCGCGGATAGCCATTGCCACCTCCCTACAAAAGGCGTTCCCGAAGAAACTCAAAGCCGATTGGGGCCAACGGAGATAGTATTCTTAGCGCGGCAACTGCCCGTGAATGAGGTGGAAGGATGCCGTTACGCGATCTGGCATTCGCATGCCGGACACTGCGAAAGAGTCCTATCTTTGCGCTCACTGCCGCGCTAACCATCGCCCTGGGCGTCGGCGCGAGCACAGCCATCTTCAGTGTCACCAATGCCGTGCTGCTGCGTCCACTTCCATATCAAAATCCCGATCAGCTCGTCATCATCCCCACCGACATGCGCAATCGCGGAGTCAAGGACTTCCCCTTTTCCAACGCAAATCTTATCGATTTGCGCGAAGCGACGAAGAACGAATTCCAAGGCCTCGCGGGCGTCTACACGTTCCCCTTCACGTTGACCGGCGATGACGGCATGCCGGAACAAGTCCACATGGGCTTCGTGACCACGAACTACTTCCAGCTTGTAGGGGCGAGGATCGCGTTTGGCCGTGATTTCTCCGACGAGGACGGCCAACCGCAACCGCCCCCGCCTGCGGCAGGAACCCAATCGGCAACGCCCCCTCAGCGCCTGCCGATTATGGCGATCGTTAGTTACGAATACTTCCAGCGTCGGTTCGGCTCGAATCCCGCTGTACTCGGACAATCCTTAAATAAGGGGAAGCCCTTTAGTCCGCGAATCGTCGGAGTCCTCGCGCCGCACTTTCAGATCTACTTCCCGCCATCCGCAGATTTGGAAGCCGCGCCCGATATCTGGATTGCTTCTGTCTCCATGCACGTGATCGGCAGATTGAAACCAGGCATCACGATCGGGCGCGCACAATCTGCCGCCGATCAAGTCGCCGCCGAAGCGCGGAAAAAGTTCTCGATCCTGAACACCGCGGGCTACGCAATGCGCGTCGAGCCCATGCGGCAGCATCTCGTCTCCGAAGTCCGCCCCGCAATTCTAGCGCTGATTGGCTCGGTGATTTTTCTTTTGCTCATTGCCTGCGCCAACGTGGCCAACCTTTTGTTGGTGCGAGCTTCTTTGCGCGAACGCGAACTTGCAATTCGCTCCGCTATCGGCGCCAGCTGGTGGGACCTCGCCCGCCAGATCCTTTCCGAGGCATTACTCCTCGCGGCCATCGGGGCAGTCGGCGGCCTCGGCATCGCTTGGCTCGGAATTCACGAACTGCTCGCCATCGCTCCGGCGCATCTCCCGCGCCTCGATACCATCCGCATTGATTCGACCGTGCTGATCTTCACCATAGTCTCGAGCCTCGCCGCCGCCGCAATCTTCGGCCTCGCGCCCGCTTGGCGTGCGGCTCGTCCAGACGTGATGATCGTTCTGCGCGCCACCAGCCGCAGTGAAGGCCTCGCCACCGGCGGTCTCTCACGCAAAATCGTCGTCGGTCTCGAAGTCGCTCTCGCTTATGTACTCCTCATCGGCTCAGGACTTATGATCCGCAGCTTTCTCGAATTGCAGCGCATCGATCCGGGCTTCAATCCTCACGGCCTACTCACCTTCCAAGTTCAGTCCGATCGATTTTTCCAGACGCAGCAAGAACGCGCGGTCGCCATTCGCCAGCTCGAAGATCGCCTGCGCGCCATCCCCGGCGTTCAAAGCGTAACCGCCGCAAATCCATTTCCGCTCACTGGTGGCTTCAGCCCGATTCGTTGGGGCACCGAAGAAGCGCTCGCCGATGCCAGCAAATTTAAGGCCGTCGACCCGATAATCGTGCTTCCCGGCTATTTCGAAACCATGCACACTTCCCTGCTCGACGGCCGCACCTTCACCGACGACGACAACCAGTCCGGCCGCACCTATGCCGTCGTTGACAAAATTCTGGCCGATCGTGCGTATCCCAATCAATCCGCCGTCGGCAAGCGCATTCTTGTCCGCATCCAGACGCCCGAACCCGTATGGGTCGAAATCACTGGTGTCGTCGCCCACGAGCGCGGCGTATCGTTGAGCGAGCCGGGACGCGAGCAAGTTTATTTCCCCGACGCCTACATCGGCTCCGGCGCTACCGATCACTGGGCTCTCCGAATCGGCACCGATCCATCGAAATACGCGAACGACGTTCGCGCCGCAATCAAGGCATTCGACCCCCACCTCTTGATTACCGACATGCAGCCCATGGATGCTGTAATGGAAAAGGCGCAGGCCTCCACACGCTTTTCGTTACTCCTCATCGGAGCGTTCGCGGTAATCGCGGCGCTGCTCGCGGGCGTCGGACTCTACGGCGTGCTTGCGACAGTCGTGCGACAGCGTACC
>WNFJ01411517.1_pt1 | contig 11249 bp, 9 predicted proteins | sample 5400461 | NCBI WGS metagenome assembly WNFJ01 (sample SAMN13153349, study PRJNA577476) | soil metagenome | isolation source: 115 cm saprolite on Douglas fir-dominated hillslope | place: USA:California | collected 2013-09-17 | reverse complement strand
CTTTGGGTCAGCACGGGCGCTTGAACTGAATTTGGACATGGAGTTCAAACGCAATCGGGAGCGTTACCAGTTTCTTAAGTGGGGACAGCAAGCGTTCAAGACTTTCCAGCTCATCCCGCCGGGGATCGGCATCGTTCACCAGGTGAATCTCGAATACCTGGCGAAAGGCGTATTGAGTCGGAACATAGGCTTTGAGCCTGTGCGCCCAGCGGGTTTGCAACCCGCTAGACAATCAACGGGCAACATGCCCGTTGGGCACACAGACGAAACGTCTATGTTCCTTTTTTATCCTGACACCCTTGTCGGAACTGATTCGCACACGACGATGATTAACGGTCTCGGAGTCGTCGGCTGGGGCGTGGGCGGAATTGAAGCGGAAGCAGGCATGCTTGGGCAGCCGGTTTACTTTTTGACGCCGGAAGTGGTGGGCGTGCACATGAGTGGCCAGTTGTGCGAAGGCGTTACCGCGACCGATCTCGTCCTGCACATCACACAACTGCTGCGCGCGCAAAAGGTGGTCGGCAAATTTGTCGAGTTTTATGGCGAAGGCGCGGCGTCCCTGCCGGTGCCGGATCGTGCCACGATTGGAAACATGTCCCCCGAGTACGGCGCGACCATGGGATATTTTCCAATTGATCGGGAGTCGGTCGATTACTTGCGAGCCACGGGACGGAGCGAAGAGCAATGCTTTGCGTTCGAGAATTATTTTCGCGCACAACAAATGTTTGGGATCCCGCGGAAGGGCGAAATCAACTACAGCGTCGATATCGAATTGGATCTCGCGGACGTCCAGCCGAGCGTCGCGGGACCGAAAAGGCCACAGGACCGGATCAATCTGCCTGAACTTGGGAAAAGATTTCGAGAGCTGCTCGAAAAACCGGTGCGGGACGGCGGCTATGGGAAAGAGGATGTCGATCTTCACGAAAAGCACGTTGTGGAATTGAACGGCAGCCCCCCACGGAACGGCGCGATGTTTTCAACTGATAACGAGGAGGACCAGGGAATTAATCCGGGGGACGAACTCAACAAGATCGAGATGGTTGCAAACCGGCCGACACCGGATCCCGGGAAAGAAATTGAAGAGGAGTCGAGCGAAGTTTTTGCGCGCGGACGTTCTCATATCGGACATGGCAGCGTGCTGATTGCTGCTATCACGAGCTGCACAAACACGAGCAACCCGAGCGTGATGATCGCTGCGGGTCTGCTCGCGAAAAGAGCTGTCGAGCGTGGTCTGCGCGTCGATCCCGCAGTGAAAACGTCGCTCGCGCCCGGCTCGCGCGTGGTCTCCAATTATCTCAGTAAAACGGGACTCCAAGAATATCTCGACCAACTCGGCTTTAACCTTGTCGGTTACGGTTGCACCACTTGCATTGGCAACTCCGGGCCGCTGCATCCAAACATCGAGAAGGCGATTCACGAATACGATTTGGTTGCTGCTTCGGTTCTTTCGGGAAATCGGAATTTTGAAGCGCGCGTGCATCAGCATATCAAGGCGAATTTTCTTATGTCGCCGCCGCTCGTTGTTGCGTTCGCCCTGGCCGGCCGAGTTCACATCGATCTTTCTCGCGACCCGCTCGGCAAGGACAAGGAGGGCAAAGAGACTTTCCTCCGCGATCTTTGGCCCACTCTCAGCGAAATCCGACACACGATGCAATCAGCCCTCACGCCAGAGACATTTCGCAAATTTTATCGCGATTTCGCAGATCAAAATCCGAAATGGAACGAGATTCCATCGAGCACGGGCGACGTTTACCAGTGGGATGAGAAGAGCGATTACATTCATGAGCCGCCATTCTTCCAAAATTTCTCGATGGAGCCCGGCCATATTGTTGAGATTCGCGGCGCACGAGCGCTTGGGATTTTCGAAGACTCGATAACGACCGATCACATTTCGCCCGCAGGCGCGATCAAAGAAACTTCGCCGGCTGGGAAGTATTTAATGTCACGCGGAATCCAGCCGCGAGATTTCAATAGCTACGGCAGCAGGCGAGGCAATGATCTCGTCATGACGCGAGGGACGTTCGCGAATGTGCGGATAAAGAATTTGATGGTGCCGGGAACGGAAGGCGGCGTGACGAAATATTTCGTGAATGGTGAGGGCGAGCAGATGTCGATTTTTGATGCGGCGATGAAGTACGCGGAGACAAATACTCCGCTAGTTATTCTCGCCGGGCACGAATACGGCAGCGGCTCATCGCGCGATTGGGCGGCAAAAGGAACGCGTTTGTTAGGTGTGAAGGCAGTGGTCGCCGCGAGTTTCGAACGGATTCATCGATCAAATCTTGTAGGGATGGGTGTGTTGCCGTTGCAGTTCCCTGACGGAACAACGGCGCAATCGCTTGGACTTGATGGCTCGGAAGTTTTTTCGATCACAGGGTTGTCGGATGCAATTAAGTCTGGAGAAATGATAACGCTCGAGATCGAAGCTAAAAACCGACAGAAGCGCTCCGTACCAGTAAGGCTTCGCATCGATACGCCGATCGAGATCGATTACTACCGGCACGGCGGGATTTTGCCTTTTGTGCTTGGCCAGTTGCTCTCGAAGTAACGATTGTAGGGCCTCTCTGTTGAGGCGCGATCTCTTTAGCGCCAACGGCGCGGTCTTATGGCGAGCCTGGGACAACGCCCCAGGATTCGTAAAATGACACGAAGCCCACCAGCGCTGAAAGCGCGATTCACTTGCGACACAGATCCCGCCTGGTTGAAACGCGCTTTCAGCGCTTGTTGCTGGTGCAATCGAATCCCTGGGGCGAGGCCCCAGGCTGAAACTGCCATCGCGCCTTAGGCGCTAAGCAGGCGAGTGCGACGCCATCATGTCTAGCAGGCGTCCGCCTCCCGGACGCCCTATAGTATTTCCCGCTTTTGAATTATGATCGGCGAACCGTCGGCGATGAACGTGGAGCGCGCAGGCTGATATAGGGTTTCGGCAAATTGCTGGCCGTAAAGAGTTGCTACGTCTGCGTTCAATTCGAAATCGCTCGCATTCCAAATTTTCCATCGAGGATGTTCGACCCGATATTCGCCGCAGCCGCCACGAAGAGAAGTGTAACCCCAGTAATGTTCAGTGATAAATTCGGCGTGGCTTCCCGCTGGAATTGCTTGCGGCTCGCCCGTCGCCCTCATTTTAAGCGATTCCCATTTTCGGCCGCGTCGCCACGAAAATTCCACTTTCAAATTGGAATCGACATGTTCGATTTCGTGTTTCATGGGTAGAGCGAGATAATTTTCGCCGTAACATGCGCGTGCGACGAGCGCGATCGCGGGTCGCGGGACAAGCTCGCGGATGAAAACTACACCGCGCCGCCACGTATCGGCCGATTTTCTTCTGACGTAAAAACGCAAATTCACTTCTTCAAAGTCGCGGTGCAGTGGAATCGGAAGACCGAGAAGACGGGTGTCGAGAAAGAGAAATCCTACCACGCTGAGGAACGTCTCACCGTTTTCGAAGTCGATCTCGGTGCCCGGCGGAATAAGTGGCGCCAGAATGTGCGGGTCGACAACGAAATTGAGCATGGCCAGATAGCGCCAATTGGCAGTGAGGAATGGTTGCACGTTATGATCCGACGTTCGCAGCGCGTCGCTATGGAATCAATCAGCGGTGCGAACGCGATATCGCGCAGCAAAACGCCCAGACTCGGGAACCCGACTGAGGTCCGCGCGTTGCGCGGCGAAAATCCATTCAGACCAGGTTTCGTCCTGTCTTGTTGGCGCAGGGGAAATTTTCAATTCAATGAACTGCGACCCTGCTGGTTCGTTACCGATCGAGGCAAGAAGCGATCTAGTCTTGCTGTGTGTCAACAACGGGACGTTGCCCGGAATCGTGACATGTTCGCCATCTTTTGTAATCGCGCTCCAATCGATGAAAGCAAAACGACTTTGCTGATTATCAGTGTAAAGGCTGACTCGAATGCTGTAACCATCGGGCTGTTCTGGAATTTGAAACGCCGCCGGCGCACGAAGCTCAAACTGCAACTCAAGTCGCTTGCCATCGATCCGCGGAGGTTTGTTCGATAACCCATACGGAACCCCGACCAGCAAACCGGCGAGGCCACAGACAATTAGAAGCGCCCAACCTTCTGCAATTGCGAACCCAGCAGGTCCTTGCCGTCGAACCAGGATGGACGAGACGCTTCCAACTACCAAACCCGCAAGAATCCCAACAGGCACGCAAAGAAAAATGACGGTCATGCCCCGCTGGCCTTCCATCTCAGGCACGTGCGCCAGCCTGGTCAAATAATCGCCGACAAAGAACGCAAGAACGCAGCCGATAACTGCCGTCAAAGCGCAACGAAGAAAGCACGAAGCAAGCGCATGAAGTGTTAGAGCGAGCTTTGCGTTGATCGAACCGTTCGACCCCGATCTGGGGGTCACTGCAACAATTTTTCGAGGAACGGACTACGTTGCGTGCCGAGCGCAGTGGCCCGGGCGTAATGCTGTCTCGCGAGTTCTTTCGAGCCGGGCTGCGTGGTGATAAGAATCACCGCCAGATTGAAATGCGCATCGCCGTCGTCAGGATTGTTGGCCAGAGCCTGAAGGATTTCCTTTTCTGCTTCTTGCTGCCGTCCTTTTTGGCTGGCCGTGATGCCCAAATAATTGTGAGCAGTAGCGCTCTTTGGATTGATCTCAATCGCCCTCGTTAACTCAACCAGCGCATCGTCGAACTTTGATTGCCGATAATGAATGATGCCGAGCGTGGTGAGCACAAACTCATTGTCGGGCGCAATAAACACGGCCTTTTTCAGCACCGACTCTGCGGGTCCCAATTTGCCGCTGCGAACATAAACCACACCAAGATTGCAAAGCGCGTCAAAGTTGTTGGGATCTTTGGTCACGATTTCCTGATACTGCTTTTCCGCCGTCTGATATTTGCGCTGGTCGAGATTTCTCCTGGCGACGCGCGCAAGATCCTGGAGTTGGTGTTGCTTTTCTCTTGTTAGTTCGCTTCCGCGAGCAGATTTTGCTTTCGCGTCTGGTTTGACGGCGGCAGCCGCATCCACCGGCGATTTTTTCTCAAAAACGAAACTCGCGTTAAACACGCCATTACGCTGGTCTGAAACTGAGACCACGGGCTGCCGCAGCAAGGCGAGCTCTTCGGTGCTTAGTTTTGCAACCGGCTGCGCCAGAAATTCGATCTGCCTGTTCAGCGTCTCCGATCTGATTTTCAATCTACTCAGCTCCGCCAACACCAGGTTCCTTGCCTCGTCGCGACGCGCTTCTTCCTGGCGTTCGCGCACAACAATGTTTCGCAGAAGCTCGTTTTCTCTCGCGAGCTGAGCGGACTCTTCGCTGTTTGCACCCGCCAGCTTCGCAGCTTGAAGGTCCATGCTTGCGTCGTCCAACTGAACGTCAAGTTCGGCAGCTCGCGCTGCCAAATAATCATTTCTTTTCTGGCTCTCGGCCAACAGCTGTTGAAGCTCTGCTAATTGCTGATTCATCTCGGCAAATTTCTCCGCCTTGACCGGGTCGCTCTCGCTCAGGGTTCGGACCTTTTCCTCCGCATTTGCCAATTTCTGTTGCAGATCGTCCTTCTCAGCCACGAGCAGCTGGACGCCCTGTTCGGTTTCCTTCGCGACTTTCGATTGCGCAAGCGCTTCATCGCGCTGGTGCTCAAGCGCGTTGATTTGTTTACTCGCTGCGGCGAGTTTCGCCTGAACATCCTCCCTTTGCTTTTCCGCGGTCGTACGTGCCTCATCGGCTGCGGCAACCGCATCTTTCAAATGGGCAAGCTCCGCGCGCAACTGCTGCCGCTCCCTGACGCTGCTTTCCTGCGATGCCTGGGAAGCTCTTAGCAATTCCTCAGTTTTTGCAACTTGATCACGCGTCTGCTGTTCCGATTTTTTCGCTTTTTCGAGGTCGTTTTGTACTTTTTCAAGTTTGGAATTTGTTTCCGTCAGGCGCGTGTTGACAGTTTCCTTCTCTTTTCGTGCGCTTTCGAGCTCACTGCGCGCTTTGCCGAGTGCAGCTTGCAATTGATCGACTTTGTCGTGTAGTTTTTTTGTAGCCTCTTTGATCGCGGAATCGCGCGAGGTCTCGGCGGTGGTTTCGCCCGATTGCAGGGCCACAACGTCGGGCCCGGGCTCGGACCAGCCCTCAGTCTCTGGCAGTGTCGGCACAACTTCGGGCAAAGGACTTGAACTGGCACTTAATGCATTTTGCCTTGTCGTCCTCTGCTGGATTCGCAAGATCCCTTCGCTGATTTTACGACCGCGATATTCTACGATTGCTGGCTGCCAGGCGGCATGCGATCTGCGCAACGTCTCGATCAGGCTTCCCGCAAATCGATATTTCGCCAGGGCCGTCTTGAATCGGTTTTCACGCTCAAGCTTTTCGCCCTGTTGCGCGGACAGATAAGCCTTCAGAAAAATTTCGCTCGGATCATCCTGCTGCCCTACAACGGCGGTAGCATGCAGGAAAAAGAAGAGTGCTATCAAAGCCGCAGCGGCTCTCTTCATGCCATGGCGAGGCGCCATGGTAAGCTGGCTGCAGGCAGAGTTTTGTCCCACCGGCGGCGAGAATTACTGGAGAGAACGAGAAAAGTCGAGTCCTTTGTTTGCAAAAAGAGATTCGAATTTTAATCTTGTTCCGTGCCGGCGATGGTGGCCGTAGCTCAATGGTAGAGCCCCAGATTGTGGTTCTGGTTGTTGCGGGTTCGAGTCCCGTCGGCCACCCTTTTTAGAACGTGGATTAGTGAGACGTGAAAGGTGAGAAGTTTGCTCCGCCACGAATCACTTCTCACTGATCACTAATCCTTTCCCATTGTGCCTGTAGCTCAACCGGATAGAGCTTCTGACTTCGGATCAGAAGGTTGGGGGTTCGAATCCCTCCAGGCACGTGTGGTCTTAATGTCCATTAGTAACATTATCAGTCACAGCGCCATTATTAATCACTCGAAACAATGACGACAGAACGAGACGAAAAATTCATGCGCGCTGCGCTAAACGAGGCAAGAAAGGCGCTTGGCCAGACGAGCCCGAATCCGGCTGTTGGAGCGGTCTTGGTCATAAACAATCGAATAGTAGCGAAAGGACACCATCGGGAAGCGGGAGGCGATCACGCTGAGGTCGAGTGCCTTCGCGATTTCGGTCTACCGGTGCCCGCGCGGGCCACGCTGTACGTTACCCTCGAGCCATGTTCGACCGCGGGGCGCACAGCACCATGCACAGATGCAATACTTAGCGCTGGTGTTAGAAACGTGGTTGTCGGTACGACTGACGTAAACCCGCGGCACTCCGGCAAAGGCATCGTGCAATTGCGAAACGCGGGTGTGAACGTGCGAGAGGGTATTTTGACTTATGAATGCGCGCAAATTAACGAGGCCTTCAATAAATGGATTGTCACTGGGCGCCCATTCGTCATCGCAAAGTGCGGGATGTCGCTTGATGGTCGATTGACGCGGCCTGCTGTTGAGCCTCGCTGGATCACCGGGCGTGCTGCCAGGAGCCACGCACGCGAGCTTCGCGCTCACGTGGACGCGGTGCTAGTAGGAGCGGAAACCGTACGCACGGACAATCCGCGCTTAACGGCACGTGGCGCCCGCCGGACGCGAGAACCCTGGCGCGTTGTGCTGACCCGTTCAGGCAAACTTCCACGGCATGCGCATTTGTTTTCCGACGGCTTGGCTGCGCGAACACTGATTTACAAGGCAAAGTCTTTGGCTGGCGCTCTGAAAAATCTAGGCAAACGCGGTATCACCAGCGTGTTAATTGAAGGCGGAGGCGACGTGCTCGGCCAGGCGCTGGATGCGCGTCTCATTGATAAAGTGCAACTTTATTTGGGGCCGATATTCACCGGAGGACCAGTAATTGCGTTCCCAGGCCGGGGAGTCGAGAACACGGCAAATGCGCTGCGCCTTCGCCGCGTTTCATATCAACGCATTGGGGAGAGTGTTTGTATTACCGGATATCCTGAGCGTCTTGGGTTCCAATAAACCAGAAAACTTTCGCTGCTGTATCCTGTTTAATTAATGGGAGGTAAAACGATGAAGAAACTTCTGTTAATTGTACTGGTGGCGGGGGGTTTGAACTTTGCTGCGGCGCCACGTTCCGACGCTCAAGTCTTCTTCAGCATCGGGGTCGGACCGGGCTACTACGGGTATTACCCTTATAGGTACTACCGGCCGTACTACGGCTACTCCTACTACCGGCCTTATTATTGGTACGGTGGCCACCGTTACTACCGCCACCATCGTCATCATCGCTACCATCATTGGTACTAACCTGAAAGAATAGCCATAGCGACTCTGCTGGCTCGAAAGCAATTTCGGGCCAGCAGTCTTTTTAGGAGCGACTGTTCCGCAATAACGCAGAAACAGAAAAACGGCAGTTCTATTTCTTTGAATTAGGCGACTGCGCCGGTTTGGTGGCGGGACTTCTGACCGGCTGGTCAATTTGGAACTCTTTCTTCAGCTGCTGAATAAGTGCCGGCAATTCCTTTTGCCGTTCGGATTCGGTCTGTTGTCGGAGCGTTTGTTCGACTTTCCGGCGTTCCTGGACATAGCGCGATTCAAACTGAGCGCGTTCCTGCGGATTCAGGCGAAGACCGGAGTCGCGAAGCGCCGCGTCGGTTTCCCGCTTGATGGTCTCTCGACGCAAATTCTCTCGCTGACGCATGACATTGCGCTCTTCAGGACTCATGTGCATCCAACGCTCCGCGTTGCGCCGGAAATTCTGCCGAGCCTCCGGAGGCATCGCAAGCCACCGCTCACGTATGCCTTGGCTGGGCGGTGGCCCGTGAGGCCCGCCTCCAACCGGGGGCCGGCTAACAGGCCGATGTCCTTGCGGTTGCGCTTGTGCGGCAGCGCAGGATAACGCCAAAACCGACAAAGCGACGATTATTTCACAACGTCGGCTTATCTTCCCACACACTATTTTCATCCCAGGCGATCAATTCATCCAGATCAGCCACGGCGTCATAATCTTGTGGATCGATTTTAGTTACTACCTCTAAATCGCTTGCAGACGCTGTCCTTGAGATTGGACGATGCGTGGCGATAGCCATGCCGACCACGACGATTGCCACAGCAGATGCTGCAACAAGTCTTCGCAGGCTAATCCAGTTTCGCGCCCGCTCGAAACGAGTCCCTTCCTGGCGGATCTTTCTTACCACGTTCCGGGCGAAGAATGGCGAAAGGGCGGGTCCGGGAACACGGCCCAGAACATCCCACAACTGTTTGTCATCTTCAGGTTCCATAGTCTCCAATCAATTGAACTATTTGCAGTATCGGAAGTTGCGCTCGAATCGGGGCTTCAAGAAAACCTTCAAGTTGTCGGATACGAGTTGGATGCCGCATTTTACGCAAGGCCTTTGCTTCAATCTGACGAATGCGCTCGCGGGTAACTTGGAACTGTCGACCTACTTCCTCCAACGTTCGGCTGTAACCGTCGATTAACCCAAATCGTTGCTCGAGCACTTGCCGCTCCCGGTCGGTGAGCGTCTCCAGCACGTCCTTAATTTTTTCCTTTAGCAAAACAATGGCGGTCATGTCGCTCGGGTTTTCGGCGCCTCTGTCCTCGATAAAATCGCCGAAATTAGTTTCTTCGCTCTCGCCCACTGGAGACTGGAGCGAGATTGGTTGCTGCGCCATCTTCAAGACCGCCCGGACACGATCCACTGGCAGGAGCACTTCTTCGGCCACTTCTTCGGGCGAAGGTTCTCGCCCGTATTCTTGCACCAGCTGCTTTTGCACGCGCATGAGCTTGTTGATCCTCTCAATCATGTGCACGGGAATTCGGATGGTGCGCGCCTGGTCGGCGATGGAACGCGTGATGGCCTGGCGAATCCACCATGTCGCGTAAGTGGAAAACTTGTATCCCCGCCGGTATTCAAATTTCTCGACCGCTTTCATTAGTCCCATATTGCCTTCCTGGATTAGGTCCAGAAAAGAAAGGCCGCGATTCGTGTATTTTTTTGCGATCGAAATAACGAGACGGAGATTGGCTTCCACCATTTCGGTTTTGGCTTTGAAAGCCTGGCGCAGCCAAGTCTTTAGCGTCCGATATTCTTCGGTGTAGTCAGAAAGCGAAAACCACAGGGTCTTTTCCAACTCGCGGACCTTGTTCTGAAGCTGTAGCCGCCGTTTTTGACTGCGAGTATTTTTTGCAATCTCAGTTCGCAGGTAAAGCGACGTGTGGTGCGCGTCGTCCGCCAGGTGCACAAATTCTTCTGTGACTCTCTGCTTGAGGTAAAAATGCGGATAAATCCTCTGCAGCGAAACCATCTTTTTCTGCAAGCCCCTTACCTTGTGGGAACGTTTTTTTTGGGAGTTCCGTGCAAGTTCGCAAAATTGTTGCGTAATCGACGCGCTTAATTGCTCTACTTGTTTGCAGAGACGCGGGAGGTTCTTCATGTATCTTTCGCGGCTCTCAATTTTCTTATCGAGAATCACTCGATCGAACCGTTCCCCGCCCTCAAAAAGCTTCCGGGCGAGATCCAGATGGGCGCATGCGACAAAGCCAAAGCGACTGATGTGCTTCTGGACCATCGCTTCGGCGTCTTCAATTCGTTTGGATATTTCAACTTCCTGTTCCCGCGTTAGAAGCGGAACCTGGCCCATCTGCTTGAGATACATCCGCACTGGATCGTCGAGGATATCAACCTTGGTTTCTGGCCTCTCATCTTCCTCTTCGTCCTCGTCTGCGTCTTTCTTGCCGTCCTTGTAGCGATCCACTTCGGACGCTTCGATAATGTCGATCTCGAGGCGGCGCAGCCGCGTCAGAATCAGATCCAGTTCATCGGCGTCGGTGACCCCTTCGGGCAATGCCTCGTTTAGATCGTCAAATGTGAGGTAGCCTTGTTCTTTTGCCAGCTTGATCAGTTCGCGAATGCGATTCTGCACTTCAATAGCCGAATACAAAACAGACGCCGGCGCGATCCCTTCTGGCTCAGACAATAGTCCATTAGCAGATCGCTTTGATTTGGGCGGGACGCGCACGATTTTCAGCGCAGTGATTCGTGGCTGTCTCTTCAGATTCGCTCCGGCAGCGAGAGGTCTTCTTGCTCCACCGCGCTTACGCTTGCTTCGGTTAAGCCGTTGTGCCGACGACCGTCGGCTGCCTCCCCTTTGTTTCGAATGCCTGGCCAAGGTTGTACGGTTACGGATTTGACTAAGACGTTCGACCTTCCGCGCGGCAATAGATCGACAACTAATTGTCGACCGGGCCGGCGGGCTGCGAAAGCTCGTGGAGCTGTTCCTGCAGGTCAAGAATTTGTTTTTGCAAATTTATGATGTCTCCGGTGCTTAGCTCCGGAAG
>WNFJ01171291.1_pt1 | contig 11250 bp, 9 predicted proteins | sample 5400461 | NCBI WGS metagenome assembly WNFJ01 (sample SAMN13153349, study PRJNA577476) | soil metagenome | isolation source: 115 cm saprolite on Douglas fir-dominated hillslope | place: USA:California | collected 2013-09-17 | reverse complement strand
GAAATCGATCCCGCCATCTTCACCAAATCCGGCATCATGGTCGGCCTTGGCGAGGAGCGTCACGAGGTTCTGCAGGTGATGGACGACCTGCGCTCGGCGGAGGTGGATTTTCTGACCATCGGGCAATATCTGCAGCCGACCCGCAAGCACCACGCCGTGATGCGATATGTGCCGCCCGATGAATTCCTGGGCTACGAGAAGGTCGCCTATACCAAGGGCTTCCTGATGGTGTCGGCGAGTCCGCTGACCCGCTCGTCGCACCATGCCGGCGATGATTTCGCCAGGCTTAGGGCGGCGCGCGCTGCAATATCTGGCTAAGTGTTGAGGCCATGCCGCAATTCTCCAGCAAACGCCGGGTTCACCACAGCGCGCCGCGGATGTTCGACCTGGTCGCCGATGTCGAGCGTTACCCCGAATTCGTGCCGCTGTGCCGCTCGCTGAAAATTCGTCAGCGCACGCCAGGACCTGACGGCACCGAAATCGTGATCGCCGACATGACGGTTTCGTTCAAGCTGGTGCGCGAAGGCTTCACCAGCCGGGTGACGCTGGACCGTCCCAATCTGAAGATTCTCGTCGAATACCTGCAGGGGCCATTCAGCAACCTCGAGAACCGCTGGTCGTTCGAGCCGAACTCGGACACCGCCTGCGATGTCGGGTTTTTCCTCGCCTACGAATTCAAAAGCCGGATGCTGGCGATGCTGATGGGAACGATGTTCGACACGGCGTTTCAGCGCTTTGCGGCAGCGTTCGAAAAGCGCGCCGATGCGGTTTATGGCAAGCCGCGCGTCGCGAGCAAAGCGTCATCGTGAGGCGATCACGCCCGCGGCGGTCGCCGGCGCTTGACGGCGCTGCGCCGCGGCGAGCGGGCCAGGCGCGGACGCAACCGGCTGGCGGCTTCGCGGCGCGGTTTTGTCGGTGCCTGCGGTCCGCGCGCCAGGTCCATCAGCATTCTAAGCGCCTCGACGACGGAGCGCTGGCGCACCGCGCTGCGGCCGATCGCGCCGAAGCGGCACTCGCGATGCAGAATTCGGCCATCCCGGGCGGCGACAGCGAAATGCACCAGGCCCACCGGCTTGCCGGGCGTCGCGCCGCACGGACCCGCGATGCCGGTAATGGAGACGGCGAGATCGACGCCGGCTTTCTCCAGTGCGCCGATCGCCATCGCCGTCGCGGTCTCCCTGCTGACGGCGCCGAACGTCGCCAGCGTCGTTGCCTTGACGCCGAGCATCGCGCGCTTGGCCTCATTGGAATAGGTGATAAAGCCGCGGTCGATCACGTCGGACGAGCCGGGAATATCGGTGAGCGCGCCGGCGACGAGACCGCCGGTGCAGGATTCCGCGGTCGCAATGGTCAGCTTGCGCATCCGGCAGAGATCGAGCAGCGAGCGGGAGAGGGCGCGGGCGTCGCTGCCGCTCATTCACTCACTCCAGGGCAGGCGGATGGTGGCGCTCGCCATCGCCGCGATGCCTTCCTCGCGGCCGGTGAATCCGAGGCGCTCGCTGGTGGTCGCTTTCACGGCGACCCGCGAGAGCGCAAGCCCGCTGATCTCGGCGATACGCGCGCGCATGGCGTCGCGGTGCGGGCCGATTTTCGGGCGCTCGCAGATCAGGGTCACATCGAGATGGGCGATGCGTCCGCCCCGCGCGGTGACCCGATCGACCGCGTATTTCAGGAAAAGCTCCGACGCCGCGCCCTTCCACTTCGGATCGCTCGGCGGAAAGTGCGAACCGATATCGCCGTCCGCCAGCGCGCCGAGGATGGCGTCGACCAGCGCGTGGAGGCCGACGTCGCCGTCCGAATGCGCGAGAAAGCCTTTGGCGTGCGGCACGCGGACGCCGCAGATCATCACGTGATCGCCGTCGCCAAAGGCGTGAACGTCGTAGCCGCTGCCGGTTCTGACATCGCCGAGCAGGGCGCCCATGCGAGCTTCCTCGCGGGCAAAATCTTCCGGTGTCGTCAATTTCATGTTTGCAGGATCGCCTTCGAATGTCGCCACCGTCAATCCCGCCCATTCCGCAAGCGCCGCATCGTCGGTGAAATCGCTGCGCCCGTCGCGTGCCGCGCGGCGATGAGCGTCGAGAATAATATCGAACCGGAACGCCTGCGGCGTTTGTGCCACGCGCAGCCGCGCGCGTTCCGGCGTGGCTTCGACGTTTCCACCGCCGTCAATCAGCTTGATGGTATCGGTGACGGGTATTGCGGGAATGGCCGCGCCGGTACGGCCGGCGGCTTCAATCGCGCGCGAAATCAGCGCCGCCGAAACGAATGGCCGGGCCGCGTCGTGGATCAGAACGACATCAGGCTTTTGGCTGGCGAGTGCTTCAAGTCCGGCATGTACCGACGCCTGGCGCGTTGCCCCGCCAATTGCAGGCGGCTCGTGGCGTAACTCGGTGACGGCATCGTTGAAGATCGTCGTGTCGTCGGGATTCAAAACCGGCTGCACGGCGAAGATTTCCGGATGGCGGCAAAACGGCTGCATCGCCCGGAAGATCACGGTCTGCCCGCCGATCGAACGATACTGCTTTGGTCCTCCCGAGCCGGCACGAAGCCCGCGTCCGGCTGCGACAAGGATGGCTGCAGTCCGCTCAAGTTTCGGCATTGGTCTCAATTGCGGGCGAATCGGGCGCGATGAAACCAGCATTGGTTGGCTGGCGCACTGCCCCTTATCATGGTGGCTCGCGAAAACAGAATGATTCCCGACTGCTGTGGGAAAAGCATATTTTGCTGCAGTGCACTTGCAAGATTGACAGAACTGTCTAATGTGTAGGCATGAAGCTTGACTGCACAAGATTTGTGCTCAAAATGGGTCCACGGTAGCCGCGATGAAGCGCCTGCCAGAAAATGAGAAGCCCGTGACCGGCCCGGATTGCTCACGCCCTAAGCCATTGAAAATAGGCGATATTGAGCTCGCCAACCGGGTCCTTCTCGCGCCGATGTCTGGCGTCACCGATGCACCCTTTCGACGTTTGAGCGCAGCGCTCGGTGCTGGACTCGTCGTTTCCGAGATGACCGCGAGCGACGACCTCGTCAATGGCCGCCCAATGTCGCGGCTGCGATGCGAGGCGACCGGAATAGGTCCGCATGTGGTTCAGCTCGCGGGCTGTGAGGTCAAATGGATGGCGGAGGGCGCGCGGATCGCCGAAGCCGCCGGTGCCGAAATTATCGATATCAACATGGGCTGTCCGGCGCGTCATGTGACGGGCGGCCAGTCCGGTTCGGCCTTGATGCGCGATCTCGACCACGCGCTCAAATTGATCGAGGCGACGATATCGGCCGTGAAAGTGCCGGTGACATTGAAGATGCGGCTCGGTTGGGACGATCGCTCGCTCAACGCGCCGGAATTGGCGCGCCGAGCAGAGGCCGCGGGCGTACAGTTGATTTCGGTGCACGGCCGCACGCGCTGCCAGTTCTACAAGGGCGAGGCCGATTGGGCCGCAGTGCGCGCCGTCAAGAATGCGATCCGCATTCCGCTTGTCGTCAATGGCGACATCACATCCTTCGAGAAAGCAGTGTCGGCGCTTGAAATGTCGGATGCCGACGCGGTCATGGTCGGCCGCGGCGCGCAGGGCCAACCTTGGTTGCCTGGCCAGATCGGGCGCCGCCTCGAAACCGGCGTTGTCGAATCCGCGCCGTCGCTCACCGAGCAGCTCAAATATATCCGGACGCTCTATGATGAAGTTTGCGCTCACTACGGGCTGCGCATCGGCCTTCGCCATGCGCGCAAACATCTCGGCTGGGCGCTGGAAATCGCCGCCCGATGCAGCCGCGCGCCGGCGCTGACGCTCAAGACCTGGCGCGAGAGGATTTTGACATCCGACGATCCGCACCGCGTGCATCGGTCCCTTGAAGATGCATTCGACGACTTTGCATGGAGTGCTGCTGCATGACTTCCGCCGCAGAACATCGCCGACCGGTGCCGTCCGACGGCGAGGCCATCCTCAACGCGTTGCCCAATCCGGTGCTGCTGGTTGCGCCGGATGGCAAGATCGTCGATGCCAACATGGCCGCGGAATCGTTCTTCGAGATTTCGACGCAATTTCTGCAACGTCAGTCACTGAAGGAGCTTGTGCCCTTCGGCAGCCCGTTGCTGGCGCTGATCGATCAGGTCCGCTCGAGCGGCTCGCCGGTCAATGAATATAAGGTCGATTTGGGCACGCCCCGGATGGGCGGCGACCGCCAGGTGGATCTCCACGTCGCGCCGCTCACCGAGCGGCCCGGCCATATCGTCGTAATGCTGCAGGAGCGCACCATTGCCGACAAGATGGACCGGCAATTGACGCATCGAAGCGCTGCGCGCTCGGTGATCGCGCTGGCCGCGATGCTGGCGCATGAAATCAAGAATCCGCTGTCCGGCATCCGCGGTGCGGCGCAGCTGCTCGAGCAGGCGGCCTCGTCGGAAGACCGCATGCTGACGCGGCTGATCTGCGACGAGGCGGACCGCATCGTCACGCTGGTCGATCGTATGGAAGTGTTCGGCGACGACCGGCCGGTGGCGCGCGGGCCGGTCAACATCCACTCGGTGCTCGATCACGTCAAGCGGCTCGCGCAATCGGGCTTTGCCCGCAACATCCGGTTCGTCGAAGACTACGATCCGTCGCTGCCGCCGGTGCTTGCCAATCAGGACCAGCTGATCCAGGTGTTTCTCAATCTGGTGAAGAACGCGGCCGAGGCCGTGGTCGATCTCGGCAGCGACGCCGAAATTCAACTCACCACCGCGTTTCGTCCTGGCGTCCGCCTCTCCGTGCCGGGAAAGAAATCGCGGGTGTCGTTGCCGCTCGAGTTCTGCGTCAAGGATAACGGCTCCGGCGTGCCGGAGGACCTGCTTCCGAATCTGTTCGATCCGTTCGTCACCACGAAACAAACCGGCAGCGGGTTGGGCCTGGCATTGGTGGCCAAGATCGTCGGCGACCACGGAGGCATCATCGAATGCGAATCTCAGCCGCGGAAAACCACCTTCCGCGTGCTGCTGCCCATGTTCAACACCGCAAAACATTTTGATCAAAGCAATCGCGATGACGTTTCGGGGACGCCGTTGCATGCCTCACAAGGCAGGTAGTATTCTTGTCGCCGATGATGACACGGCGATCCGTACGGTTCTCAACCAGGCCCTGTCGCGCGCCGGATATGAGGTGCGGCTGACAGGAAACGCGGCGACGCTGTGGCGCTGGATAAGCCAGGGCGAGGGCGACCTGGTCATCACCGATGTGGTGATGCCCGACGAGAATGCGTTCGACCTGTTGCCGCGGATCAAGAAGATGCGGCCGAATCTCCCGGTCATCGTGATGAGCGCGCAAAACACCTTCATGACAGCGATCCGCGCCTCCGAGCGCGGCGCGTATGAGTACCTGCCAAAGCCGTTCGACCTGAAGGAACTGATCGCCATTGTCGGCCGCGCTCTGGCGGAGCCGAAGGAGCGGGTGGCGAACCACGCCGACGACGCCGAATTCGATTCGATACCGCTGGTCGGCCGCTCGCCGGCGATGCAGGAAATCTACCGGGTGCTGGCGCGCCTGATGCAAACCGACCTCACGGTGATGATCTCCGGCGAATCCGGCACCGGCAAGGAGCTTGTCGCGCGCGCGTTGCACGACTATGGCAAGCGGCGCAACGGCCCCTTCGTCGCCGTCAACATGGCGGCAATCCCGCGCGATCTCATTGAATCCGAACTGTTCGGCCATGAACGCGGCGCGTTCACCGGCGCCAACACCCGCGCCTCCGGGCGGTTCGAGCAGGCCGAGGGAGGAACGCTGTTTCTCGACGAAATCGGCGACATGCCGATGGAGGCGCAGACTCGTCTGTTACGGGTGCTTCAACAGGGCGAATACACAACCGTGGGCGGCCGTACGCCGATCAAGACCGACGTGCGCATCGTCGCTGCGAGCAACAAAGATCTACGCATCCTGATTCAACAAGGCCTGTTCCGCGAGGACTTGTTCTTCCGTTTGAACGTTGTGCCGCTGCGGCTGCCGCCGCTGCGCGAGCGGATCGAGGATCTGCCCGATTTGATCCGGCATTTTTTCGCGCTGGCCGAGAAAGACGGATTGCCGCCGAAGAAGCTCGATGCGCTGGCGCTGGAGCGCCTGAAACAGCATCGCTGGCCTGGCAATGTCCGCGAACTCGAAAACCTCGCGCGCCGGCTCGCGGCGTTATATCCGCAGGACGTCATCACCGGCTCCGTCATTGACGGCGAGTTGGCGCCTCCGGCCGTGACTTCGGGTGGCAGCGTTCACCACGGCGTCGACAATCTCGGCGGCGCCGTCGAAGCCTACCTGTCTTCGCATTTTTCCGGCTTCCCCAACGGTGTGCCGCCGCCCGGCCTGTATCACCGGATCCTCAAGGAAATCGAAGTGCCGCTGCTGACGGCAGCGCTGGCGGCGACGCGAGGCAATCAAATCCGCGCCGCCGACCTGCTCGGGCTCAACCGCAACACGCTGCGGAAGAAGATTCGCGACCTGGACATTCAGGTCTACCGGAGCGGCAATTAACCACCCATCGCTGCCGAGCGCGCTGATCGCCCTATGGTCACAGGCCGCTGGGGATTGCGCATTTCGACGGCAGGACACGCCGCGGAATTGTCGTAATTTGGCAACATTGTGATATGAATGCATCACCCCGCCGCCGGCATTTGCCCCCGGTGGGGGTAAGGCCTTCAGCTCACCCTTAGCCGTATGACCAGCGCAGACACCTCGGCCGCCTCGTTCGATCCGTCGTTCGCCGAACCCAAGGGGTGGTCCCTGCGGAGGCTGCTGGCGCCGTTTGCGGTCGGCCTGGCGCTGCTGTCGGCCTTCCTCACCTTCGTGGTGCTGACCGGCCTGACGCCGATCGAGCCAACCCGCGAAGTCGTCGTTTCCTTCCTGCTCATCAATGGTGCGACCATCCTGGTGCTGGTCGGCATCATCGTCCGCGAAGTCTGGCAAATGATCCAGGCGCGGCGCCGCGGCCGGGCGGCGGCGCGGCTGCACGTCCAGATCGTCAGTCTGTTTTCTGTCATTGCCGTGTTGCCGGCCGTGCTGGTGGCGATCGTCGCCAATGTGACCATCGATCGCGGTCTGGATCGGCTGTTTTCAGGTCCGACACGCGAGGTGATCCAAAACTCGCTGATCGTTGCCAATGCCTATCTGCACGAGCACGCGCAGCTCATTCGCGGCGATATTTTGGGAATGGCCAACGATGTCGCTCACGCCCGGCCATTGTTCGACCAAGACCGCGCGACGTTTCGCGAGCTACTGACCGCAAGTGCTGCCTCACGCAACCTGCCGGGCGCAATGCTGATCGACAAGGATCGCAATATTCTGGAGACGGCGCAAACTGGCATTCAGCAGAGCTTCACGACGCCGGCGCCGGAATTCCTCAGCAATGTTGACGAAAACGAGCCTCAGATCGCGGTGTTCATCGAAGCCAACTACGTCGCGGCCGTGATCCGGCTGCGCGCGTTCAACGATACGTTCCTGTACGTGGCGCGTCTGCTCGATCCGCGCGTGGTCGCCCAGCTCAGGCAGACCCAGGCGAGCGTCGCCGAATATGCCGAGCTAGAATCGCGCCGGCTCGGGATTCAGGTGGCATTCGCGCTGATGTTTGCGGTGATCGCGTTGACCATCCTGATGGCCTCGGTTCTGATCGGGTTGAACTTCGCCAATTGGCTGGTCGCACCGATACGGCGGCTGATGAGCGCAGCTAACATCGTCTCGACCGGCGACCTGCACGTGCAGGTACCCGTTCACCGCTCGGAGGGCGATCTCGCGCAGCTCGGCGAGACCTTCAACAAGATGACGCAGGAGCTGCGCACCCAGCGCGACGAACTGGTCAGCGCCAGCGACCTTATCGACAGCCGCCGCCGGTTCATCGAGGCGGTGTTGTCCTCGGCAAGCGCAGGCATCATCGGCGTCGATGCCTCCGGCAGCGTCGGCATCCTCAATCGCTCCGCCGAAAAGCTGATCGGTCACGCGGAATCGGAGACACTGGGTCATCCGCTGTCGGACGTGCTGCCCGAACTCGATGACATGATGAAAACTGCGCGCGAGGGTACACGCAGCGGCTGGTACAGGGCCAGATCACCATCACCCGCGACGGCCATGAGCGGAATCTTTCGGTTCGCGTCAGTGCCGAGCAGACCAGTCATTCGCGCGACAGCTACATCATCACGCTTGACGATATTACCGAACTGGTTTCCGCACAGCGGACCTCGGCGTGGGCCGACGTCGCGCGCCGCATCGCGCATGAAATCAAAAATCCGCTGACACCGATCCAGCTTTCAGCCGAGCGTATCCGCCGCAAGTTCGGCAGGGTCATCACCGAGGACAAGGCGGTGTTCGACCAATGCACGGAAACCATTGTGCGGCAGGTCGATGACATCAGGCGGATGGTCGATGAGTTCTCGCGCTTCGCGCGGATGCCGAAGCCCGTGATCGAAGGCGAGGACGTCGCCGACACGGTGCGCCAGACTGTGTTCCTGATGCGGGTCGGACATCCCGACATCGATATCCAGGCCGAGATCAAGGAAGAGCCGATGCGGGCGCAGTTCGACCGGCGGCTGATTTCGCAGGCGCTGACCAACATCATCAAGAACGCGTCGGAAGCCATCGAGGCGGTCCCGCCGGAGCAGCTGGGAAAGGGGCGTATCGACGTGATCGCCGCGCACGAGGGCAATGACATCGTGATCGATGTGATCGATAACGGTATCGGCCTGCCCAAGGTGAGCCGGGCCCGTCTGCTCGAACCCTATGTCACGACGCGCGAAAAGGGCACCGGCCTTGGGCTGGCGATCGTAGGCCGCGTCCTGGAAGACCACGGCGGCCGCATCGAACTCAACGATGCAGCGGACATCCGCCCGGGCGCGCGCGGCGCCTGGATGCGGTTGCGCTTTGCCATATCGGGCCACGCGCCGAAAGCCGAAGTGAAAGAGCCAGCTCCCGAAACAAAACAACCGGCGTCCGAAACCGACGGGCCGGCAGACGCGACTAACAATGAAGCAAAAATCGAAGCCGCAACAGGCAACTGACAAGACAGGCGTGACCCATGGCAAATGACATTCTGATTGTCGATGACGAAGCCGATATTCGTGATCTGGTTGCGGGCATTCTTGACGACGAGGGCTTCACCACCCGGACCGCTCGCGATAGCGATTCGGCGATGGCGGAAATTGCCAATCGCCGCCCGCATCTGGTGTTTCTCGACATCTGGTTGCAGGGCAGCAAACTCGATGGCCTGCAGTTGCTGGAGCAAATAAAACGGGACCACGCCGATCTGCCGGTGGTCATGATCTCCGGGCACGGCAATATCGAAACCGCGGTCGCTGCCATCAAGCGCGGCGCGTATGATTTTATCGAAAAGCCGTTCAAGTCCGACCGGCTGATTCTGGTGGCGACGCGGGCGCTGGAGACCTCGCGTCTGAAACGCGAAGTAAAAGAACTCAAGCAGCTCGCGCCGGCGGCGAGCATCCTGACCGGACGCTCCGCCTGCATGAATCAACTGCGCCAGACCATTGAGCGGGCCGCTAAGGCCAATAGCCGCATCCTGATCGTCGGTCCCTCCGGTTCGGGCAAGGAATTGGCGGCACGCACGCTGCATAACGCGTCAGGTCGCGCCGAAGGACCGTTCGTCGTCATCAACGCCGCGGCGATTACGCCGGAGCGCATGGAAGTCGAGTTGTTCGGTATCGAACAATCCAATGGCGAACATCCGCGCAAGGCCGGTGCGCTGGAAGAAGCCCATGGCGGGACCCTGTTTATCGATGAAATCGGCGACATGCCGCGCGAGACCCAGAACAAGATCCTGCGGGTGCTGGTCGATCAGACGTTCCAGCGCGCAGGCGGCACCGCCAAAGTCAATGTCGACGTTCGCATCGTTTCCTCGACCGCACGCAATCTGGAAGAGGAGATCGCGGAAGGTCGATTCCGCGAGGATCTCTATCATCGGCTGTCGGTAGTGCCGATCCGGGTGCCGCCGCTGTCGGAGCGCCGCGAGGACATTCCCGAACTGATCGACTATTTCATGGACCAGATCTCGGTCGCGACCGGCTTGCCAAAACGCCAGATCGGCCAGGATGCGATGGCGGTATTGCAGTCGCACGTCTGGCCTGGAAACGTCCGGCAGCTTCGCAACAATGTCGAGGATGATTCTGGCGGGCGGCGGCCCGGAAGTCATCATAACCGCCGATATGCTGCCGCAGGACGTGGGCTCGATGGTGCCGGCGATGCCGACCAGCAGCAATGGCGAGCACATCATGGGTCTGCCGCTCCGCGAGGCGCGGGAAGTGTTCGAGCGCGACTACCTGATCGCCCAGATCAGCCGCTTCTCCGGCAATATCTCTCGGACTGCGGAATTCGTCGGCATGGAGCGCTCGGCGCTGCATCGCAAGCTCAAGGCGCTCGGCGTCGGCTGAACGCCGACGATCCATGCATTTGCTTGGGAAAATTTGCCTCTTTCGAGGCTTTTCGGGAGAATTGCGCCTGCGTTCGACGCGACTGGCGCGCGAACCGGCTTGCCTAAAAACCGCGCCTGCCTTCTAATCGTGCTGCCGCTTGCCCGGAGGGGGATCTCAGGGGATGTCGGCAACCGGCGGACGCTCCGAAAGAGGGCAGCACCGGTTCAATAAAAAGAAGCAAACAAGACTGCGGGATAAAAACAATGGCGGCAGACCGCGCACAAAATCTACAGGACACCTTCCTCTAAATCACGTTCGCAAAACCAAAACGCCACTGACGATCTTTCTGGTCAATGGAGTGAAGCTGCAGGGGATTGTCACCTGGTTCGACAATTTCTGCCTGTTGCTGCGGCGCGACGGTCATTCGCAGCTTGTCTACAAGCATGCGATCTCGACCATCATGCCCGGCGCTCCGATCCAGCTATTCGAAGGCGGCGAGGATGCTCCGGCTTGAGAGTGACCTGATTGGAACCCCGACATTTGGAAGGGGCTGCTGACCGTCCGCGGTCGGCAGAAGGCAGAGACACCGGGCGGGTGATTGTCATCGGCCCTTACTTGCGAATGCGCCGCGGCGATCCCGGGGTGCAAACGGGCCATCATGCCATGCGCGGTTCCGAGGCGCGGCTGGAGGAAGCCGTGGGTCTGGCGCGTGCCATCGATCTGACGGTGGCTGACGCGCTGATCGCGCCGGTCGGTCGGATCCGGCCCGCGACCTATCTAGGCAAGGGCAAGGTCGAGGAGATCGTCGGGCTCATCACCGGGCACGAGATCGAACTGGTGGTGATGGATTGCGCGCTGTCGCCGATCCAGCAGCGCAATCTTGAGAA
>WNFJ01727141.1_pt2 | contig 11251 bp, 10 predicted proteins | sample 5400461 | NCBI WGS metagenome assembly WNFJ01 (sample SAMN13153349, study PRJNA577476) | soil metagenome | isolation source: 115 cm saprolite on Douglas fir-dominated hillslope | place: USA:California | collected 2013-09-17 | reverse complement strand
AAGCCGTTCGCGAGGTCCGCCGCGCGCGCCTCGCGCGACCGCCTCGACGGCGGCCCGTAGCCGCCGCCGCCGGACGACTCGACGAAGAACACGTCCCCCGGCCGCACGACGACGCCGACCTCCTTCGTCTTGAGGAAGCGCGGCGCCCGCCCGCGCGAGAGCAGCCGGTACCGGTGCGGGAGGCCGTCCCGGCCGCCGAGGAGACCGTACGGCGGATGGCGCACGCCGTCGCCCGCCGTGTTCGCGACCGCGGGCTCCTCCGTGTCCACGCGCAGGCGGAGCACCGCGCCGACGCCGCCGCGGTGCCGGCCGTCGCCGGCCGAGTCCGCGCGGAATTCGTGGTGCTCGAACGTCAGCGGGAACCGCACCTCGGCGACCTCGACGCTCCCGAACTTGATGCCGCCGGCCGCCTGGCCCTCGCCGGCCGTCTCCCAGCCGTCGCCCACGGCCGTCGCGCCGCCGCCCGGCCGCGCGTGGAACATGTGCCAGATGAACGGCCGCTTGGTCCGCGGATTGACGCCCTTGATCGCGATGCGGAAGCGCCGCCCCCAGCCCGCGATCGTCCGCTCGGGGCACGCGGGCGCCAGCGCCTTGATGATCGCCTCGGCGATCTCCTGGGCGCAGTGGTTGGTCGCGAGCGTGACCGGCGCCGGCGCGTACGGCCAGACGATCGTGCCCTCCTTCAGGATCGTCTTCACCGGGCGGAAGGTCCCCGAGTTCTTCGGCGTGCGTGGGTCGATCAGGTAGGCGAAGGCCATGTGGACCGACGACATCGTGTTCGGGAACGACGAGTTGATGAAGCCGTGGACCTGCCGGTGCGACCCGGAGAGGTCGACCGTGAGCGCGTCGCCCTTCTTCGTGACCGTCGCGCGGATCCAGATGTCGGTGAAGCCGTGGCCGTCGTCGTCGAGGATCGACTCGCCGCGATACACGCCGTCCTTCCACGTCCGGACGCACGCGCGCGCCTGCTTCTCGGCGCCGTCGAGGATCTCGTCCACGGCGCCGACGACCGTCTTCGTGCCGTACTCGTCGAGGAGCGCGTGCAGCCGGCGCTCGCCGACCTTCGCCGAGCCGATCATGGCGTTGAGGTCGCCCATGAAGTCGTGCGGGTGGCGGACGTTCGTCGTGATCATCTTCAGCACGTCGTCGCGCAGCTCACCGCGATCGTAGAGCTTGAGCGGCGTGATCCGGAGCCCCTCCTGCCAGATCTCCGTCGCGGCCGGGTTGTAGGCGCCGTGCGTCGCGCCGCCGATGTCCGACTGGTGCGCCCGGTTGATCGACCAGAAGGCGACCTCGTCGTCCACGAACACGGGCACGAACGCCGTGAGGTCGGGCAGGTGGTTGTTGCCGTGGTAGGGGTCGTTCAGCAGGAAGACGTCCCCGGGATGCACGCGCCCGAGGAACGCGTCGCGCACCGACTCGACGGCCCAGGGGATCGCGCCCACGTGGATCGGCACGTGCTCGGCCTGGGCGACGAGGCGCGCCTGGTCGTCGCAGAGCGCCGTCGAGAAGTCGCGGCTCGAGTTGAGGATCTGCGAGTAGGCCGTGCGCAGCATCGCCTCGCCCATCTCCTGGACGATGGCCTCGAAGCGGTGCGTGAGGACGGAGACCGTGATCGGGTCGAGCATGTGAGGATGATACATCATGGTAGTATCCCCCGGCGATGGCGCTCCACATCGGCGTGATCGGCGAGGGCACGTGCTCGCGGCGCGTCGCGCGCGACGCCGAGCGCGTCGGCGCCGCCATCGCGGGCGCCGGCGCCGTCCTGCTCTGCGGCGGGCTGCGGGGCGTGATGGAGGCCGCCGCGCGCGGCGCCGCCCGCGCCGGGGGCCTCGTCGTCGGGGTCCTTCCCGGTTTCTCTCGGAGCGACGCGAACCGCTGGGTGACGGTGCCGATCGTCACCGGCATGGACCAGGCCCGCAACGTCGTCCTCGTCCGCTCGTGCGACGCAATCGTCGCCGTGGGTGGCCGGTACGGCACGCTCTCCGAGATCGCGCTCGCCCTCAAGCTCGGCGTGCCCGTCGTCGGTCTCCGCTCCTGGCGTCTCCGCCAGCCCGAGGGCCGTCGGGTGCCCCTCGTCCGCGCCGCGACGCCCGAGACGGCGGCGCGCACGGCGCTCCGCGCGGGGGCCCGCGCGCGCGCCCGCACCCGCACCTGGCTCGCGTAGTCACCTCGGTGGGCAGGTGAGATAGACTGCCCCGCATGATCGCCGTCGGCGTGGAAGGGCTCACCAAGCGGTACGGGCACGTCGAGGCGCTCCGCGACGTCTCGCTCGGCTTCGAGCCCGGGCGGCTGACGGCGATCCTCGGACCCTCGGGGTGCGGCAAGACGACGCTGCTCCGCTCGATCGCGGGCTTCGCCCGCGTGGACGCGGGCACGATCCGCTTCGGCGGCGAGGACGTCACCGGGCTGCCGCCGCAAGCGCGGGCGACGGCGATGGTCTTCCAGAATTATGCCCTCTGGCCGCACATGACCGTCTTCGACAACGTCGCGTACGGCCTCCGGCTCAAGCGCCTGCCCCGCGAGCAGATCCGCCGGCGGGCGCTCGAGGCGCTCGCGCTCGTCGAGATCGGTGACGTCGAGGCGGTCGCGCGCCGGAAGCCCGGCGCCCTCTCCGGCGGCCAGCAGCAGCGGGTGGCGCTCGCCCGCGCGCTGGTGGTCGAGCCGCGCGTGCTGCTGCTCGACGAGCCGCTCTCGAACCTCGACGCCAAGGTCCGCCAGCGCCTGCGCGTCGAGGTGCGCCGTCTCCAGCGGCGCGTCGGCATCACCGCGATCTACGTCACCCACGACCAGGAGGAGGCGCTCGCGATCGCCGATCAGGTCGTGCTGATGAGCGCGGGCCGGGTCGTCCAGACGGGCGCGCCGGAGGAGGTGTACCGACGCCCCGCCGACCTCTTCGCCGCCGACTTCCTCGGCGTGAGCACGCGGCTCCGGGCGCACGCCGAGGCCGGCGCGCTCACGCTCGGCGGCCAGCGGTTGCCCTACGACGGTCCGCTGCGCGGGCCCGTCGAGGTGGTGCTGCGCTCCTCGGATCTCGCGTTCGGCGGGCCGGGCCCGGCACTCGCGGGCGAGCTCGAGGAGCCGCCACTACGTCCGCGCCGGCGGCGGGCTGCTCATGGTGGACAGCGCCGAGCCGCGCGCGCCGGGCCCGGTCGACGTCGTGATCCCCCCGGAGAAGCTCCGCATTTACAAAGGAGACTGACCATGCTGCCGAGACTCGCGCTCCTGCTGCTGGCGCTCGCGGTGCCCGCGTCCGCCGCGACGCGGCTCAACGTCGCGATCGGCGCAGACGTCAACGTCGTCGAGGTCCACAAGACACTCCTCGGCCCCGGCTTCCGCGAGACGGACAGGGACATCGAGCTGAACGTGGTCGGGACCGGCACCGGCGAGCCCGCCAGCCGGGCGATCTACACCAAGATCAAGGCGCAGGCGGACACGGGCCGCAAGCCCTGGGACCTCGACGTCGCGCTCGTCTCCATGGCCGTCGCGTCGCAGATGGTGAAGGAGGGGCTCCTGCACCGCTACGTGCCGCAGCTGAAGAACGCTGCGCTCGTCAAGGGCGCCGAGGTGAAGCACGCGTTCGGCGTCACCGTGGACGGCTACGTCGTGCCGATGTTCCACAACCAGATCGCCCTCGCGTACAACCCGGCGACGGTCCCGAGTCCGCCCAAGTCGTTCGACGACCTCGCGACGTGGGCGGCCGCCCACCCGGGCAGGTTCGGCTACAACGGCATCAAGGGCGGCGTGAGCGGCGTCGGCTTCACCATCGGCTGGGTGTACTGGAAGACCGGCCTCTACACGCAGCTCACGCAGGGACCGTTCGACCGGACGAAGGAGGGTGCGATCCGCGAGGCGATCACGGCGCTGCGCGACTTCAACCGGAACGCGCGGCTCACGAACGGCAACGCCGGCACCCTCGACGCGCTGAACCGGGGCGAGATCTGGATGGGCGTCGTCTGGATCGACCAGCTCGTCGCCTGGAAGAACGAGGGGCGCATGGACCCCGCGGTCACGCCCGTGCTACCCGCGCCGGGCCTGCCGATCTACCCGCTGTATCTCGTCGTGCCGAAGGAAGCCGCGAACCGCGAGGCCGCCGTGCGCTACATCGACTACATCGCCACGCCCGAGGTGCAGGCCAGAGCGATCGTCGAGCGCTTCGGCTGGTATCCGGGCGTGGATCCCGACAAGGTGCTCCCGCTCATCAGCGCGAAGAGCCGCGAGCTGCTCTTCAAGGGCGTGAGCGCGGACGATCTCGCGAGGTACTCGCGCCAGATGCCGATCAAGGAGTATCACGACCTGATCACGCTGGCGTACGAGGAGATCGTGCGCTGAAGACGCACGGCGGGAGCACCCGGTGAGCGCCGGCGAGCGGCTGCTCTGGGGCGCGCTCTGCGCGCCCCCGCTGGCGGTCCTCGGGGCCGTCTTCGTCTGGCCGCTCGCGGCGTCCGTGACGGCCAGCTTCACACGCGACGGCGCATTCTCGCTCGCCAGCTACGGGACGGTCTGGCGCCTCTACGCGGGCGACGTCCTCTACACGGTCGGCGTCGCCGCGGCGGGGACCGCCGTCACCTTCCTGGCGGCGATTCCAGCGTGCGGCTGGCTCCGCGCCCGCGCCTTCGGCCCCGTCGAGTTCCTCCTGAAGGTGCCGCTCTTCGTACCTTTCGTCGTCGTGGGCCACGCGCTCCGCGTGTTCCTCTCCCCGTACGTGCCCGCGCTCGCCTCGTCCTGGGCGGGCATCGCGCTCGCGCTCGCCTGGAAGCATCTGGGCCTCGCGACGCTGCTCCTCCTGGGCGCCTTCCGCGGCGTGGACGAAAGCTACCTGGAAGCGGCGCGCAACTTCGGCGCGGGCACGGGGCGGCTCACGCGTGACATCCTCGTGCCCATGGCCGCGCCCGCGCTCGGCGTGAGCGCCATCCTCATTTTCTCCTCGATGCTCGCGTCGTTCTCGATCCCGCTCATGATGGGCCGGGGCGGCGGCCCGCAGATGCTGATGATCGACGTGTACTACCGCTTCGGTCAGCACGGCGACTTCGCCACCGCCTCGGCGCTCGGCGTCGTCGCGTACCTGCTCGCGCTGGGCGCGGCGCTCGTGTACGTGCGGCGGCTCCTGGCATGAGCGCCGGCCGCCTCGCCGCCCGGGCCGCCGCGCTGGCGGCGGCGGCGTTCGTCATCGCCGGGCCGTTGACGAGCCTCGCGGTCTGGTCGCTGGCCGAGCGCTGGACCTACCCCAGCCCCTGGCCTCAGCGTTTCGGCTTCCGCTACTGGCAGCGGGTCCTGAGCGGCGATTTCCTCGAGCCCCTCAGGCTCGGCGTCACGATCGCGGTCGCCGTCACGCTGCTGGCGCTCCTCTGCGCGATCCCGCTCGGCTATGCCCTCGCGCGGCTCGCCTTCCCCGGCCGCACCGCGGTCCTGCTCCTCTTTCTGCTGCCGCAGGCCTTCCCGCAGCTCCCGGTCTTCGCGAGCGCGACGCGCGAGTTCTACCGGTGGGGACTCGCGGGCACGGTGGCCGGCGTCGTGCTGATCCACCTCGTGGGCGCGCTCGTCTTTGCCGTCTGGACGATGACAGCCGTCTTCCGCTCGATCGGCCGCGAGCTGGAGGAAGCCGCGTGGGACCTCGGCGCCTCGACGACGCGCGCGTTCGTCTCGGTCTCGCTCCCGCTGGCGTCGCCGGGCATCGTCGCGAGCGCCGTCCTCGTCTTTCTCTACTCGCTGGACGAGTTCACCGGCACGCTCCTCGTCGGCGCGCCCTTCGTGACGACACTCCCCGTCTACATGTACACGGCGAGCGTGGGCTACGAGCTCCAGATCGCCTCGGTCACGGCGATCGTCCTCATGGTGCCGGGGGCCGTCCTGCTGCTCTTGCTGGAGCGCTTCCTGAAGTCGGAGTACCTGGTCTTCTTCGGCCAAGTCTGAGCCTTGCGTCGCGGGGGCGGCGACTCCATCATAGGGCGTCCATGAGTCTGCCCCGGAGCGCCAGCGTGGTGATCATCGGCGGCGGCGTGGTCGGCTGCTCGATCGCCTACCACCTCGCGCGTCACGGCGCGAAGGACGTCGTCGTCCTCGAGCGCGAGACCGTCGGCAGCGGCACCACGAGCAAGGCGGCGGGCGGGATCCGCGTCCAGTTTCCGCACGAGACGGAGATCCGCTTCGCGCTCGAGAGCATCAAGGTCTTCGAGCACTTCAAGGACGAGTTCGGCGCGGACCCGGGCTACACCAAGATCGGCTACCTCTATCTGCTCTCGGAGCCGAAGCAGCTCCGCCGCTTCGAGAAGCGGATCGCGCTGCAGCGAAGCCTCGGCGCCGACGTGCGCGTGCTCAAGCCCGAGGAAGCGAAGCGCCTCGTCCCCGCCCTCCGCGTGGACGACCTGCTCGCCGCCGTCTGGGGCCCGCAGGACGGGATGGCCGGCCCCGCCGAGGTGACGAACGCGTTCGCGCGCCGCGCACGGGACCTCGGCGCGAAGATCGTCGAGGGCGTCGAGGTCGTGGCGCTCGAGCGCACGGGCTGGAAGGTCACCGGCGTCACGACGACGCGGGGCACGGTCGCCGCACCCGTCACGATCAACGCCGCCGGCCCCTCCGCGGCGCGCGTCGGCCGGCTCGCGGGCGTCGAGGTCCCGGTCCATCCGCGGCGCCGGCACATCTTCTTCACCGAGCCCTTCCCCGAGATCCCGGGCCCGGTCCCGCTGACGAGCGACGTCACGAGCGGCTTCTACTTCAGAAAGGAGATGGAGCAGGTGCTCCTGAGTCCGGGCGACGTCGAGGACATCGGCGAGGACTTCGTGGTGCCGATGGACTGGGGCAAGGTCGACGAGACGGTGCGGAAGGCGGTCCACCGGCTCCCGATCATCGAGAACGCGCGGATCGCCGGCGGCTGGGCGGGCCTGCGCCCGCTCACGCCCGACGACCACGCGATCATCGGCTGGGCGCCGGGCCTCGAGGGCCTCTTCCTCGCCGTCGGCTTCGGCGGTCACGGCTTCCAGCACTCGCCCGCCACCGGCCGCCACGTCGCCGAGTGGGTGCTGGACGGCAAGCCCTCGCTCGACCTCTCGCTCTTCGACCCGCGCCGGTTCGAGCGGCGCGACGCCATCCACCACGACGACGCCGACGCCGAGTAAGCGATGAAGATCGCCGACGTCCGCGTGATCCTCGCCGACATCCCGGTCAAGCGCCCGCACACCATGTCGTTCACGACGCTCCACGCCGTCAACTTCACCTTCGTGCGCGTCGAGACGGCGAACGGCCTGACGGGCTGGGGCGAGGCCGCGTGCCTCGGCGGCCCCACGTGGAGCGAGGAGTCGGCGGAGTCGGTCGCGGCCACGATCGAGCGCTACGTCGCGCCGTGGCTCGTCGGCCGCGACGCCACCGAGGTCGAGCCGCTCCGCCAGGAGATGGCGCGGCGGGTCCAGGGCAACCCCTTCGCGCGCGCCGCGGTCGAGATGGCGCTCTGGGACCTGAACGGCCGCGCCCTCGACGTTCCCGTGCACCGGCTCCTCGGCGGACGCGTGCGCGATCGCGTGCCGCTCTCGTGGTCGCTGGCCGTCGCCGACGGGGACGCGGAGATCGCCGAGGCGAAGGCGAAGGTCGCCCTCGGCCATCGGATCTTCAAGATCAAGACCGCGGCGCATCCGGTCCATGAAGACGTCGCGCGCGTCAAACGGATCCGCGAGGCCGTCGGCCCGGACATCGCGCTCCGGGTGGACGCCAATCAGGGCTGGGACCGGCCGACGGCGCTCCGCGCCATCCGCGCGCTCGAGCCCTACCGCCTCGATTTCGTCGAGCAGCCGGTCCCGAAGTGGGACCTCGGCGGCATGGCCGAGATCGCCCGCAGCGTCGCCGTGCCGATCATGGCCGACGAGTCCTGCTGCTCGCCCCACGACGCCATGGCCATCGCGCGGCTCGGCGGCGTCTCGATCCTCGCGCTCAAGCTCACCAAGTCGGCGGGCATCCTCGGCACGATGGCGATCGCGCGCATCGCCGAGGCCGCCGGCCTCGGCTGCTACGTCGGCTGCATGATCGAGACATCGCTCGGCACCGCCGCGTACCTGCACGTGGCGCTCGCGGCCGCGCCCGTGACGTGGGGCTGCGAGCTCTTCGGCCCGCTGCTCCTCGCCGGCGACGTGGTGCGCCGGCCGGTCCGGTACGCCGACGGCGCGATCCTGGCGCTCGACGGCCCGGGCCTCGGCGTCGAGGTGGACGAGCGGATGCTGAAGGAGTGGGCGCGGCACTGAGTCATCGGTGCTTCGCGAGGAAGGCCTCCATGCCCCGCCTCGCGTCGCCGGCGGCGAAGGACGCGTGGTGCGCGCCCTCGCAGAACCTGGCGCACGCGCGGAAGTCCGCCTCGGTCCTCCGGCGCGCGTACTGCCGGTTCTGCCGCATCGCGATCGGCGCGTAGCCGGCCAGTGTCCGCGCGAGCGCCTCGGCCTCGGGCAGGAGCCGCGCGCGCGGGACCACCTTGATCGTGAGCCCCGCCTCCAGGGCCTGACGCGCGTCGAGCGACTCGCCGGTGAGGACGAGGTACAGGGCCCGGCTCATGCCGACCGTATCCCACAGGAGCTCGAGCCCGAAGACGGCGGGAATGCCGTCGCGGATCTCGGGCATCCCGTAGCGGGCGTTCTCCGAGGAGATGCGGATGTCCGCCAGGAGCGCCAACTGGCACCCGGCGCCCATCGCCCAGCCGTTGACGGCGGCGATGACCGGCACGTGCAGCATGCGGATCTGGTCGTAGAGCAGCTCGAACTCCCTCACCCACGCCTCCGCCTCGGGCCCGCTCATGTCCTTCGCCTCGGTGAGGTCCTGGCCGGCGCTGAAGGCCTGGTCGCCGGCGCCGGTGAGGACGACGGCGCGGATGCCCGGATCGGCCTTGACGCGCGCGAGCGCGTCGGCGAGCTCGCCCTTGAGCGCACGGCTGAGCGCGTTCAGCACCCGCGGGCGATCGAGGGTGACGACCACGACGTTCTCCTTCCGCTCCCACACGATGGTCTGGTACATGCGCGGCCTCCCAGCGTGCCTCGTGGCACGGCCACGCACTCTAGCACAGGAGACCATTGACGCTGGCCGACCGCCCGCATAGCATGATGGCCTCTCCGCGCCGCAGGAAACCCCTTCACGGTGGAGGATCGCCATGAACCGGCGAGCCGGTCTCGGACTCGTGGCAGCGCTGCTGATGATCGGGCTCACCACGCCGGGCGTCGCCCAGAAGCCCGTGAAGCTCGGCGTCCTCACGCCGCTCTCGCCGCCCGGCGACGCGAGCGCGGGACAGTTCATCGTCCGCGGCGCCAAGATGGGCGCCGAGGACGTCAACGCGCGAGGCGGGGTCCTCGGCGGGCGCAAGATCGAGCTGGTCATCGAGGACGACTCCGGCACGCCCGAGAAGGGCGCCGCCGGGTTCCGCAAGCTCGCGACCCAGGACCAGGTGGTCGCGGTCGTCGGCCAGTTCCACAGCTCGGTGATGACGGCGGTGCAGGCGCTCGCCGAGCAGTTCCGGGTCCCGGTCTTCTCCACCCAGGCCTCGGCGCGCCAGATCACCGAGAAGCACCTGACCTACACCTTCCGCACCCACGTGATCGATCCCGACCGTTGCGAGCTCTGGACTCGCTGGATCAAGGAGCGGGGCTTCAAGCGGGTCGCGCTGATCACGGAGAACACGGACTACGGCATCGGCCTGGTCGATGAGACCAAGAAGGCCTTCGCGTCGATGCTCCCCGGCGGCGAGCTGAAAACGATCATCTTCGACCGGGCCGTCGTGGATCTCACGCCGCAGCTCCTCGACATCAAGAACTGGAAGCCCGACATGCTCCTCAACGGCGGCATCGGCACGCCGATGTACCTGATCATCAAGCAGGCCTACGACGTGGGGCTCCACCCGGCGGTGCCGATGCTCATCTCCTACGACGCGCCCGTGCGGGCCGAATACTGGAAGACCCTGGGCGAGAAGGGCAACTGGGCCTCCTTCATCGTGTACTACCACCCGACCATGAGGCTGACGGCCCGGGGCGAGGCCTTCCGCAAGAAGTACATGGCCGAGTTCAAGGAGGACCCGATCTACGGCGCCTTCAACGCGTACGCCCAGGTGGTCCTCCTGGCCGACGCGCTGAACGCCGCCAGGAGCGACAACAGCGACGAGCTGGTCAAGGCGCTCCTGGCCGGGAAGTTCGAGGGGTGGAACGGCACGATCAGCTTCTCGCGCGGCGAGGGCCCGTACTGGCAGCAGTGGACGCCGCCGATGCTGGTGACCCAGTACACGAAGCCCGAGCAGGCGTTCACGGACGTGAAGATCGTCTATCCGCCGCAGCTCAAGACGGGAGACTGGATGCCGGCACCGAAGCGCTGAGGACGCCGGGCGACCGTTGGACGCGTTCCTGCTCTCGCAGTACGTCCTCTCGGGCGTGGTCATCGGCGTCATCTACGGCCTGATGGCCCTCGGGATCACCTTCATCTACAGCATCATGAAGATGATCAACTGGTCGATGGGCGAGTTCTACATGATCGGCAGCTACGTGCAGTACGCGCTCATCGTCTCCCTCCTCGGCCCGCGCCGTTGGTGGCTCGCCCTGCCCCTGGCGATGGGCGCGGTCTTCTGCCTCGGCCTCGTCGTCCAGCGGCTCCTCCTCCGGCCGATGTTCGTCGGCGGGATCGAGCGGCGCGACGAGTACGCGACCATCGTCACCATCGCGCTGATGGTGTTCTTCCGGAACCTCGCCATCGTCCTCGGCGGGCCGAACCAGTACGCGCCCCCGGACTACGCCCGGCCCACGACACTCGGGACGCTCCCCATCTCGGGTAACCGCTTCGTGGCGCTCATCGCCACGCTCGTCCTCCTCGCGCTCTTCTACCTGGTGATCAGGAAGACGTGGATCGGGCGCGCGCTGCGCGGCGCCGCCCAGAACCGGGTGGGCATCCAGACCGCGGGCATCGACGTCCTGCGGCTCGACATGCTCGCCTTCGGCGTGGGCGTGGCACTCGCGGCCGCCGCCGGCGCCCTCCTCGCGCCCGACTTCCTCGTCTATCCGGAGAACGGGGCCATCTCGACGTTCAAGGGCTTCGAGATCATCGTCATCGGCGGCCTCGGCTCCATCCTCGGCAGCGTCGTGGGCGGAGTCCTGCTCGGGGTGATCGAGGCGCTGGGCTCGGTCTTCGTCTCGGCGGCCTACAAGGACCTCTACGGCTTCCTGCTCCTGATCGCCCTCCTGGTCTTCCGGCCCACCGGGCTCTTCGGCGAGCGCGAGCGCACCGTGTAGCTCCTCGGCGGGGG
>WNFJ01486970.1_pt1 | contig 11257 bp, 3 predicted proteins | sample 5400461 | NCBI WGS metagenome assembly WNFJ01 (sample SAMN13153349, study PRJNA577476) | soil metagenome | isolation source: 115 cm saprolite on Douglas fir-dominated hillslope | place: USA:California | collected 2013-09-17 | reverse complement strand
GGCTTCCATCCGAGTTGGCGACCGACCGTAGGGTTCAAGGCGAGCCAGTCCTCCCCAGGTGTCGGGGTGCCCAAAGCGCGGTGGCGGAGGACCAGCGGTATCGGCGTTGTCTCGAGGAGCAGGTCCGCGTAGCCCGATGCCGGACGGGTCGTCTCGTGAAAGCAGGACGGATAGCCGCCATCTTGCCTGGCGATATGCGTCGCCGCCGGGCAGACTACTTCCTGGTGAATCTCCATGGGAGTTCGCCAGTCAAGCCGTTTGAGTTTTGTCCGGGCACCTATGATGACGAGATTATCAGGTGCAGCATGACGGCTCACATTCTCCTGCTGCATCGCTTGCCTCAACCATGCTTGATAGCTCTCTCGCTCGTATCCGATGTGCTCCATCGATGGGATATACGACGGCTTCACCGCAGGCTCAACCAGGAGCAGGGAGAGGTCCTCTAGCATCAAGAGCGGCTCCAGAGCGCGCAGGTCGCGCTCGCTCAGCAGGTGAGCATCGAGCAGTTCGGCGGCAACATGCTGCATGGCCTGGTGTACCACTACCACGGCAGGTTTCTGATAGGGGAAACGCAGCGCCAGGACCTCCAGGCGTTTCCGAAGCTGTTTCTCGTTGTAAGGGAGCCCCTCGCCCTGCTCGATGAACTGCCTCACCAGTTGCGCTGTGCGGTGGTAGAGGTTCTCCTCCGGCAGCCCTGCGGCCTCGGCGATCCGCGCCAGCCGGTGCTTGAACTGGAGGGTGAGGTCGAATGGATCACCTGCCACCAGGAGCGATTGTTCGAGGGAGCGCATCTCCCGGTCGATGAGCTGCCCGGCGATATCGGGTGGGAAAGCCAGCTGGTACACCGCGGGGAGCGCGACATACGGCGATGGCAGCGGTTCGAGGCCAAAGCGCCGGCAGAGCCGTTGGGCGATACTGCGAATGCCATAGTTCGTCGATTGAGCCAGTTTGATCAGCCTCTCTTGAAACAGCGCAAGTATCCCTGGCTCGCGCCAGCTCACCGCATCCAGTATATTCAGCAGACACTCCTGGTCTCGTTCGCTACCATCGAGCAAGACGCTAACACGCTCACGGACCGTCGTGTTCAGCTCGATCAATGCGTAGGCGACGATGCGCCGGGCAGCGCGAGCCAGCTTGCCAACTGGATGGTTCACATGAGATAACACGAGGTCGGTAAGCGATGCTTCCGCCGTATCGTCTGCTACACCCTCGCTCAACTCTTCCGTGTGGTCATCAAGCAATGGAGTACTCTCGAAGAGTGCAGAGACGTGTTGTTCAATCTCAGACCACACCTCGCGGACAGGCACCCGCGGTGTCAAGAGCGGGAGGATCTCGTCGAGATTCTGCACGACATTCTGTGGATACCATTTCCCACCGAGGAGATCACGGAGCAGTGTTTCGTAGGCGAGCGGTCTCGCGCTCGCTGGATCGACCTGCACCAGCACTCCCAGGGCCTCCAGGCGCGTGCCATCCCCGTAATAGCGATCCCAGCCGAACGCTTGCGTGGCCTCTATCGTCTCCTGCGCGAGTGACCAGGCACGTTCGCGCTCGCCCAGGGCCAGCATCCGCACACTCAGGATGCTCAGCATATGGGCGTGATGGATATCACCTCTGAACAGGCCAGCCAGTTCAAGCACGTCCTCGCTTCCCACGTGTCCGGCAAGCTGCGAGACGACTGGTACCCAATCGAAGAGAGACTCCGCGTGTTCCTGCTCGACCAATGCGTGCAGGTCTGAGAGCGTCGAGACGCGCCTACAAACCTCGTCGACGAGCAGGACGGAGTTGTCGCGCAACCTGAGGAGGAGAGAAGACCCATCATCCATGCTGGCTGGTTGACCCTCCGACGGTTTGAGCCCGACCTGCTCCGGATCCGCGTGCAGCACTGAAAGCGCCTGAAGTACTCCACGAAACCACTCCGGGCGGGTCGGAGGGAGCGCGTACAGGCGCACCTGCGTCACGAAGTGGCGGACCATCTCGAGCGCACGCTGCCTGCCGTAGCGGCTGGCGAACTGTTCGATCAGCGAGGTGACCAGGTGGGGAGCAGCCTCCTGGGCCAGGGGCAACAGGAGTTCCTCCAGACAGGAGACGATGAGCGGGAGAGGCGGCGAGGGAACCTCTAAAGCCGCGTCCAAGAGGCTCACAATCGCTTTTTCATAATACAGAACGCCGCGGTCGCTGAACCAATGAAACAGGCGGATGGCCCGGCGGGGACTCCAGGAAAATGTCGCGGCGAGCAGCTCGTTCGCCGCCAGCCAGGTCGCCTTGCGCTCCGTACTCTCCTCCAGGGTCAGGATGGCCCGGGCAAACCACATGGTACGCGCGGCCGCCTGTTCAGGTTCCAGCTCGTGGAGCTGTTTCAACCATGCTATCCAGCTATCCAGTTGATAGTCCTTACGGTAGCCCACGCCGAAGGAGTGGAAGAGCATCTGCCCGAGGAGCCGCGATGTGCGTTCGGGCTCCTCCATGCTGACCCAGGCCTCCGCCTGGCTGTAGCAGGCCTGCACCCGACCGGCAATATCCTGCTCCACCAGCATGTCTTGCTCGAGGGAGGAGAGGCGCCGGGTGATCTGCGCTCGTTCAATGCCGGCCTGGTAGCAAGTCAGCAGAACGCGCCGCTTCACCTCCACAGGCCAGTACGCCCGCGTTTCATCTCCATCCCATTCGTGTTCAAACAGCGCATAGAGCTGCCTGGCCGCCTGCTGCCCATACTGAGCAACCGCATCCACTAGCTTCGCATAGAGGTCGGGGCGCACGCCCTGGATCATATGCCACCGCCGCAGCGACCGCATTTGCTCAGGATCGCGGTAGAAGCGGCGGAGCAAAGGGAGGACCGCTTCGCGCAGGGCCTGGGCGTCCAGCCGTTGCCCGCGCCATGCCCCGGCCCAGATCTGAGCGATCAGACAGACGGCCCGCTCAAGCTCAACGATTTCCTGGTGATCTGCATTGCTGGAATCAGGAATAATCTGGGTGACCGATTGCTGGTTTCCCAGGGCAAACAAGAGCCGGTTCAGGCGGAACCGCTGCAGAAAGGGCTCTAGCCCTGCCTGGGAAGAGAAGACATCCACCCTCAAGTCGGGTTGTGGGACATCGTCGAGCCATTTCCTGGTCTGCTGTTCGTCTCCGACAATGCGGTAAATCCCCTCAGCCAGTGCGAGGCGGGCCTCTGTGCTGAGCAGCAAGGTCTCTGCGCTCCCAAGCACCTCCTCAAGCGTTTGCCGCGCCCGCTCTGAGTCGTGCTGTTTGAAGCACTGGCGCCACGTCTGCACCTGTAGCCAGAACCAGTACTCATCATCCTCCCGGTGACCTGTTTTGAGCGTCCGATTGACGGTCGCCAGCTCATCCCAGCGTCCCTCGCGCAGCAGCGCCATGCCTACAGTGTACATGAGCCCAATTTGTAGCGCATGCGTCTCATCAACTGCGCTCTGCTGTCCCTGCGACCGGCTGGGTAGGACCTGGAGTTGGCGGATGCGTTGAAGGATCGAGCCCAGTTCCCGGAAATGGATGGCCGTCATGGCCCACGTCTCAAGGAGAGGGTAGAGCGATTCCGCATCAGCATCGGCGAGCGGGCGGGAAGAGGTGAGTAGGCCAAGCGGCTCTGCGAGCTCGAAAATCCTCTCCGCTTCCTTGAACGCCCCTGCCGCTTTGAGCCTCACACTGGTCTGCAGCGCGTCGGCTGGCTTCGCGCGCAGGCGATTGCCGTCGCGCATGTACGCCACAATGGTGGGGATGCGCTGCTCATCAGGCTGCAAGAGGTGGACAAACGAGATGTCTTCCAGGGAGAAGTTGCGCTGCTCAAGCTCTGCACCGATCAGCAGCAGGCGGGTGATGGCCACCGCGTCCCGCATTTCTGCGGCGACCTTGAGCGCGAGCTGAATGTCTGTCCGGATGGCGTCGGCAGGCCTGAAGGCCAGAAACTGCTGGCGAAACCAGGTCTGTATAGCGCGCTCCAGCACGGATCGATGGTTGCCACTCTGGAGTCGATGGTAGAGTTCCTCCCAGGACCAGGGGGAATCCCCAGGTGCATCGGCGCAGTGATCTGCCAGTTCCTTGTAGTACTGCCGGTCGAGTGCCGGGTCAAATTCCCCCGTGAAGGATGCCGCTGTTTTGGCGATGAGAAACTGGCGGAAGCTGTTGTGGAAGAAATACCAGCGGTGCTCGTCCTCCTGCCGGAAATAGTGTTTGGCCGCACGGTAGAAGCGCCTCATTAACTCCTGTGGGGTCCACTCCGCTACCCAGTGTAAGTCGATGAGGCCGCGCAGGCGGGCGATCAGTCCGAGCAGGTGGACGGTCTCGCTCTCAGGTTCGATCTGCATCCAGAGGCTTTCGTAGAGGTCTTCAATACTGCCGGTATAGGGCCGTGTCGACTCGAGGATGGCTTGTCGCTCCTGCTCGTCTGTCGCGTCCCGCAGATGGTTCAGCAGGTAGGTCAGCGCGAGCGGGTGGCCTCCTGAGAGGAGAGAGACCTGTTCCACCTGCTGTGCCGTCAGCTTCTCGAGCAGGCCAACCTGCTCGGTAATGCGGATAATTGACGCTCGACCGAGAGCATCCATCTCGACGCGGCGCTCCTGTCGCCCAATGGCGGTCCTTACCTGGGGAAGAAGGTCGTTGAGCTGGTCGGTCTGGCTCCCCAGTACAAAGTAAACGCCCTCCGGAATTTGCGCGGGGAGGGGCAGCTCAGCCAGAAGCGATCGCTCCGGATGTTGTTCCCGGTCAATATGGTCAAGACCGTCCACCAGGAAAAAGGTTTTGCGCCCCGTCGCTTTCCAATCCTCATGGAGTTGCTGGAGCTGGCGGTGAAATCGCTGGCGAAGCAGGACCGCATCATCAGTCGTCAAGCTATCCCCGGCCCGAAACCCTGCGCGCTCAAGCACCAGGACCATATCATGGAGGAAGGAGATTGCCTCTCCCCGCTGCGAGCTGGGATCCTGCCGGTCAGGGACATAGGCGTAATAGGGGATCACGCGCTCCTCTCGCGCGAGCAGGGACTTGGTCAGACACGTCGATTTGCCGGAGCCGGGAGGACCGAGTACCGCGATGTATCCCCCCGGCAACGTTTCTAAAGCGCGTTCGAGTTGGTCGATCGTTACCTGTATCGGGACGTACCGCAGGTCGTCTACCTCGAACTCGTGGGGATGCCTCAATTCAAAGAGATGACTCCACCCCAGACGGCTGAGCAACTGGTTCCGTGTGAGGTCAACGATCCGCTCTGGGCTGGCGACCGTTCTGATCAAGAAAAAATGCAGACGCTCCAACTGCTCCCGCACATGCAGTCCATCGCTGTCGTGCTGGCCATGCATGTTGGGAAGTTGGTACGAAAACTCGAGTTCACAATCCTGGACAAAATTGGCAAATTCGGCCGGGGAAAGCAGACTCGCATTCCGCAGAGCTTCCCACGCTGGTTGCCAGGAAGGAGGAATACTCTCCGCCGGGCCAGCGGGCGTGTTTCGCGAAGGAATCCAGGCCTGCCCAAGGAAGGCGGCAAAATGGGATGGTTGAGGAGCAGTGGTCCCGGCCGGCAGCGTATCATTCACCGAGGGGTATTTGTTGGTAATCAAGTGAACCACAATGCGGTGGGATGGGTAACGCGCGCGCAGAGCTTTCCATCCTGCGGCGAGGTCAGGAAAAATGGTCAGGAGATCCCTGAAGGAGAAGGTACCTGGATAGCCTTCCCATTTCATTTGATAGGCATCAATACGGGCGAGGCTTTCGATCTGGAAATCGTCAACGCGTCCGGCGTCGGGATCGGCCAGGCGGATTTTTTGCAATCGACCGTCTCGCAGGGACGTGAGAATAAGAGATGCCGCGCCAAGATACTGTGGGTGGTAGCCGCCCATGGCACGCCGTTCACCATCTCCGGGTCTGGTAGTCGTCACTCCTGTGGTTTCCCTTTCCACTTACCTTGTGCGTCGATAGAGCTTTTGCGGACAAGGAAGAAGCAATAATACGGGCAAATTTTACCATAAACCTGCATGTCTGCATAGATAACCCGCGCAATCGCAATCGTTGGGCGAGGCAATATCGTGAGCCAGGGGAACAATTGCCTGCATGGGTTTAGCCGGGATGGCCGGGACGCGCTTGTAATTAGACGTCGTGAGCATGACGAGCGATTGTAGCCTGGCAGAGCAGTCGTTAAGGCAGATGTGCACGTGTTACCAGCCCCTCAGTACGTGAACCGATTAGCAGGTTGATCCAATATTCTTTTCAGGAGCAAAGAAATCAGGAATTGTCGCCATATTTCTCGTGTAGCCCAAACGTTACAAACTTATAAAGGCGCTTCTTGACTGCTTGCGCAGTCAGTGCAAAACATCACCGCATTCAGTGCAATGCAAAGTCTAACGTTACAACATTAGAGCGAGTACGTGGTTTGCAAGAGAGCGAGTGGCACTAAGCAATAGAGCAGGCAGTGGTTTGCAAGAGAGCGAATGAATTTACAAGAGAGCGATGCTGAATCTTCTGCCAAAAAGGGGCTGCTCCGAACAAATTACAAGCTCATCTTTTGTGATGAATGATCGTGTGCTGGTTCGAGGGCTGGCTAACCAATCCCGGTTTTGAGTAATCTTTCATGCTCTCACATTATTTTTGCTGGCTAGGGTACATATTCATACGCTCCGATATCGCAGGCAACTCCCTGTGGCCGTTTGACACCGCGCTGATCTGTAGTGATAGAGATGCCGTTGATGGTGATCCGGCAGTCTGCCAAAGGAATAGCATCAATAGCTGGGCTTCCAGGTAGAATTGCTTGAGTCCATGTGAATTTACTTCCGTTTGGTTGTAAATTCGGACTGATTTTGGGATCGATTCCCAAGAGATCTGTATAATGTATATGATTAGAGTCGCGAAAAGTAACTCCTGAGGCATATTGAATCAGGTTGTATCCCTTCGTGGTGAGCGTTCCCATAATATCTGGATTCGTATGTGCCTGCTTTCCAGCTATAAGGCTATTCTCTATATCTATATAACCGAAATCATCAGGATTAGGAACATTGGGAAGATCATATTCGTAAATATTTCCTCCTTGCACTCCTGTATTTCCATAGAAAGTACTGAAAGCAATGATTACCTTACCACCAAAATTATAAATACCACCGCCGGTCCCAAAAAGAAATGTATTAACAGGTTTTGCTGTATTATTTGCTATAGTACTGTTAAGTATAAATAGACTTCCAGTTCCCTCATTGTAGACTCCTCCACCAGAGGCACCTGTATTGCCAAAAACGGTACTATTAAGCAGAGTAAGGGTACCACCATTGGAAATGCCACCACTTCCGAGGGATGTATTGTCAGTAATTGTACTATTCATTACAGTGAGTGTTCCCCCATTTTCAATGCCACCAGCGCCAGCAAAATTGGGATCTCTATTGTTTGAGACAATACTATTGTTGAGGGTAAGCACACCGAGATTATCTATGCCCCCTCCAGTCTCATTGGTGATAGCTGTGTTATTTGAAACAACACTATTGAGTAAAGTGAGTGTACTTCCCTTGTCATTGAATATGCCCCCGCTATCTCCATTTGGAGCATTCGGGTAGCCAACAAGTGTATTGTCTTCAATTACGCTGTTGATCAGCGTCAGATTTCCCCTATTGTGGAATAGAGAGAAAGAAGCAGATTTGTTTCCTACGAAAATGAAATTAGAAAAAGTGATGATAGCACCCGGTTCTACAACTATTTGATGATTCTGCGTGATTATTGTGATTTTGTTTGTATTTGGCCCTTGAATACTCAAATGATTTTTAGTAATGAGCAAATCAGACTTTAGAGCGATGATAGACCCCCCAAATTTTGGATCTATAGAAATGTTGCTACTTGGTGGTGCATTATTAATGACCCAACGCAATGACCCTATTCCATCATCATCAAGAGTAGTTACACGTGTCGGGTCGGGTGGTTGATGAAGGTAGAACCAACCTGCACCCCCTCCCATTGACAGGAGCAAAAGCACAATTCCTAGCATCTTCACTATAAATTGAACACGTTGCCTCACACTCGCTTGGAGAAAAGCTATTTCATTCTGACTTGGAATGTTGCGTTTAGCCCAGGCTCGCGCCTCTTTGAGTCGAGTGCCACGATAAAGGTGGTCTTTCGGCTGTCCTCGTTTCTGCCACTCAGTGACATCTCCACTGATTGCCTGCTGCAAGTGAATATCCTCGCGGGCCTGATGGAGCCAGTCGGCTAGGAGTGGCCACTCACGAATCAGGGCTTCATGGCTAACTTCAATGGTCGTGGTGCCAGCAATCTCATTGGTGGTGAGCAAGCGCGCGGTAACGAAAGCATCTGTGGTTTCGCGGAGCGCGGCGGTTTGGTTTGGGTCAGAGAGTGCAAATTCGGCGAACGTAGCGCGTCGGCGAGTAGTGTCCTGATCGGTGAGTCTAGGATCGATGAGACGGAGAAATAAGGTACGGGCAAGCTTGCGATGGGCATCCGAGGGTAAGTTGGCATAGATCGACTCGGCATGTCTGGCTAGCGCTCCCTTTATTCCACCAATCTCACGATAGGCTTGCTGCGTAATCTCGTGACCATTCCGGCGCGCAAAAAGCTGATCCAGCGTAAATTGGAGCAATGGGAGAGCACCAACCTGCCCACGCATGTCAAACAGCAAATCTCCCACCAGATTTTTCTCAAAGATGACCTGCACATCCTCTAACTGTGCTGGCTGTTCAATAACAGAACGTAAGTCTTCGCGCTCCATTGGTAAGACGGCAACATGATGTGCGTCCAAGAGACGATGCAACGCAGGATAGTGCATCGAACGGCCGTAGAAGTCGGCACGCAACGTGAGAATAACCAGGAGTGGACCATGTGGTGTTGTCGTTCCTCTTCTGAATCTGTTAACGTAAAGACCTCTTCAAACTGATCAAGAAAAAGGATCACTTTTCGTGGGGAGGAACTGACCAGCTGACGGGCCAGGAGATGCAATGTACGACGTGAATCAGAAGTGAGAGCACGGGTGAGAGAAACAACATCCCCTAACAAAGGCTGCTGGGCAAGTGAGACGGCCAGGGCTTCAAGGGGATGCGTTCCGGGAATGACAGGGTCAAGGTAGATCCACTCTTGGCTGTCAAAAACGTCGCCCTGCTTGAGGCAAGGAAGCAGACCTGCTAAGACCACACTTGATTTGCCTGATCCGCTTGCCCCCAGCACAGTTAAGAGGCGTGCCGGTGGCTTTCCCCGCTGTTCTTGGACCACTAGCTGTTCCAGCGTGTTTGCTAGCGCATTAACCAGGGCTTCGCGGCCAAAAAAGTCGCGACGATCGTTTGCCGTGAACGCGCACAGTCCCTTGTACGGGTTGCGTGGTTGGGAAAGATGCCGGGGATGTTTCGGGAAGGGAGGTACAGCTTCCACATACTTCTTCAGGCATGTTACCAGGGTTGCTTGTGCCGTCTCATAATGTTCTGTCCGTGCATCAAGCACTTCTTCCACATGCCATTCTCCAGGATTGGAACTCTCCCACTCTTCTCCCTTAGCCCAGATAACAATAATCGGACGTTGGTAGTCAGCAGCCAGGTCCATCTGTGCTCGTATCACTGAGGAACTTGCCGCGACCGGGGAGGCGATGAGTAGAACGGCGGAGGCGCTGCGCATGGCCTCGCGTGCCTCATCATGTCTGCGGAGGTCGAGGGAGAACTGTTCGCGCTCTAAGCTCCAAAGCTCAAGGCCAGGCATTGCTGCCATGTCTCGTTGGAGACGCTCCAGAACGTCTCGATCTTCCGGGGCATAGGCCACAAAAACCCGAGGAGCAGGAACCGCGAATGGGGGAGACGAGTGAGACCGACCCGAAGATGGCGGCATGGTGTGCTCGGTGACGTATTCCTGAATGAAGGTGAGGAGATAGACAGCGGATGCATGAGCAGCGTAATCGTGATACATATCATTTTTGTCCATATCTGCATAGTCGCAGACTCCTTTAACAACCAGCGCGTGGATATCCGAGAAGTCATGTAGAGCGTCGTAGAAGGTGGCTGCTTCCATGTCAAGCGCAACGGTGTTGCGATTGTACGTTTCCCTTAACCAGGGAAACGGATTATCACCTCGCACGGGTGTGCCTGACGCCATCACGCCAATAACACGTTTCAGTTCGTTCGCATATCCCACTTCCAAGGAATCGAACAGTCGACGTTTCATCTCTCTCACCGGCTTTTTCCAGTTCTCAAAGCCTTGCGCATACTGAATTACCCGGCTTGTAGGATTAGCCGTTCTTGTTTCCAGTAAATGGATAGGTTGTCCGTCCCGTCCTGCGATGATTTTCCCTGCCTCATAGTGGTAGGCATATTCTGCGATCACGAGATCGCCCAGTTTCACCTTTTCTTTGTCTCCGGCACAGAAACCTGTCATGGCAGCAAAACGGGGACGAAACTCATACAAGATAGGCTGGAGATTGAGACCTGTCCGGAGAGGGCCACCGTTGGGCAGCCAGGCGACGAGAATTGTGAGAGGCTCACTATACTTGTTCTGGATCGTGGTGTATCGATAGACATAGCAGCTCACATGGCTAGGTATATCAATAAAAGAAACAGCACAACGAGCAGAAAATTCGTCGATTACTGCGCTCGCTTCTTCATATAACGCGCACACGATGCACACATCAAACGAAAGGCTACACTCTTCCATGACTCTCTCTTTTCGCTCAAAATCGTGTTATTATCAAATACTTACAATATAATGACGAACATCTTATAAAAAATCTATAGCATAGAGTGCCAGGAGGACGAAAAGGCTATGCTTCTGTCAGGTCTGATCCAGAGAAGCATCAGGCGCGATGGTATGCTTTCACAACCTTTTTGCTGCACCTTTCTGCCGTGATTATTCGTAAGCGTACCGAAGATAGCCATCATGGAGAAACTGAGGTGAACCTTGTTACGATTTTTGTAAGCTGCTCAAGAACACATCCTTCGAGGAGCATCGAAGCAAGATAGCGAAAGGGGATACGAAATGATTCTGTAAAAATTTGCTCTAAAAGACCACCACAACTGCTCTAACGGAATTCCACAATCCACATGTGCAGGCTTAGCAGAATGGCGATGAGCAGCGCGGCCACAGGTTGGGGTAGGGATTGTGTGATAATGATTGCCAGCGATATGCGCAGGTGAAAGAGCGCCGCAAGGATAGGGTTGCCTCCCGAACCGGTTACTCTCAAAAGCGGGAAGGTCATACTTGCCAGGACCTCGGGTGAATGATGTGAAAAGGGAGCCTGAACTTTGCCCTGTAGTTCTACGCTGTCACCGTAGTTCGGCCCGTATGGATTGTTGAGGGGTGCTTC
>WNFJ01084981.1_pt2 | contig 11258 bp, 11 predicted proteins | sample 5400461 | NCBI WGS metagenome assembly WNFJ01 (sample SAMN13153349, study PRJNA577476) | soil metagenome | isolation source: 115 cm saprolite on Douglas fir-dominated hillslope | place: USA:California | collected 2013-09-17 | reverse complement strand
CAACGCCTGGTCGAGCGCAGTCACATCAATTTTGCGGCTATCGTAAAATTCGAGAGTCAATCTCAGAGGATCCGAGCCGCCGCGTTTCAAACGGTGTCGAGCGACCGCGTAGTTAGTCAGTGTCTGTCGCATCACCCGTGCGAAGATTCCGATAAAGTGACCACGATTTTGCCAGACAAGATTTTCCTCGCCAATCAGGCGAAGGAAAGCCTCATGCACGAGCGCAGTCCGCTGAAGAGTATGAGCGGTCCGTTCGCCCCGCAGAAAGGTCTCGGCCAGACGACGCAAGTCTTCGTAAACCTCCGGCATCATCTCGCTAATGGCGGAAGCATCATTGCGCTCAGCATGATTCACATCACGCACGAAAGGTGGAGTCAACGACGCCGCGGCGGACGGCACGGGCCCCTCGGTGCGTACCCTTGCCATAACGGCAGAGCCTAACGCATCTCGTGGCGAGGCGTCCAGCCAGAGCTCATCGCCTCGCGTGTCGATGTCTTGTCGCACCCCTACAGCGCTTCGCATCACAACCGGATTGATACTGGAATTTTTTTCTTCGTGCGCTGTTTGGACAGAACCGCTCATCCAAGATGGCCGGTTTTACACCTCCACCGGCGTCAGTGCCAGCCTCAATCTCTCGTGGGCGATGATTTCAGGAAGACTATGGCGCTTACGTAGCGGCATCGGTCGGCCACGAGTTACTGTCCGGTAAAATCTGGGTAAGCCCAACGCGTCCGCATCCGCTTCTCGCACGAAGCCGTGAACCACGTTGTTGGGGTCGAAGAAAAATCCGGTCACCGCGCCATTTGGAGCAATGCTCCAGACCTGGCCGGGGCCCGTGCCCGCACCCGGCGCGTCAAACGTGGTAATGGTTTGCGCAGATATTGGGATGGAAATTGCCAGGGCGACCAGGATGGTTGCCGCCGGCTGGAGTTCTCTTTTTGCGAAATAGAATGGTTTTATACTCCTTAATGCAACGACGGGCCGGAAAACGGCTCATTCTTCTGCGAAATTTCGTGCAGTTGCGAGACGTTGTAAGGTGCGTCTCGTTTGAAGTGCTTTTTACATCGAGCTTTTAAGTTTGGCGTTGGACGTTGAGCGTTGGGCGTTGTCCAGGAATAACGATTACGATTACGAGCAAAAACATGAGCACGAGCATGAGCAGGAACGAGGTCCGCATCCTATCTGCCGATCACACCGGCATCACCGTTTCAAATCTCGAACGCTCGCTCGCATTTTGGCGCGATATTTTGGGTTTCGAGTTTTCGCATACAGCACATCAAAAAGGTGAATTGGCCGAGGAAATCACGGGCATTCCAGGAGCTGAGCTAAAGCTTGCGGTCTTAAAAACGCCGGGCGGTCACAAGATTGAATTGCTTGAGTATCTCGCACCGGCCGATCGCAAACGCGCAAATCTCCGACCATGCGACGTTGGGTCAGTACATGTTGCGCTGCGCGTTGACGATCTCGGCGCCGCCCTCAGCAGAATTGCTGCCTCCGGCTGGAAAACATCGGGGCAACCGCAGATACTCACCAAAGGACCTAACGCGGGTAAGCGCGTCGTCTACGTGCGCGACCCGGATGGGACAACGATCGAGTTAATGCAGCCACCGAAATGAATTGTTTATCGGGAGATTTGAAACTCGCTCGATGCCAGCTCGCTCGCCGCTACCCTTCGCGGCTTTGCCTTCTATCTCGCTGACCCCACAGCTCGATTCGCAGATTGACGCAGATTTTAGAGACAAGATCCGTTTTGGACATGCATTCTTTTGAATCTGCGAAATCTGCGTAATCTGCGGACAATGACTTTTTCATCCGACGAAGATTTCGCGCGGCAACTCGATCGTGAAGATCCGCTCGGCAACTTCCGCGAAAAATTTTCTCTGCCACTCGGCAAAGACGGCAAGTCGGTCATCTATTTCGCCGGAAACTCGTTAGGCCTGATGCCAAAATCCGCGAGGCAAATCGTCGATGATGAGCTGGACAACTGGGCCAAGCTCGGCGTCGATGCGCATCACGCTGCTGGGACGCCGTGGTATTCGTATCACGAAGCGCTGCGCGAACCGACGGCGGGCCTCCTTGGCGCAAACTCACTCGAAGTGATCTGCATGAATAGCCTCACGGTGAACCTTCACCTGATGATGGCGACGTTTTATCGGCCAACCAAGTCGCGCTTCAAAGTTTTGATGGAAGAGCCGGCGTTCCCTTCCGATACCTACGCAATCAAGACGCAGCTTATTCATCACGGACTGGATCCGAAGGATGCGCTCGTTTTGGCGCGCCCGCGCAAAGGCGAGTTCACCGTGCGCACGGAAGACATTCTCGATCTTATCGAAGAGCACGCCGATCAGCTTGCAGTGGCGATCATCGGAGCGGTGAATTTTTTCACCGGTCAATTGGTCGACATCGAAAAAGTCACGGCTGCAGCGCAGAAACACGGAATCGTCGTTGGATTCGATCTCGCGCACGCCGCCGGCAACGTGCCGCTCTCGCTGCATAAATGGAATGTCGATTTCGCCGTGTGGTGTTCATACAAATATCTGAACGCCGGCCCCGGCGCGGTTGCGGGCGCGTTTGTACATGAGCGCCACGCGACGAACACAAAATTACCGCGGCTCGCCGGTTGGTTCGGGAATGATCCGAACACACGATTCAGATTGCATCTCGAGCCGGAGTTCGTCCCCGTAGCGTCCGCTGACGGTTGGCAGATTAGCAATCCGCCAATTTTCTCGATGGCGCCGCTGCGCGCGTCGCTTTCAATTTTCCACGAGGCCGGTGGGATGGAACCGCTCCGCGCAAAATCGATGAAGCTTACCGGCTATCTCGAATTTTTGATCGAACAAATCGGTTCAAAGAAATTGTCGGTTATCACTCCAGCGGACCCGAATGCGCGCGGCGCGCAATTGTCGATCCAGGCGCACGAGCATCCGAAGCGGTTACACGAAAAACTTATGGCCGGCGGTGTGAAATGCGATTTTCGCGAGCCGAACGTGATTCGCGTCGCGCCAACTCCGCTGTACAACACCTTTCACGAAGTCTGGCGGTTTGCCCAAATACTTGCCGCCCACAAATGACCTCGGGCGGGCGGGCTGCGGCGCGAGGTAAGTTGCGCAGGGTGCGCTGAAGCAGACGGCGTCGAGTAATTTGCTCATGGAAAACTGTATCTGCGTGCAATGCGGGACGCAGTTTGCTGAGAGTGCGGAACCGCCGTCTCGCTGTCCAATTTGTGAAGATGAACGGCAATTCGTGCGTCACACCGGACAGGAATGGACGACGCTCAAACGCCTTGCGGCTAATCATGACAACCGTATCGAAGATGAAGCGCCGCGGCTTCTCGGAATCGGCACCGAACCGGAATTTGCCATCGGGCAGCGTGCTTTGCTTTTGCAATCACCCGGAGGAAATCTGCTCTGGGATTGCATCTCTTTGCTGAACGACGAAACAATCGCCGAGGTAAACGCACAAGGCGGCATCCGCGCCATAGCGATTTCGCATCCGCATTTCTACTCTTCGATGATCGAATGGGCCGAGTGTTTTGACGCCCAAATCTTTTTGCATTCGGCCGATCGCGAATGGGTCATGCGCAAGAGCCTGCGCATTCAATTCTGGGAAGGATCAACGCTGTCACTTTGGGATGGGCTAACGCTGATCAATTGCGGGGGTCATTTTGAAGGCGGCACCGTGCTGCATTGGCCAACTGGTGATCGCCGGAAAGCCGCCTTGCTCACCGGCGACATCATTACCGTCGTGCAGGATCGACGTTACGTTAGTTTTCTGCGGAGTTATCCCAATCTCATTCCGCTCGGAGCCTCGGCGATCAGCTGCATCGTCGAAAAGATCGAACCCTTCTCATTCGAGCAGATTTATGGCGGTTGGTGGCAGGCGAATGTTCTCGCGGATGCAAAAGCAGCCGTTGCTCGATCCGCCGAACGCTATCTGCGCTGGATCAGCCGTTAGGCATGATTGCTTGTAGCCACCGGCCTGTGGCCGGTTGCATGCCGGCGGATTAGAGTAGACGCCCATTGGGCCGTGGCTCCAACGTGGTTCATCCAGAAGCGATCAGCTCATCGACAATGCGCGGCAAGGCGATCGCAGCCGGCTCGCGCACTAACCGCGTTGCGAATCGTGAGAGCGGCGTTTCTTCAGGATTCACTTCAATGAGTTCGGCGCCATCCCGGCTGCCGTGGAGCGCCCAATCGATGATGTAACCAAACGTGGCAGTCGTTCCGGCGACGATCACGACGTCGCATGCTCCGCCATGCAGAAAATTTTCAACTCGTTCCAGCTCGTTCCGCGCCAGCTGTTCACCAAACCACACCACGCCTGGGCGCATAAGCGCTTGGCATTTTGGACAGGTTGGAACATTGAGATCGCGTTCTGAGGTAGCCGCGATTGACCTCAATCGCCTATTCGTGGATTGAACGACACAAGCGCCGGGCGGTTCGGGTGAACCGCCCCTACCTCCGTACGAAAAATCACAGCGCGAGCAGCGTGTGGCGAAAATGTCGCCGTGAATTCGCACCATCCTTTGTGCCGGTATTCCAGCGCGCGCGTGCAGATCGTCCACGTTCTGCGTAACGAGCAGGAACCCGTCCGCGCGTTGGGCAAGTCGGGCGATTGCCTCGTGCGCGGCGTTCGGTTGCGCATTGCGGATTCGCTCCCGCCGTTCGCGGTACCAGTCCCAAACTAATTTCGGCTCGCGCGCGAACGCTTCCGGTGTCGCAAGTTTTGTCGGATCAAGGTTCCGCCAATAGCCATCCTTTCCGCGAAAAGTTGGGATGCCGCTTTCAGCCGAAACACCCGCGCCGGTGAGAACGAGGACACGCACAAAATAAAATCGGGAAGAAACGGCGATTTTCCAAATCATCACTTCTCAAAACTTCACCGCCGCGGCAGATGATGTTATCAGGCCAAACTCGAACTGCCACACTCCGCGCCATGAGTAAGGCCACAACAGAGATTGCATCCAGCGCTGTGCGCGACATTGAGCCGGAACTTCGAGAACTCTTTACGAAGATAGTCGAACGCGATCCGCGCGAAGCAGTAAAGATGCTTGAGCCGTATCCGGATGAATTCGTGGTTAAGATGCTCGAGTTGCTTAATCCCGCGGCAGCACTAAAGATCCTCCAACGCTTCGAATTAACCCGGCGCGAGACGATTCTGGCCACTGCTTCTACCGAAACCACGCAGCAGTGGATGCGCAATCAAACCTATCCGGAACGCACCGTTGGGCGGCTCATGCAGCCGCCGCTCGCAGTTTTCCGACCGACAACGACTGTCGCCGAAGCTACGGAGCAAATTCGCCGGCTCGCGAAAAAAACGATTATCACCTACGCCTTTGTGACGGACGAAGAGGACAAACTTCTTGGGGTCGTGGTCATGCGCGACATGCTGCTGGCACAACAAACGCAACGCCTCGATGAAATCATGCTGAAGGATCCGTTCCATCTGATGCCCGATATGTCGTCGACCGAGGCGATGAGAGCTGTGCTGGTTCGGCATTATCCGGTCTATCCCGTCTGCGAAAAATCCGGGCAACTCATCGGCCTGGTGCGCGGTCAGATGCTTTTTGAAGCACAGGCAGTCGAGTTAAGTGCGCAACCGGGCGAAATGGTCGGTGTCGAAACGGAGGAACGACTTACGACGCCGTGGTCGCGGAGCCTAAGATTTCGCCATCCGTGGCTTCAGGTAAATTTATTCTGCGGCCTGCTTGCCGCTCTCGTTGTCGGATTATTTGAGCACACGATCGATCGCATCATTGCGCTGGCGGTGTTTCTGCCTGTGCTCATTGGTCAGGCCGCAAACACCGGGGTGCAGGGACCTGAGATCTGGGAAAGAACGTCTGCTTCTGGTCAAGGAAGCTTTGTTAGGGACATTTAATGGCGCATTGACCGGAGTTACGGGAGGCGTCGCGATGTTCATCTTTGCCACGTTGGTGAAGAGCCCCGATGCGCTGATGCTCAGTCTTGTGGTGTTTCTTGCCATCACCATCAGTTGTTGTTTCAGTGGCGTGGCTGGCGCAATGGTTCCGCTGGTAATGAAAAAACTGGGAGCTGATCCCGCAATGGCGTCCAGCATAGTCGTTACTACTTTCACTGACGTGGGTTGCCTGCTCGTTTTTCTTGGGCTGGCTGCCGTGCTGATTTAAACCGATCGCCAATCAGCGCGTGGTAAAAAAGATGGCCTTGCAAGCCGCGCTGCGTTATCAATCGCGCACTATGAAACAAAAACTTGTCGTCTTGCTCGTCCTTACGTTGTCCGCCTGGTCTCCCGTTTTCAGTGCCGCTGACACTCCCGAAACGCGACGCAAAGAAGCCGAACGTTATCTCCAGGTTAGCCCGCCAAAGGCGCTATTCGAGGACATGGCTGATAAAATGGCTGAAACCCTTCCGGCGGATCAACGTGAGCAATTCAAGAAATTGATGACTACCCAGGTGGACATTGCCGCATTATCCAAAGCGATGATCGATGCGATGGTAAAGAATTTCACAACTGAAGAACTGAAAGCGTTGGCCGATTTTTACGGCTCGCCAGTCGGAAAATCGGCGATGCAGAAATTTGGTGCTTACATGGCAGACATAATGCCGGTGGTGCAGGCTGAGATCATGAAAGCCGCTGCAAAGATGACCCACTGAGTTCGCGAATCAGTTGGTGCCGAATCAATCGCCCAGCTAAGACATCAACGAAGGACAACTTCCCAGTCGGCCCCGTGTTGCGGATGCTTATAGGAGAGCCACAAAAACACAAAGCCGACAATCGGCATTAGTATGTCGATTGGGAGAACCAGCCCCACGTTTCCGGCGAGAAATTGTGCGCTGCGATCATCTGGTAAACGTGACCGCCGGCCGCGCCCCATGAGAAAGCGGACGGCGGAATCAGCGTCGCGAAACGAAACGGTAAGCTCGCCTTGAACGCAATGACTCCTGCAATTCCCACACCGAGACTTGCGAATCCCACCTCTGCCTGAAACGGACTGTTTTCCCAGCCGATAAACTTTGCCGCTACATCACCGAGGAACACGTGAAAGACGAAGTTGATCAGATTGTTTATGCCGACGGCGAAAAGCAGGTAGTACGAAAATAATGCTTCGCTCACTTCCCTGATTCGCAGAGGCTTCGGCTTTTTCGCGAGCGAGATCACCGCCGCGACTAAGCCTATGATGAAAAACATCACGAAGTAATTGCCGACGAAAAAAACCAAAGCTGAAGAGAATTTCGAGTCATCCATGGAGGCGATGCTAATTGCGTCGCTCGAGGATTGTGAAGCGAAGAGTGCTCGCAGGCGTCTAACTTCCCGCAGATTCTGCGGGTCCGCTCTTTTCACCCGAAACTAGATCAACACGAATTATTGGGTCGCTCGGTAACACGATTGGGCCTTCCCATCGCAGAAACCCCGCGGGCGCGGGATTCGTCAGCCAGATTTTTGTATCTGGCACATTAAGGAAGAATTTCGCGATGAACGGAATTTCCGGATGAATGATGAAGCGATCGCCCTTTAGCGAGCGGCCCGACATTTTCATACGGTCAACTCCGCCGTGAGAAATTGTTACTGTTACAACTTGCGGGCGAAGCGTTGGGAAATCCGAAAAACCGACTGCCTTGAGCTGAACTTGTTCGCCACGCAATAGGCGTTTGCGCAGATTGCTCAAGGCAAGGCTGAACCCAAAGCCGGCAAACGTCCGTCCCGGTTCAATATCAATCCTTTTCGACACATCCTTGTTATCTTGGCGGATGTGCGCGCTGGCGATTCCAGCCAGAAAATCCACAGCGAACTCACGCTGCGATCTTCCATGTTTTGATTCTTTCCAGGACCATTTTTCCTGAATTAGTTCTGGTTGTTGTCGAAATTGGGCGTGTTCCTCATATACCTCTCCAGCGGAAAATTTGTGAGTGATAACGACATGCAGCCGATTGTTATCTACCCATTGCCGAAATTCGCTGTCAGCGAGTTTTTTTCCGTTGATGTCGCACAAGCCGGGATAGCCGTGGGCAGCACCCGCCGGCTCTGTTACTTCGATCGCGAAGGCAGACAGAACGAGACATTGTGCAACAAAGATTGAGCAAAGAGCTGCCAATGCTTTTTGTATGCGCATACCTCTATATGTTTCGAGGCGGGGCGCAGGGACGGCGGCATTGGAACAGTGCCGGATTTGTCGATTTTGGTAACGTCGCTGTTACCAAGAGGATTGCTATTTGTGATCGACAATCGTCGGACTGGCGCTATGCTCGTGCTAATGAGTGCTGACATACTCTACTCGCCAGAGGCTGTAGATGCCTTGCAGTTTATCTTTACGTCGGCCCTCGGAATCTGGCGATAGAAAGCGACCGTTTTCTCAACGGACGCTGATTCATTTCTCTCCCGCAGGAGATCTGTCTCCGCGTCTGTCGAAATAAATCCAACTACTTATGATCAAATGTTAATCGTAATGAAACCCAACGCCACGGCATCGGAAATCGATGCGGTGGTGAACGTCGTTGAGGCAGTCGGCTTTCGCGCGCATCCCATGCCGGGAGCGACGCGAACCGCGGTCGGTATCACGGGCAATGAAGGACCGGTCGATGGCCGGCGTTTTGAAAACCTCGCCGGCGTTGCGGATGTCATCCGCGTAACAAAACCGTACAAATTGATCACGCTCGACTTGCGACCGGATAAAACTGTGGTTCGCGTCGACGATGCGACGATTGGCGAGAGCGAGCTGGCAATCATAGCTGGGCCGTGCGCAATCGAGAGCCGCGAGCAAGCCTTCGCAATAGCAAAAATTGTCCAGCAAAGTGGTGCGCGTTTTTTCCGCGGATGCGTTTGGAAGCCTCGAACGTCGCCTTACACGTTCCAAGGCTTGGGCGATAAAGGCTGGGAGATCATGTCGGCTGTCCGCGAGGAGTTCGGCTTGAAGATTGTGACTGAAGCCGTGGAGGAATCGCATGTCGATCTTATCGAGAAGTACGGCGATGTAATCCAGATCGGTGCTCGGAACATGCAGAACTTTTCGCTTCTGAAGCGCGCTGGCCGATCCAGGTTGCCTGTGCTGTTGAAGCGCGGCATGGCGGCTACGCTCGAGGAATGGTTGCTCGCAGCGGAGTACATCATGGCTGAAGGCAATTACAACGTCATCCTATGCGAACGCGGTGTGCGCACGTTCGCGCAGCACACGCGGAACACGCTCGATCTTGCGTCTGTGCCAGCGATCCGACGCATTTCGCATTTGCCGGTGATCGTTGATCCTTCCCACGGCACCGGCACGGCGTATATGGTTACACCGCTAGCAAGAGCCGGCGTGGCAACCGGAGCGGACGGTCTTATGATCGAAGTCCACAACCAGCCCGAGCTTTCGCTTTCCGACAGCGCACAGGCGCTAACGTTTTCCGAATACGCGCAGCTCGTCGCCGAAGTTCGAGCGATTCACGAGCTCACTTCTTCAGCCACATGACGACACTTCAAAAAAACAACCGGTGCTGCTCAAACAGACCCGTAGCCGCTGTAGCCACGGCCCTGTGGGCCGTCTCTCCAGAACCACAACCAGCACTGACTCAAACCGGCCACAGGCCGGTGGCTACAACGTCGAGTTAGCGGAGGTCCAAACATGATCCTGCTGATCGACAATTACGATTCATTTACTTACAACCTCGCGCAGTATTTCGGCGAGCTTGGATGTGAGCTTGTCGTTAGGCGAAATGACGCGATTTCGTTGAAAGAAATCGCCGCATTAGCGCCCGAGCGTATCTGCATTTCGCCAGGGCCGTGCACACCGCGCGAGGCGGGGATCAGTAAAGAGGTGATTCTGGAGTTTGGCCCACGCACTCCAATTCTGGGTGTTTGCCTGGGACATCAATGCGTCGCCGAAGCATATGGCGGAGAAATCGTTCGCGCTTCGCGGCTGATGCACGGTAAGGCATCGACCGTTACGCACAACGGGAACAGCCTCTTTTCCGATTTGGCCACGTCGTTCGAGGCTGGCCGATATCATTCGCTTGTTGTGAAACGAACTTCATTGCCTGGCTGTCTCGAAATCACTGCAGAAAGCCGAATCAGTGCTTACGCGAGATGGTAAGAGCATCCTCGCGCGATTCCTCGCAATCGAGCCAAAGCTTCCCGTGCCGCATGTGCACTGTAGTTCCGTATGAACTCTTCGATAAGTCTTAGCGCGTGTCGGTCGCCTCTCCCCTTACTGAAAGGGGAGAGGATGGAGGTGAGGGGTTTTGCAACACGACGAAAGCTAGACCGACGACCCTCACCCTGTCCTCTCCCTTGCCAAGGGAGAGGCGATGAACACGCAAACGTATAAACAGACACGCCACACGACAGATGACGCCGCAAGTCACTCCAAGTCTGAATGAATTCATCGAGCTCGCGAAACAGGGCAACGTCATCCCTGTTTTCGCCGAGTTCATCGCGAATGGAGAAACGCCAGTTTCAGCTTTCAAGAAACTAGACCGCGGCGGTTACAGTTTCCTTTTTGAGTCCACCGAAAAAAACGATGTCTCGGGCCGTTTTTCGTTCGTGGGTGTGGACGCTCGCGTGGTTTTGCAAAGCTATGGGCGCGAGGTTCGGATCATCGAGGATGGAAACGACGGGCGACTCGAAATGAGCAGCGATCCACTCGACCAGGTGCGGAGGTTGATGGCGCGTTATCAATTCGTATCGCGACCCGAACTGCCGCGGTTTGCCGGCGGCGCTGTTGGATTTATCGGCTACGAGGCAATCCACTTTTTCGAGCCCAAAGTTCCAATAGCGCAACAAGATGAACTTCAACTGCCCGAGGCACTGTTCATGGTTCCGAGCGCGCTTCTGGTTTTCGATCACCGGTTGCGCAGCTTGAAAATCATCGTCAACGCATTTCTCGGCGATAGTTCGCCGGAAGAGGTTTATGCGCGCGCTCTCGAATGCCTGGCTTCGATTAAGCAACAGCTGACGCAACCAGTCGAACTTCGCCTCGTTCCGATCGTGGAAGATGGAGAACAGCCGCTGCCGCGAAGCAATTTCTCTCGCGAGGAATTCGAGCGCGCAGTAAAGCGAGCGAAGGAATACATCGCGGCAGGTGATGTCTTTCAAGTGGTTTTATCGCAACGATTCGAGGCGCCATTCGACGGCGAACCACTCGATTTCTATCGCTGCCTTCGTTTCATCAATCCTTCGCCGTACATGTTTTGTCTCAACTTCGGCGGCGATTTTTCACTCGTCGGTAGTTCGCCTGAGATGCATGTCCGGTTGGCTGACGACAGCGTGGAGATTCGTCCAATCGCGGGGACACGCGCTCGCGGTCT
>WNFJ01518680.1_pt1 | contig 11259 bp, 12 predicted proteins | sample 5400461 | NCBI WGS metagenome assembly WNFJ01 (sample SAMN13153349, study PRJNA577476) | soil metagenome | isolation source: 115 cm saprolite on Douglas fir-dominated hillslope | place: USA:California | collected 2013-09-17 | reverse complement strand
ATCTCAATCTGGATCGGTGCGGGCATCTTCGACGAGAGGAATGCGGATCCGCTTCGCTCACCGGACGCCCATGACCGGCCGGTTCTGACACATCTCAGCAACCACGTTGCGAAGCCACTTGAGGCGCGGGTGCCCGTCGAATCTCCGGTGCCACAATTGCTTGATTTCGATGGTCGGGATCGGAAACGGCGGATCGAGCACCCGCAAATCGCAAATGCCGGCGAACTGGATCGCCAACGGACGTGGGATCGTTGCAACGAGATCCGACCCGGCGACGATGAAAGGAATACTGACGAAGTGCGGTATCTGCAGGCCAGTTCTCCGATGCAGACCCTTTGCCGCCAAACCGACCTCGACGACATCCTGGATCCGCCCTTTCTGCGCGATGACGACGTGCTTGGCCGAGAGATAGTCATCCAGGGTCATTACGGGTCCGATCGTCGGGTGATCGCACCGGACCACGCAGGCCGAGCTATGTTGAAACAAAAACTGCTGCTTGAAGACGGAAGTCGTGAGGTCGGGGAAGTAGCCGATAGCGAGGTCGATTTCGCCCAGATCCATCGCAGTGGAAAGCTCCGCAGGGGTGGCCACGACCGACTTAAGGGCCGCTTGCGGCGCATCACGAGCGATCCGACTCAATAGCCTGGGAAGAAATTCCAGCTCGCCAATATCTGAGAGGCTGACGGTGAAAGCGCCCGTCTCGCTGTCGGGGTCAAAGGCAGCTTGGGAAAGGATCTCCAGACGAACCGTTTTCAGCACCGAGGCTACCGCGCCTCGCAAAGCCAGTGCGCGAGCCGTGGGCTGCATCCTCCCGTTTGCGCGCACAAAGAGCTCGTCGCCGAGAATGCCGCGTAATTTTGCCAAAGATGCGCTGACCGTCGGCTGACTGAGGCGGAGACGCTGCGCCGTCCGAGTCAGCGTGCCTTCCTCAAACAAGGCGTCCAACACGAGCAATAGATTGAGGTCGAGGTCTCTCAACTCCATGGCGCTCTTAGTTGCTTTCTGGCGGTCATTGCGTCTGAGCTACGGCGCCGTGGGCGCTACCGCTAACGCGGCCCCGCTTGCTCAGTGCCCCCGGGTTCACAACCAATTCGCCTAGCGGAGGGACGGGGATTCGAACCCTCGGGTCTCTCGCCGATCACCTCGGTTCTCTCGCGGTAGAGGCGGTTATCGGAGGGGGCGAACGGGGCAGTCTCGAACAGTGTTGTCCCCCTACGGGGGACGTCGCACGGCGGCTCCGCGGCTGTGTCGCCAGCGCGTAACAAATGCGCTGCCCGAGCCGGCCATTGCCGTCCGTTACCGGGGCAACTTCGCCTTCGAGATCCATGAGTTCTCACCGGAGTACGAGCGACCGCGATCAGGCGAACGACTCCGTCATCGCCGAGTAGACCAGGGTGCGCAAGTCTCGGCGCAAGGTCACACGTGCCGCGCTGCCGATCACCGGCGTCATGAACACGACGGTCAGCTGTTCCTTGGGGTCGATCCAGAAGGCCGTCGCGGCAGCGCCGCCCCAGAAATATTGGCCGAGCGAACCGGGCAGGCGGGTTCTGGCCACGTTGACATTGACCCCGCAGCCGAGGGAAAAGCCGACCCCGGCGTAGCCGGATTCGCTGAACATCTCGAGCACCGCCATGTCGGCTATCTCCCGGTCCTCGGGCAGGTAGTTCAGGCTGAAGAGTGCCACCGTCTTGGGGCTGAGGATCTGCACGCCGTCGAGCGTGCCGCCGTTCAGCATCATGCGGCAGAAGCGCAGATAGTCGTGCGCCGTCGAAACCAGGCCGCCACCGCCCGATTCCAGCTTCGGCGGCTTGGCGTAGATGCTCTCCCGGGCGTCGTCCTGCAGCTTCAGGCCACGCCCCTGGCCCTCCGGTTGATAGCAGGAGGTGAAGCGTTCGGTCTTGTCCGAGGGCACCCAGAAGGCAGTGTCATTCATCCCGAGCGGCTCGAACAGCCGCGTGCGCAGGAACTCGCCGAAACTCATGCCGGACAGCCTTTCGACGAGGTAGCCCAGCACGTCGATCGACACGGAATAATTCCAGGCCGTTCCCGGCGAGAAATCGAGCGGTATCTGCGCCAGTTGATCGATCATCTCCGGCAGGCCGCCTGCGGTCTGACGGTCTGCCACTTTGGCCTTGCGATAGGCCGCGTCTACGGCGGTGCGCATCATGAAGCCGTAGGTGAGCCCGGAGGTGTGGGTGGCGAGGTCGACGACCTTCATCGGCCGCAGAACGGGTGCTGTCAGAAAGCTCGGCGGCGTGTCGGGCAACAGTGACGAAATGCAGCTGGCGTAAACCCCGAGGTTCTTCCACGCGGGAATGTGGCTGTCAACGTCATCGTCCAGGCCGATCAGCCCCTCTTCGACCAGCATCATCAAGGCGACCGCCGTGATCGGCTTGGTCATCGAGTAGATACGGAAGATTGCATCCTCGCGCATCGGCTTGTCGCGTTCGATGTCCATTTGGCCGCACATGCCGGTATGGACGAGATGGCCTTTGCGATAGACGTAGGTCAGCGCGCCGGGCAAATAGCCGCTGTCAACATAGCGGCGCTTCATCACTTCGTCCAGCCGTGCCAGTCGCGCCGACGACATGCCTACCGTTTCGGGTTTCATTCAGTGTCCTCCTAGAGGGTGAGCCGCCTGTCGAGAACATAGGGCATTGCATTACGGAATGTCTGACAAGGCGCCGCTGCTGAGCGGCCCGCCATTGAAATTGCGGCAGCCAGAGACAGTACGGAGGGGCAGCGTGCCCCTCCGGCCAAACGGCTGGAGCTCTCAGTGCGCCACGCCGCGACGACGATTGCTACAGCCAACCAAATGAACTCGCCCAGTCGGGCTGGCAATGCGGCCCGACAATGACTGACCGGGATAGATGTGGATATGGACGATTGGGGCGCGGATCAAGGTGACGATCCACTCGTCGGTGTCGGCGGTCATAGCCATAGCACTCTCCTGAGCCGCCAGTAGTCAGCTGCCAGACGTTCCCGCATCTCGCCGTCAACTGACGCTAATGAGAGGATTTCGGCCAATTCCGCTTCGGCCTGCTTCAAGTCGCGGGTCATTGCCGCGAGTGGGGTCTTGAAGCCGCGTTCTTTTGCGAGTTCAATCAGATCCTTGAGGTCGCTCATCTCGCCTTCCAGTGCAACGAGCACCTGTTCTTTATCCCCAGTTGCCATGGCTGCCTCCCAACAGCTTCCACGCTGGAATCTATACCATCGCTATTCTTTTATCTATAGCGCTCAAAAGTCATAACCACTATGAGCGTTATAATATATTTATCACAAGGGCGTACTCCGTTAGATGATATTAACAACGCTTCCGACACGATCCATGTACACATCCGGTGAATACTGCCGTGGTCGCAGGCTTTGAACACAACCGGTGCGGTGCTGCCGTCAGTGTACGCATCCGACAGCGTGCGAGGCTGCGCGCGGCGGCCGCGCTGTTAGGCAGCAACAACCCTGCGCTTGTGCCCAGGAGCAATGAGGCTTTCAACAGCGGCCATCCTCGGCGATTAAGTAGAGCAAGCATCACATTGGCTATGAGTTACGGCTAACTAGTGCGTCGCGGGCGTCATGCATAAGATGCAGAGGTTTAGATTAGTGATTGTTGGGACGACAGGTCGCAAATTGAAGTTGAAAATAGAAATACCTAATTCTAGGTATTTCTGGCGAGGTGAGGCCGTTATAGTTACGACTCATGCGCAGTTGCTGTAAAAGATGACGGTGATACAAGCAAAGTAGATCGTATCGAGATCCTTTCATAGCAATCCCCAACTGTTTTACGGAGGCACGATGACCGGTAAGCTTGTTGGTTATATAGCCCCGGCTGCCTTGTGGGCATCGATCCAAAGTCCGGTTCTATTTCTGCCCGAATGGCGGCAGTAACCTTTGACCTTCATTGAGAAAGCGACCGGAGTCCGGCCGTGTGGTGTCGCCGGCGGCGCTCGTGTCGATGCAATTTTGCCGCCTTCAGGCTCCTCGATCTTTGAAAATGGGAGGTCCAATGGCTCGCCATGCCGACATCGACCAAGCACTCTCCAGAAGCCCCGCCTCCGATTGGCGGTTGACGCGCAATTCCGACATGAGCGAACGAGCACCTCATCCCTACGAGACCGGGCTCGACAAGAACACGGCGAACTACGTGCCGCTAAGCCCGATCGGCTTTCTGTTACGCACCGCTTCGGTGTATCCGGACCGGCTCGCCGTCGCCTATGGAGAGCGGCGCTATAGCTGGCGCGAAGCCCTCGGACGCTGCCGCCGGCTCGCGGCAGCCTTGACGGCTCGCGGGGTCGGGCGTGGCGACACCGTTGCGGTGATGGCACCCAACATCCCGGAGACATTTGAGGCGCATTCGGCGTACCGATGGCTGGAGCGGTGCTGAATGCGCTCAATATCCGCCTCGATCCTGCGACGATCGCGTTCATCCTCCAGCATGGTGAAGCCAAAGTACTGATTACCGACACCGAATTTGCCCCGGTCATCAAGCAGGCACTGGATCAGCTCGAGCAAAAGCCGCTCGTGATCGATATCGCCGACCCGATGGGCCCGAGCGGCAACCTTCTCGGGGAGATGGATTACGAGGCATTTCTCGCAACTGGCGACCCCGCCTTTTCGGAAGAGACGCCCAAAGATGAGTGGGAAGCGATTACTCTCAACTATACGTCGGGCACGACCGGTAATCCGAAGGGGGTCGTGTATCATCACCGCGGCGCCTATTTGAATGCGCTCGGTAACGTTCTCGTCTGGGGCATGCGGCACCACCCGGTCTATCTCTGGACCTTGCCGATGTTCCACTGCAACGGCTGGTGTTTTCCGTGGACGATCACGGCGATGGCCGGGACCCACGTTTGCCTGCGGCGCGTCGACGCCGCGGCAATCTACAAGACGATCTCGCGCGAAGGAGTAACCCATCTATGCGGTGCCCCAGTGGTCATGAATATGCTCCTCAATGCCGGGGTGGGGCTAAAGCATCCACTGGACCGACGCATCGAGATGATGACATCGGGCGCGGCGCCGCCCGCCGCGGTCATCGAGGGGGTGGGGGAGCTCGGGTTTCATATTACCCATGTCTACGGTTTGACCGAGGTCTATGGTCCCGCCGTCATTTGTGCTTGGCGTGATGAATGGGACGAGTTGCCTGCCCCCGAACGGGCCCGGCTCAAGGCGCGCCAGGGTGTTACCTATCCGGTGCTCGACGGATTGACCGTCGCGGACCCGGCGAGCCTCGTTCCGGTTGCCGCTGACGGCGCAACGATGGGTGAAGTGGTGATGCGCGGAAATGCCATCATGAAAGGATACCTCAAGAACCCGCGTGCCACCGAGGAAGCCTTTGCCGGCGGCTGGTTCCGCACCGGCGATCTCGGGGTCATGCACCCCGACGGCTATATCGAGCTGAAGGATCGCTCCAAGGACATCATCATTTCGGGCGGCGAGAACATATCAACGATCGAAGTCGAGGGCGTCCTCTACCGCCACCCTTGCGTGCTCGAGGCGGCGGTTGTCGCCCGCCCCGACCCGATGTGGGGCGAAACGCCTTGCGCTTTCGTGACCTTAAAGCCCGAAGCAACGGCCACAGCGGAAGAGATCATCGCCTTCTGCCGCGAGCATCTCGCCCACTTCAAGGCGCCCCGGACGGTGATGTTCGGCCCGCTGCCGAAGACGTCGACCGGCAAGATCCAGAAGTTCGTGCTGCGCGAGCGCGTGACAGCGGACGTTTGAAGGCCCGCAAATGAAATAGGGGGCGGCAATCGTGCCACCCCTTTACGAGCGCAGCCATGTGGCTAGCAAACCCGGGGAGAGAGATGATCTATCGAGTATCCTATGACGTCGGCCTGAAGACGGCGCCTGAGGACGGGCGAGAAGTAGATGCGGTCGAGGTGGAAGAATTTTCGACCGAATACGAGGCGTTCAGCAGGGCACGCGAACTACTCGAAGACGGCGAATACAATAGGGTTTCGGTCCGAGACGGCTCCGGCAACCTATTGTGTGGCGTGCTCCTGCAGTTGAAGTTGGGTTTTTTCGCAGAATGAAGGGACGACGACGTCAGGTCCAAACAGACGGAGGCGATTTTCTCTACAGGTCCACCCCTCGTCATGCTGTTCCAATCCACCAGGATTTGAAAAGTTAACTGGGGCGTCCAATGATCCGGTCTATTTCGTGATTGTAACTTCATAGAGATCGGCGACCTGTGCCAGTGTTATGCGCATTCTACTGATCGAAGACGATCCGATGATCGGTAACAGCCTCACGAAAGCGTTGCGGGATCTCGGAATGTCGGTCGACTGGATTACCGACGGCCTCGACGGTGAAGAGGCGCTGGCCGCCGGTGAACACGCGCTAGTGCTGCTAAATCTCGGCCTGCCGGGAAAACAGGGCCTCCAGCTTCTCAAGGCCGTTCGAACCGCGGGAGGCCGCGTGCCAATCATCATTATCACAGCGCGCGACGAGCTGGACGGCCGAGTGGCCAGCCTCGATCTGGGCGCCGACGATTACCTTGCCAAGCCGTTTGCCGTTCGCGAGCTGGTTGCTCGAATGAATGCCGTCCTGCGACGGCAGAGCGGTCTGGCGCAATCCATTATGGAAGCGGGCGAAATGACGCTCGACTTGGATACGCACGAGCTGAGCTATCACGGAGCGCGGATCGTTCTGCCGATGCGAGAGTTCGCGCTGATGCGAGCACTGATGGAACGGCCGGGGACGATCCTGTCGCGGGCTCAGCTCGAGGAGCGGCTCTACGGCTGGGGCGAGGAGGTCGAGAGCAATGCTGTCGAGGTCTTGATCCACTCCGTCCGCAAGAAACTCGACAGGGACGTCATCCGCAACGTCCGCGGTGCCGGTTGGATGGTGATAAAAGCTGGATCATGACCTCGCTGCGCCGGACGGCACTGCTGTGGATGACGGCGATGCTGTCCATTGTCGGGATCGCTGGCGGTGCGGTTTCGTACCGGCTCGCGAGCGATGAAGCGAATGCGTTTCTCGATAACCAGCTTCGACAGATCGCGCTGAACGCTGGCGAGGGCGTGCCTGACACCGCAGATTCTCCTCCCTCCCTACACGACCCGGAAGACGACTTCTCTGTCGAGATTTGGAATGGGGCGGACGAGACGCTTCGCGCTTCCCGGCCCGCTGCTTATATCCCCCGCCGGTCTCAGGCCGGCTTTGCCGACGTCCATGCAGCAGGCGAGGATTGGCGCGTCTATACATCGATCGACGGCGCTCGAACCGTGCAGGTCGCGCACCGCGAGGTCGTCCGTCGGGAGACTGCCCAACATGCCGCGATCAGTGCGGCTATCCCGATCCTCGTCGTCATCCCACTCGCCTGGCTTTTGATCGGCTGGGCGCTTGCACGGTTTTTGGGAAGGCTCACCACTGTCGCAAGCGCGATCGCGGAGCGGAGTCTCGATAGCAAGGATCCGATCCCGCTTGAGGGGGTTCCGAAAGAGGTTGGCCCGCTGGTCCTCGGCATGAACTCCCTGATCGGGAGGCTCCATTATGCCCTCGATCAGCAGCGGCGCTTTGTATCGGATGCCGCCCACGAGTTACGGACCCCACTGACTGCCCTTTGTCTGCAGATCGAGAACCTGCAACACGAACTCGGGCAAGGAGCGGGGGCCTGTCTCTCCGAACTCGAGCGAGGAACTCGGCGGGCATCGGCTCTGATAGATCAACTGCTGCGAATGGCGCGCTACGATGCTTCGCGATGGCCGAGCCGGTCGACCTGCCGGAACTTCTCAAGTCCTGCCTGGCCGACCAAATCCCGATCGCCGAAAGCCGAGGTGTGGATCTCGGTATCACCACGATGGAAAGGGCCTATATCCTCGGCGCTCGCAGCGAGTTAAGAATCCTGTTCGCCAACCTGATCGACAATGCGGTGCGGTATACGCCCTCGGGCGGCGCGGTCGATGTGAGTATTCGCCCATGTGGCGAACGAGCCGTGGTCGAAATTGCGGACACGGGATGCGGCATACCCAGAGATCTACTTCCGCGGGTCTTCGATCGGTTCTTCCGAGCCGCCCCGCCTGGCATCGAAGGCAACGGTCTCGGCCTCTCGATCGTTAAGGCCATCGCCGATCGTCATGATCTTGAGGTTGAACTCGGCCTACGTGAGGGAGGCGGCCTTGTCGCTACCGTTTCGGGTATCGCATTTCGGCCAGAGTGCGGATATCCGATTCGCTCCCAAGGTTCGGACATCATAGCGTCAAGGACGCGCGCTGCTTGCCAGTGAATAGGGGCTGGGAAGCTCTGAGTATGGCGAGGAATCGGCTGAAGCAAAAAGCCGACCCTCTTTCGGCTACTGTCCCAGGGATCCCAGCCACGTGAACTGCTGAGGTGTGCTCGCCGGGCGGCTGAGACAGGGGTTAACTTCGAACGCCCGCTATGCGTCACGACCCACGGCAGTAACCCCCAACGCCTAGGGTCGCCCGGACAGCCGTGGGGATGCCGATGGTTCGGCGCGCCCGCATCCTGCTGATATGACGACGGCACGGCTCTGTGCGCCGGCATCAGCTTCGCCGGGGAACATCCAGCGTCAACGCAACACCGGGTTACCAAAGCAAAGCCCTGGACTTTCGGATCAGGCCTTCCACGGCGGTTGATGATCCCGGCGCGAGTCCCTCATTCGCTCCTAAGTCTCTGCCGTCATTGTTCCAAAAGGGCGCTTCGGCGCCGATTGAGCGCCGAGGGCGCGAGACTACTCTGTATGGAGACGCAGCGATGAAAGATTTCTTGGTTGTTCCTCGAAAAAGAGCCGTCGGTCTCGTTCGTGCTCCCGATGATACGAAGAAACTGACGTCCCGAAGGGCATCTCTCGCCAAAGAATCCAGTGATGACCTTACGATCGTTATGACGTTTTCTCTGCTGGGATTGGCTCTCTCCTTGTTGGCAATTGGAAGGCTAGGCTTTATTGATGCCGGGTCTCTGGCTGATCTGCTCGTGTTATTTTAGCATAAGTTTCCGATCATCAGTGCGCCGTCTTCGACAAAGAATGCCGGTCGCGGCTGTTGTCGGGACGATTTGAACCGACTTTGACAGTCTGGGAGGCGAATAACCCCATCTCACGCTGGAGATCCTCGAACGCGACCAGCCACTCTGCGGTTTGAACGAACCCACTGCGCGGAAAGGGAGTGAGGTTGGTTAAAGGGCTCCTGTCTGAGAGGCTTGCGGTCGTCCAGCCTCAAATATCAGACAGGAAATCGTGTGATGGCTCAGATGACCGCACCGCGTCCCGCGCCGAATGCGGGGCTCGATGATTGAGAGCCAGAAATCTTACCGTCGCAATGCCCCATCGGAGAAGTTTGATACCAGCATAACACGGCTGCGCCGTATTGCGCTGCAGCTGTCGGGTGACGATGGGCGGTGGTTTCGTGAATGCTTGGAGCTCTATCAGGCGGGAGCCAGCGACGGATTGCGGCTCGATGTATGTCTGAGTCTCGTTCCTAAGCGCGGGCGCACCCCATGGTGGGAAAGTGAGTCCTGCGCCGAACGTGACCAGATTGTTCGCGGGATTGCGGTAAAGTACTGCGCGGGAATGCAAACGACGCATGCTGCTAGGTGGATCGTCGGCCAGGCATGCATCTATGAGACAGGTGAATACCGCTTCCATCAAAAACTAACGGCGCCGCCGGCTGCGATCGAGGGCACAGTCAGGGAGGATTTGTTCCGACTTCTGAAGGCACATGGCCGAACCCGAAGTGCCTCCTGTAAGGCGTTGTCTCCAAGCTACGCGACGATCCTGCGCGCACTGAAAAAAAAGCATGAAGTCGCTGTTTTTGCGAAACATCGCGCATGATCAAAAGGCGTAGGCTAGTGAGGAATGGGAGATCAAAGGGCGTAGAAATGGGATAGATCCAAGGCTCGAGCATCCCGATCCTACACCGAGCGCTTTCGAGCCCTTCCTGACATGACTTAAACGGCGACGCCGCACTTTCAAACCTCTCTGAGCTTAAACGGCGACGCCGGCACTTCCGCATTAAGAAAATATAATGCGGCGGCGGCAAAGCAGTGACCAAGTCCTGTAGCCGTCAACCCAAGACCTCCGCCTAATCGACTAGACAAATAGGAGAATGATGCCATGTTGGCGCAATGGAAATCGGGATCCCTAGCGATCATCACCGCCTTTGCGGGCGCTCTCGGCACGTGCACAGCTCTTGCCGCGAGTGGTTCGGCGGCAACCTCGCTGCCCGCCTATAACGTCGGTCCCCATACCGTTACTGTAGCAGGTATCTCCTCCGGCGGTTTTATGGCCGTTCAACTACAGGTCGCTTTCTCCACAAGCATCTTCGGTACGGCGGTCTTCGCTGGCGGTCCATACTATTGTGCTCAGGGCAGCCTCAATTCCGCGCAAGGGTATTGCGAATCCGGAAATGGAATCCCGCTGCATACATTGATCGATTATACAAACAATCAGGCGGCCAACGGTAAGATCGATCCGACCAGCAATATCGCCAACAAGCCGATTTATATGTTCAGCGGCACCAATGACACAACGGTTCGCCAAAGCGTGATGAACAGGCTGCAACAATACTACGAAACCTATACCAACGGCAGCAACATTGCCTATAACCAGAATTCGCCAGCCGCCCACGCCTGGATCTCCCCCGACGGCCCGAATTCGTGCACCAGTTCCTATATTCCGTATATCAACAACTGCGGTATAGACGCCGAACAGATTTTTTTGACCAATTTCTATGGGAACTTGAACCCCAAGAACACTGGAACTCAAAACCCGTTCGCCAGCGGCGGCAATGCCAATTTGACCAATTTCTACGGGAGCTTGAGCGCCAAGAACACCGGAACTCTTACCGGTTCTTATATCCAGTTCGATCAAAACCCGTTCACCAGCGGCGGCAACGCCAAAAGCTATAGCATGGACAGCACTGGCTGGCTGTTTGTGCCGCAAAATTGTTCGAACGGTCAGTCCTGCCGCCTGGTCGTCGCACTGCACGGCTGCCTGGAATATCAGGGCATAATCCAACAGCAGTTCGTGCAAAAATCCGGCATCAATGAGTGGGCCGACACCAACAACATCATTGTTCTGTACCCGCAAGCTACCAATTCATCCTCCAACCCATTGGGATGCTGGGATTGGTGGGGATACCTCAGCGCCGATTATGCGCTAAGGAGCGCCCCGCAAATGGACGCGATCATGGCGATGGTCGCGCAGATCACCAGCGGTTACAAGCCAGGCAAGTGATTCTGGCAGCCCCGCGGGCCTGGGGCGTCTCCGCAACCACCCCTAGTTCGGTGGGCCTGACCTGGAAC
>WNFJ01285783.1_pt1 | contig 11260 bp, 14 predicted proteins | sample 5400461 | NCBI WGS metagenome assembly WNFJ01 (sample SAMN13153349, study PRJNA577476) | soil metagenome | isolation source: 115 cm saprolite on Douglas fir-dominated hillslope | place: USA:California | collected 2013-09-17 | reverse complement strand
TTAGGAGCGAAGCCGAGGAACCTGCTTTTTGCCTGCACCACCCGATTCTCTCAACTTCACCATTGCCATCACCCTCGCTGAATCATCCCCGCGAGCAACGCCGCCCGGCGCGGCAGCTCCGAAATCACAATGGATTCATGCTCCGCGTGCGCGCCTTCTCCGACTCCTCCCAGCCCGTCCAAAGTTCGAATCCCCAGGGCCGCTGTGAAGTTCCCATCCGACCCTCCGCCCACAGCCGCCTCTTTCAGATTCAATCCCAACTCCGCAGCAATCTCTAGCGCCGCGGCATACAGGCCCGCGACTCCAGCCGTCCGCTCCATCGGCGGCCGATTGAACCCGCCACTCACCTCAACTTTGCATTTGCGATTGAACGGCTTCAGCCCAAGCAGTTTGCGCTCAATTCTCACGCCATCTCTTACCGTCGCAACCCGCAAGTCCAAAAGCGCCGTCGCCTCGGCAGGAACGACATTCACCCGCGTCCCCCCGCTAACTCTCCCCACGTTCAGCGTGATTCCGCGCTTCAAATCCACCAGCTTTGAGATTTCGCAAATCTGTCTCGCCAGCTCCAGCACCGCGCTTTGACCTTGCTCGAAGTCCAGTCCTGAATGAGCTGCCTTTCCAGTGACCTTGACTGTATAGTCAGCCACTCCCTTGCGGGCCGTCTTGACCGCGCCGTGAAGCCCGTACGCTGGTTCCAGCACCAGCACGGCCGCAGCGCCTTTCGCCAGTTTCTCCGTGATCGCGCGCGAAGCCTTGCTGCCGACTTCTTCGTCGGAAACCAGCAGCATGCTCACCGGCCTGGACAGCCCCCACTTCAAGAGTGCCTCCATGACATGCAGAGCCAGCGCAATCCCCGACTTCATGTCGAGCACGCCGGGACCCCACACACGCCCTTTGGCGACGCGGCACGGCATTTTGGAAATCGTCCCGATCGGATAAACCGTGTCCATGTGCCCAAGCAGCAGCACAGGTTTCTGCTTGGCGGAGCCCGAAGCTTTGAAATCTACCTGCAGTTGATTGCCGGATTTTTCCGCCGGATGAACGCTGACAAGGCCGCCGATTTCTTCGAATCTCGACGCCAGCACCGCGCCCAGTCGGTCCACCGACGCCTTCACGTCGCTGGGCGATTCGATCTCGACCAACTGCTGAATCGTCTCGACAATCTGTGCCTGTTGCTTGCGAAAATAGCGGAGTTGCTCGGCGGGGCTCGGAATACTCATAGTTGGTAAACGTCAGTGGGGATAATCTCTCCTTAGTTAGCGGCTTGGTACTGCGTCCGATAAAGTATAATCTTCGCGCCTGACTAAACCGGAATGACAGACACCGTAGCCATCGAAAATCCAAAACCCACCGAGACTCCCGCGGCCGAGCCCCTCGCACCCCAGCCCGTCCATCTCGACATTCAGGAAATTTTCAAGATCCTGCCGCACCGTTATCCGTTCCTGCTGATTGACCGCATCGTGGATCTGACCCCCAAGCAACGCGTCGTCGCTATCAAGAACGTGACCATCAACGAGCATTTTTTTGCCGGACACTTTCCAGCTCTTCCCATCATGCCAGGAGTCCTCATCGTCGAGGCCATGGCGCAGGCCGGCGGGGTGCTGCTGCTCAGTGAAGTAGATGACCGACACGAAAAACTCGTGGTCTTCACGGGAATTGAGCGCGCCCGTTTCCGCCGCCCCGTGGTCCCTGGAGACCAGTTGCGGATCGAGGTCAACGTGAAGGTATGGCGCGATGACGGAGGCCGCATGGAGGGTATCGCCTACGTGGAGGGCAAAAAAGTAGCCGAGGCGACGATCAGTTGCCGCCTAGTGGCGAGAGCGCGTATGCGCAGTCCGTCCAATGAAACCGGCACGGCGCCCGCATGAGATCGTGTGCGGACAGCCGTCCTCGGCTGTCCTGTTGAGCGCAGCTCGACAAGCTTTTGGAGCACACCAAAACTGGGCCTGCGGCCCAGGGGACAGCCGGGGACGGCTGTCCCCACATTTGTCAGACTCGATTTCGATGACCGTCCACCCCACCGCCATCCTCGACCCCGCCGCCAAGGTCCCCGCATCCTGCAAAATCGGTCCTTATTGCACGGTAGGACCCGGAGTCGAGCTAGGCGAAGGCTGCGAACTCATCTCGCACGTCGCCATCGAAGGCCCCTCGAAAATTGGCGCCCGCAACCGCTTCTTCCCGTTCTCGTCGATCGGATTAGCCCCGCAAGACCTGAGCTACAAGAACGAACCGACGCGCCTCGAAATCGGCGACGACAACACCATCCGCGAATTTGTCACCATTAATCGCGGCACCGCAAAAGGCGGAGGCCTGACCCGCATCGGCAATCACACCCTCATCATGGCCTACTCCCATGTCGCTCATGACTGCGTGATCGGCGATCACGTGATTCTGGCGAACGCCGCAACTTTGGGCGGGCACGTCATCGTGGAAGAATGGGCGACGGTGGGCGCGCTTTGTCCGGTGCATCATTTTGTTCGCATCGGCGCGCACTCCTTTATCGGAGGCGGAACCACCATCACCCGCGACGTGCTTCCCTTTTCCAAAACCGTTGCCGCCCGCGACACCCATGCCTACGGACTGAATGCCACCGGCCTCGAGCGTCGCGGTTTCACTAAAGATCGCATCCGCAAGATTCACCACGCCTACAAAGTTCTGCTGGCGTCGAAGCTGAACACCTCGCAGGCGCTGGAAAAGTTAAAGTCAGAGTCGGACCGAGGCGAAGATGTCGAGATGCTGATTCGGTTTATTGAGGCGAGCGAGCGGGGAGTGATTAAGTAAGTGGATGGGCATATCGACATCACTGCAGCGGTGGCCAACGCGTTGGGCACCATTGTCGGCGGTATATTCCTGACTGTTCTTTATTTCCTCTTCTCCGAAAAACTGTTCCGAGTACCTCGCCTCGCAGGCACCTGGATTCTTGAAAGCGCCACCTCTCAGACTAAGTACAATCCGTTCAGGGGAATGGTTCTCCGCTATAAAGTTCTGTTGTTTCAAACCGGAAGCGAACTTCGCGGTACTGCAGAAAAGGTTTACGAAAAGTCCGACAAGGTGCGCGAATTCAGCGGAGCTAACCGGACGGTCGCCACGCTTGAAGGCACCGTACAAAAGGTACACATAGGCCGCAGCACCATCTTCCTGCACGTCGTTGAGAAGGACGAGCAACGATCTTTCTCTTGGATACTAGAAGCGCGCTGCAGACGTTTTCGTCGCCACACGTATTTGAGTGGGCGATTCTCAAGCACAGCCGGTGACGCTTCCGGAACGGTGATCCTAGAGAGGATTCCTCTTCCTAATCGTGTGAGCGAGTATCGTGGCCTGCCGCTCGGATGGTGCAGTCGGCTGATTGAAGTCGTCACTACTGCCGCGTACAAAAACGAATGGGGTCAGCTCAAAGCCCAGATTGCCCACGCTGCCGTTACCGCAGAAGAATTTTGGAAGACAAACAATAGTCATCTTTTGGTGGTCGGCCTGGTCCTTGCTGAAGATCGTCGATTCTACAGTCACGGCGGCACTGATCCTATCGCGATCTGTCGTGCATTGTTCAGGACGATTGTCGAGAACAAACTCCAAGGCGGAAGCACCATTGAACAACAACTCGTTCGGCACCTCACTTCGGACTACAGGAAATCGCTAAAGCGCAAACTGAAGGAAATCGTGCTTGCCGTGAGGCTGCGACGGCTGTTACAGAAGGACCAGATTGCAGTTCTGTATCTGGTCTCGGGCGTATTTTGGTTGGCATATGAACGGGGTGCGGCAAGCCGCTCAAAGGCTGTCGATAGACTTAAGAAATCCCACCGTGGAGGGAGCCGCGCAGTTGATCGCGCGAATACGATATCCAGAGCCGCGACATCCCACCCCGAGACAGTCAATGCTGATTGCCAAGCGACAGGAGTGGATTGCCAGAGAACTCCAATCGAGAATGCGTTTGTTGTACTGAGAGCCGAGGCGGCATGAGTTCCAACCCCAAACTCGGCATCATTGCCGGCAATGGACGCTTCCCGTTCCTGGTGCTCGATGCTGCCCGCGCGCAAGGCTACGAAGTTGTGGTCGCCGCGATCAAAGAGGAAACTTCCCCGGAGATCGACTCCCGCGGTGCAACCGTGCACTGGCTCTCGCTGGGAGAGCTTTCCAAGCTCATCGAAACTTTCCGCCGCGAAGGCGTTACCCGCGCCGTCATGGCGGGACAGGTGAAACACAAGCAGATTTTTTCCAGCATCCGTCCCGACTGGCGCCTGGCAAAGCTGCTGCTCTCCCTCGATCTGCGCAACACCGACGCTCTTCAGGCATAGTTCTTGAAAACTCGACCGCGCTGCTCGAGCCTCTCCTCGCAAAAGCCGGCCTGCTGACCAAACGCCCCCCCACGTCGCAGGAGAGAAAAAACATCGACTACGGACGCGCCGTGGCGCGCGGCCTTGGCGAATACGACATCGGCCAGACCGTCGTGATCGCGGAAAGCGCCTGCGTGGCCGTCGAAGCGATGGAAGGCACCGACGCGACTATCGCCCGCGCCGGACAAATCATGGCGTCGCTGGAGCCAGGTAATTCGGCACTCTACCGCAATCTTACCGTGGTCAAAATCGCGAAACCGAAACAAGATATGCGATTCGATGTCCCGGTAGTCGGAGTGAAAACCATCGAAGTCATGCAAGCCGCAGGCGCGACATGCCTGGCCCTTGATGCTGGCAAGTGCCTCTTGCTGGATGGAGATGCAGTGATCGTTGCCGCGGACGATGCCGGAACAACAGACCCAAAAAAGCCACCGAAGACCGAGTTCCGCCTACCAGGCCGACACGCGACCGGCCTTCCGCACTCCGTGTGACTGAGCCCTCAAACCCAACCAAACACCAACAGCCCCGCCAGATGAATTTAGTCACAACCTCTGAGCGAAGCCGAAGGGAGTGTCCGACCCACACGGTCCAACTCAGTTAAAATCACTCCATGTCACAGATCGAGTTCATCGTTGACCAACTCAAGCGTGCGTTCGATGGCGAAGCCTGGCACGGCCCTGCCCTGATGGAAGTATTGGCCGATGTTGATGCCGCCACCGCCGCCGCGCATCCCATATCGACAGCGCACTGCATTTGGGAACTAGTTCTGCACCTAGCTGCGTGGGAACAAGTCATCATCACCAGAATCGTTGAAGGCAAGGCAGTGCAACTCAGCGACGAAAAGAATTTCGGCCACATCGAGCACGCCAACGACGCCGCTTGGCGGCAGGCCCTCGACACGCTGCAACGAAACCATCAAGAACTGATCAAAGTAGCCTCGCAGCTGACCGAATCACGGCTGACCGACCCGGTTCCCGGCAAAGACTACAACTTGCTCTTCATGCTGAACGGCGCCGTCCAGCACGCTGCGTATCATGGCGGACAAATCGCCTTGCTTAAGCGCGCGCGAGCGTAGTAACGTCTTTTGACTGCGGCCGTTAGCCACGTCGCTAATTTCCCTGTCATTCTGGCCGATCTAACTACTCGGAGCACAATGTGCCAAGCACGGACATTACCGCAGTAGCCGTCATCGGCGTGGGCGTCTTCGGACGCAACCACGCCCGCGTGTATCACGAGCTTGCGCAGCAAGGCCAGCCAGTCAGGTTAGTGGGCGTAGTTGACTCAGATCTCGGCCGCGCGGATGCAGTCGCCAAGGAGTTCAACTGCCGCGCCTTCGGGTGCATAGAGCAACTGGTCTCGACTCACAACGAAGTTCAGGCAGCATCGGTCGCAGTGCCCACAATTCATCACCTCGCCGTGGCACGCGCACTGATGCGAGCCGGCGTTGACGTCCTCATCGAAAAGCCGCTGGCGACGTCGCTGGCTGAAGCCGATGACCTGATCGCGCTGGCAAAGTCCTCTGGCAGGATTGCACAAGCAGGGCATCTGGAACGCTTCAACCCCGCCGTGCAAGCGGCGGTACCGCTCATTACCAAGCCAATGTTCTTCGAAGTCCACCGGCTGAGCGTTTTCAATCCGCGCTCGCTCGACGTGGACGTGGTTCTCGACCTGATGATCCACGACCTCGACGCCGTGCTGTCTTTCGTAAATTCACCCGTGAAAGAAATTCGTGCCGCTGGAATGCCCATCCTCTCCGACAAGGTGGACATCGCGAACGCCCGAATCGAATTTGAATCCGGCTGTGTAGCCAATTTCACCGCCAGCCGGGTCTCGACCGAGCGCGTCCGCAAAATGCGGTTCTTTCAGCCGCATCAATACATTTCCATCGATTATGGGCGACAAGACCTGCTGGTGTTTACCGTCGGCGGCGACCATGCCGGCACGCCGTCAGTCAATCCGGAAATCAAGGTTTCCAAACCGCCGATTGCGCAGGAAGAACCCCTGCGCGCCGAGATCCGGTCGTTCCTAGCGTCAGTTCGCAAACGGACAAGACCGGTAATCCCCTTGGAAGATGGTCGTCGTGCCCTGGCGGTCGCACTGGAAGTCAATGCCCGAATCGCCGAACATGCCGGCAAGCTACAGTTGGGGTAAGTGTTTCGGGGATAAGAAGTAGAAGTAAAGGAGTGGGCCCGATTTCAGATCGCCCGATGACCCGATCGCCAGATCAACCCGATTCTTGGCCCTATGACGTGCGATGACGGCTCGCCTTTTGCGCCTTCCGCTGCGCCTTCAATGCCTTCTTCATAGCTTTGCGCTGTTTCTTGGACGCCTTCTTGTTCATCTTTTCCTGCTGCTTGGCGGCGCTGCGGGACTGGCGCGCATCTTCGACAGTCGTGCTTCGAGCCTGAGCTGGCATCGCCCCGGCAACACTCAACCCCATCACCAGCATAAAAGCGGCAATTCGTTTCATAGCGTCTCCAACCGATATCCTTCAGCGATCTTACACCGAAGCTGTCCCCAGCCGAATCAGAGAATGTACTCCCTCCGGGCCTCACCGCGGTAACAAGGATTTACACTTTTTGACAGCCCCAGGGCCGATTCCCCGGTAGGCTTAGTAGGGACACTCTTGTCCTAAGTGCTTGTACCAGAAGAACTCTTGGCCGCCGGCCAAAAGGTGAGAGAATTGTTGAAAGCGGGTCTCTGCATCCGCTCTCTGCATCCAACGACATAAGCCGTAAATGCCGCTAATCCAAATTCCGTTACAGGCGCCACCCCCACCCGAGCGCAGTCCCGAACAGGGCGATCTTTTCGAATCGAATGCCTGGGAGTTGGCCTACCGGGAGACCCACGATTTCCCCACGTTACTGATCCAGGCCCGCGACGAACTGTCTCGCTCCAAAAAACGCGAGGCGTTCTGGATGTCGGTGGTGATCCACATCGTCCTGATTCTGCTCATCGTCAACGCGCCAAAGTTCGAGAAATACTTGCCGCATCGAGCCGTCATGCTGGTAAACACCGGCGCGGACGACAAAAAAATAACCTTCCTCGAAGCCTCACCGGACACGCAAAAGGTCAAAGCTCCCGAGACCAACAAGATGTCCGACAAGAACCGGGTTGCGATGTCAAAACAGCCGCAACTCGATCGCAAGGAGCTGAAGAAGCTGCTGGATGCGATGAAGGCCGGGCGGCCCGGGCAGCAGGCTGCTCCACCGCAGCAGCAGTCGCCTCCCGCGACCGCGCAAAGCGCACCGCCGCCGGAGCAACAACAACAGCCCGCGCCTCCGCCGCCTCAGATGGCGAAGTTGCAAACTCCGCCGGTTGCGCAGAAGACGCCGACGTTCAATACCCAGCCAATGTCAGCCAGCGAGTCCATCAACCAGGCAGCGCAGAAAGCAGCCGCCAGCCGGGGCAAGTACGCCGGTGACAACGGCGATATGGGACTCGGCCAGCGCCAGGCGACTGCCCGCATGGGTCCGATGGAAATCACGTCTGACACCATGGGCGTGGATTTCGGCCCCTACCTGCAACGCGTGTTGCACGACGTGCGAAAGAATTGGTACGAGATTATTCCTGAATCTGCGATGGCACCTCTGCTCAAAAAGGGAGAAGTCTCCATCGAATTCGCGATTACCAAAGACGGTAAGGTGACCGGAATGCGCTACGTCAGCGGTTCCGGCGACGTAGCGCTTGACCGCGCCGCCTACGGAGGCATTACCGCCTCCAATCCCTTCCCCCCATTGCCACCTGAGTTTGGCGGGCAGTATCTCGGTCTGCGTTTCACCTTCTTCTACAATCCGGACGTAAACGAATCCGGCATAGCCAAATAGAAGCCTGCTAAGTAAGCCGGCATTGGCGGCTCATCGAGACTCCCTTCTCAAAGCAAGTACCCACTTAAGTAATGGCCGCCTTCACGTCAGTGGAGGCTAGTATAGGGAGAAAAGGGGCTATGCAAAACCAATGAAAAAACCAACCTTCGTCGTCGCGCTCACCACAGATGACAATGACTACCAGATGGAACAGGCAGTGGCTGCCGAAAATACCGCGCGACGGTTAGATGTCAATATCCAGATCGTCTATGCCGATAACGATGCCATCCTGCAGAGCCAGCAGTTGTTGAAGATCATCCAATCCACATCCACGTCGCATCCGGATGGCATTATCTTCGAGCCGGTGGGTGGAACCGGCCTTCCGCAAGTAGCAGGCGCGGCCGCCGCGGCCGGAATCGGATGGGTGGTGCTTAACCGCGATGTCGAGTATCTCGCCGATCTGCGCAGAGCCTATCGCGTGCCGCTGTTTGCTATTACCTCAGATCATTTTGAAGTTGGCTGCATTCAAGGCCGCCAGTTGGCAGCGCTACTCCCCAATGGCGGAAGTATTTTGTGCATTCAGGGACCCTCCGACAGTCTGGCTGCACAGCAACGCTTTGCGGGCATGTGCGAGACCAAACCAGCCAACATGCAAGTAAGAGTAATAAAAGCTAACTGGACCGAAGCCAGCGCCTATAAAGCCGTCAGTTCCTGGTTGCGCTTGTCAACCTCGCAACATAGCGTATGCGACGCAATTGCATGTCAGGATGACAGCATTGCGATCGGCGCTAGAAAGGCATTTCAGGAGTTGGCCGACAGCGCATTGCGGGAACGTTGGCTGGGCTTGCCCTACCTGGGTTGCGATGGAATGCCGAAGACCGGACAGGAGTGGGTTAAGAGCGGGCTACTGGCAGCTACCGTCGTCATTCCGGCAAACACTGGCCAAGCCCTCGAAATGTTGGTCAATGCCCTGAAACACGGTACCATGCCGCCGGCAAGAACCATGACTTCGCCGGTATCGTTTCCGGACTTGGGCGTCTTGGCGACAAGTCGCGCCAAGAAGGCTCGCGCCGGGTCGGAATAACGGAATCAAACTCCCACTGGGTTCGAATTTGTTGTCGTGGTTAGGGGTCGAAAGGGCGCGCTACCCGCCCCATCAGTCCGCCCAAGCGAGGTAACCTGGAACCACAAGATTCACCAATGGAACGATCATTAGAATGCCCCACCAGTTGGGCTTGCCACGAGCTTCGGCCACTGCCATCCAAACCATGATCGCGACCACCACGTTCACCAGCGGAATTAGAAAAAGGAGAAACCACCACATTGGTTTCTTAGCCACGCTCAGCATCAAAAACAGGTTTGCAATCGGAATCCAGGCGAGCCATTCATTGGCCGTGCCCGTCTTGGTGGCGATGGTCTGAAGAGCCAAAGACATGTAGACATAGCATCCCAACCCAAAAACCACTACAAACAACAACATCACGCCAGTCAATGCTGCAAATGGTCCTGTTGCGTCCGAGGACTGGGCCAGGGCCGCAGCGGCAGACATCAGAACTGCAACCAAAGCCATCCTCAAACCAAGAAGTGACCAAGGACTGAATCGTATTCTCATTCGAAGTCCCTCCTAAGGACTGAGAAATCGTAAGTCACCGCGCGCGGGCAACCAGCGTGTCGCGGGAAGTATACCCCGAAGAGGGTCACCCGTTTTAACTTTCGGGTAACCCCAGGGTTTCGCGGTTTTTGAGAGAGCCCGCCGTGGGTTTAGTCGCAGGTGGCAGATTCAGTTCAGGGCCGCCGCGAGAATAGGCTTCGCCCACTCCGGAACGCGAATCAGTTCGCAGGTTTCACGCACTTTGCCACCAACCATCCGAAGAACTAGACCCGGGGCCGGCGCCGTTCCGGTCCGGGGATCGGCTTCTTCGCTGTTGTCATAAAGCAGAAGCTCGGTCAATCGAGGAAGCAATCGGATCAGATTAAGCCGGCTCTGCGCATATCGTGCACGGATTTTGTCTTCTGGAATATCGTGGCCGCCCTGCGCCACCCGGGAGCGCACGCGCGCGATGTGGCGCTCCACGCTGTCCAGACCCAAGTACCAAATCCTGACTTCAATTCCTTCCGAGAGAGCTTGGTCCAGAAGATTGGCAATGGTCTTTCCCCCGAGGGTGGTCTCGAAGGCAAAATCCAGCTTCTCGGTGATGGCACGTTCGAGCAGGCGTTTGCCTTCATGCCAGGCCGCGCTGTTGGCCTCCAATTGTGAGATACCAGGATTCGCGGACAAGATGCGCTGCGCCGCGTGATCGGGATTGAAGTAATCAACGCCTTGCTGCAACAGCATCGCCCCCATAAGGCTGCTCTTGCCGGCGCCGTTGGTTCCCGCCAGCACATAGATGCGGGAAACCCTAGACGGTTTAGCCACGCTTCCGCGCCGCCACCACCGCGGCCTTTCCCAATTGCTTTGGCGAAGCCCGGAAAGCGGCTTGCATCGACTTCCGCACCCCCGGCCCCTGCATGCGCAGAAGAAGCGAATCGAACTCAGCGGTCAATGTATCGATCCTGGATTCAGGAGCGTTGGAGAGAGCGGTGTACTCGTCCATGGAGATCAGGACAGCTTTGGGCGCGTCATGCTTTGTGATCACGACGACGCCACCCTGCATCGCTTTTTCCAGCAGGCGCCCAAATTGGTTCTTTGCCTCAGTGGCGGTAACCAGGGCACGATGTTTGTCGCTGGCTTGCATGGATTCTCCAATCAATAGCTATTATGTCTAATTTATCTTTAATAGTCAATATAGCTAAATTTGAAAGACAAGCTTACAAAACTCGCGACTTGCGGGCGGGAAGTGTCCGCATTACCCAGTCGTACGGCGCCGTAGCGCCGAGGATGACCCCACCAAATCGGCGAAGCCGGCTTCGGAGCGAACATCGTTAGATAGAATGACAACGCAGCGATTCTGAGGACACATCGCCGGCCAGACGGCCAACACGCATGGTCTGCATCGAGGCCAGCCGCAGGAAAAACTCTCGCGCCTCGACCTTGATGCGCGTTATTTCGGCCAGTTCTCCGATGAAATGTGCCCTGTACCAGGTATCTCCTAATCACAGCACCATGAATATCTGTATGTTTGA
>WNFJ01426024.1_pt1 | contig 11262 bp, 8 predicted proteins | sample 5400461 | NCBI WGS metagenome assembly WNFJ01 (sample SAMN13153349, study PRJNA577476) | soil metagenome | isolation source: 115 cm saprolite on Douglas fir-dominated hillslope | place: USA:California | collected 2013-09-17 | reverse complement strand
AACTGGCGCTCGCAGCAGGTGACCGACGAATACCTGGAAAAGTTCAAGATCCCCGTCATCGCCGATATCGACAGCCGCGCCCTGGTCCGCCACCTGCGCACCCACGGCGTGATGCGCGGCGTGATCTCTTCGATTGAGACGGATCCCAGCAAACTCGTCGCCAAGGCCCGCGGTATTCCCAAGATGGACGGCACCGACCTGGCCAAATTCGTCACCACCAAGCAGCGCTACCAGTGGGAGACGGGCACGCGCTCGCATGAGCCTACGGAAGTCGTCGGCGTGAAAGACCAGCCGCCCAGCAAGCACGTGGTGGCTTACGACTACGGCATCAAGCAAAACATCCTGCGCATGCTGGTGGACCGCGCCTGCCGCGTGACCGTGGTCCCGGCCACGACCTCCGCCGAAGACGTGATGGCCCTCGCGCCCGACGGCGTCTTCCTTTCCAACGGTCCCGGTGATCCCGAACCCTGCACCTATGCCTACGAAAACATCCGCAAGCTGATGGGCAAGACACCCATCTTCGGGATTTGTCTGGGCCACCAGTTGGTCGGGCTGGCCCTGCGCGGCCGGACCTACAAACTCAAGTTCGGCCACCACGGCGGCAATCATCCGGTGAAACAATTGGAGTCGGGCAAGATCGAGATCACGGCCCACAACCACAACTTCGCCGTCGATCCCGATTCGCTGAAAGAATCCGAGGTCATCAAGACCCATATCGATCTCAACGACAACACGCTCGAAGGCTTGCGTCACCGCACCTTGCCGCTGTTCAGCGTGCAGTATCACCCTGAGGCCTCGCCCGGGCCGCATGACTCGCATTATCTGTTCGGCGATTTCATGAAGATGATGGAGGAGTGGAAGGGCAAATGAAGTTTGGTTTGAAGGGGCACGGTTGGTTTGAAAGGGGCACGGCTTTAGCCGTGCCGTAGAGGTCACCAAGAAAACCGGGCTTTTAGCCCCTGAGGGCTGTTGGTTTGAAGGGGCACGGCTTTAGCCGTGCCGTAGAGGACAACGAGAAAAACCGGGCTTTTAGCCCCTGAGGAAAATGAAGCCTCCTCGAGAACATGCGACCAACAACGGACAGACCTACTTTGTGACGTCCGAGACCGCCGAGCGGCGGATGCTCTTCAGCAATGAGAGATGGGCGAAGCTGTTCCTGGATGTTCTCTTCCACTACCGTGCGAATGGCTATCTGCTCCACGAATTCGTGATCATGCCCGAACACTTTCATGCAACCATTACGCCCAACGCCAGCCTCGAAAAAGCAGTTCAATTCATCAAGGGCGGGTTCTCATTCAGGGCCAAGAAGGAACTCCAATACAAATGGGAAATCTGGCAAAGAGGATTTTCTGACCATCGCATCCGGGACATGAGAGACTACGAGATCCACAAGAGATATATCCATCAGAATCCGGTGAAAAGGCGGTTGGTATTTGAAGCCAAGGCCTACCCTTATTCATCCGCGGCGGGAACCTTTGAGTTGGACGAAGTACCTCAGTGGCTAAAGCCACCTTGTCAAACGATGCATGACGGCGCGGCTAAAGCCGTGCCCCTTCAAAACGATGACGGCATAGGCCCGGCTAAAGCCGTGCCCCTTCAAAACGACGACGGCAACGGCACGGCTAAAGCCGTGCCCTTTCAAAGCAAGACCTCGGGACAAGAAACCTGATGCCACGCCGCAATGACATCGCGAAGATCCTGATCATCGGCTCCGGGCCGATCGTGATCGGCCAGTCGGCGGAGTTCGATTACTCCGGCACGCAGGCCTGCAAGGCCCTGAAGGCCGAAGGCTACGAGGTGGTGCTGGCTAACTCTAACCCGGCCACCATCATGACCGATCCGGAGATGGCCGACCGCACCTACATCGAACCGCTAACCAAGACGTATCTGGAAGAAATCATCCGCCAGGAAGCGGAAATGCTCCAGCACTCCGGGCGCGGCGGCAAATTCGCGATCTTACCCACCGTTGGTGGGCAGACAGCGCTCAACCTGGCGGTAGAGCTGGCCGATTCCGGCGTGCTGGAAAAATACAATGCGGAGCTGATCGGCGCCCAGCTTCGCGCCATCAAGAAGGCCGAAGACCGCCTGCTCTTCAAGGACGCCATGACCCGCATCGGGCTCGATGTCCCGCGCTCCGCGCTGGTGAACAACCTGAAAGACGGCCTGGACCTCTCCGGCAAAATCGGCTTCCCGGTGATTATCCGGCCATCGTTCACGCTGGGTGGCAGCGGCGGCGGCATTTCCTACAACCGAGAAGAGCTGCTGGAAATCCTGGCTCGCGGCCTTGATCTCTCGCCGGTGCACGAGGTGCTGATCGAAGAATCGGTCCTCGGCTGGAAGGAATACGAGTTGGAAGTGATGCGCGACCTGGCCGACAACGTCATCGTCATCTGCTCGATTGAGAACTTCGATCCCATGGGCGTGCACACCGGCGACTCCATCACCGTGGCCCCCGCGCAGACGCTCACCGACCGCGAGTATCAGCACATGCGCGACGCCGCCATCAAGGTCATTCGCGAGATCGGCGTGGAGACCGGCGGCTCGAACATCCAGTTTGCCGTGAACCCTTCCAGCGGGCGCATGGTGGTGATTGAGATGAACCCGCGGGTTTCGCGCTCATCGGCGCTGGCGTCGAAGGCCACCGGGTTTCCCATCGCCAAGATTGCGGCCAAGCTGGCGGTGGGCTACACGCTGGACGAGATTCCCAACGACATCACCCTGAAAACTCCCGCCTGCTTCGAGCCAACCATTGACTACGTGGTGGTCAAGATCCCGAAATGGCAATTTGAAAAATTCCCGGGAACCGACGAGTCTCTCGGGCCGCAGATGAAATCCGTGGGCGAGGCCATGGCCATCGGCCGGACGTTCAAAGAAGCCTTAATGAAGGGCGTGCGGTCGCTGGAGACAGGGAAGAAAGTCGGAGCGGAGAAGATCGAGCCGCGCATCCTCACTCATCGCCTGGTCACGCCGCATCCCGAGCGTCTTACTTACATTCGCTACGCTCTGCACCAGGGCATGACCGTGAAAGAGTTGCACAAGATGACCAGCATCGATCCCTGGTTCCTCTACCAGCTAAAAGAGATCACGGCCACCGAGACGGAGGTGGCGAAGCACACGGCTGAATCATTGCCGAGGGAGCTGCTGCGTGAAGCCAAGCGCGCCGGCGCTTCTGACGAGCGCCTGGCTCTCAGCCTGAAGACCAGCGCCCAGGCCATCAGCCGGCTCCGCCAGCAGCATGGAATCCGTCCGGTGTACAAGCTGGTAGACACCTGCGCCGCCGAGTTCGAAAGCTACACGCCTTACCTCTACTCCACCTACGAAGAAGAAGACGAAGCGCCGCCCACCGCCAAAAAGAAGATCATCATCCTGGGTTCGGGGCCGAACCGCATCGGGCAGGGAATTGAATTCGACTATTGCTGCTGCCACGCGGCGTTTGCCTTGCGCGATGACGGTTACGAAACCATCATGATCAACTGCAATCCGGAGACGGTTTCCACCGACTACGACACCAGCGATCGGCTTTACTTTGAGCCGTTGACCTTTGAAGACGTTCTCGCGGTATACCAGCATGAAGCCCAGAGCGGCGCGCCCATCGGCGTGATCGTGCAGTTCGGCGGGCAGACGCCGCTGAACCTGGCCCTTCCGCTGAAGGCCGCCGGGGTCGCCATCATCGGCACCTCGCCGGAATCGATCGATCTGGCCGAAGACCGCAAGCGCTTTGGCAAGCTGCTGGAAGAGTTGGACATCCTGCAGCCGCCCGGAGCCATGGCCACCAGTGTGGAAGAGGCTGTGGCGGGCGCGCGGCGGGTGCAGTACCCGGTGCTGGTGCGGCCCTCATACGTGCTGGGCGGGCGCGCCATGGTTATTGCTTACGACGACGAGAGCGTGATCCGCTACATGAAGGAAGCCGTGGAGTACTCGCAGGAACGCCCGGTGCTGGTAGACCACTTCCTGGAAGCGGCGACCGAAGTCGACGTGGACGCGATCTCGGACGGCGAAGACGTGGTCATCGGCGGGATCATGCAGCACATCGAGGAAGCCGGCATCCACTCCGGCGACTCATCCTGCGTGCTGCCGGCGGTGAGCTTGCCGCCACACACGCTTGCAACTATCCGCGAGTACACGTTCAAGCTGGCGCGGGCCCTGAAAGTGATTGGGCTGATGAACGTCCAGTTCGCTATCCAGAACGGAAAAGTTTTCGTGATCGAGGTCAACCCGCGCGCCTCGCGCACCGTGCCCTATGTTTCCAAAGCTACCGGCGTTCCCCTGGCCAAGATTGCGGCGCGACTGATGACCGGACGCAAGCTGCACGAATTTCTGCCCGAACACGCCGCTGCCGGAACCGACCTGGTAACCGGCGCGGGATACTTTGTGAAGTCGCCAGTGTTTCCCTGGTCCAAGTTCCCCGGTGTGGATACCGTCCTGGGCCCCGAGATGAAGTCTACCGGCGAGGTCATGGGTTCTGCGGAAACCTTTGGCGAGGCCTTTGCCAAAGCCCAACTCTCCGCTGGCCAGACGCTGCCTACCAGCGGCACCGTCTTCATCAGCGTAACCGACCGCGACAAAGAGGAGTCGATCGAACTGGCCCGGCGCTTCATCGAACTGGGTTTCAGCCTGGTGGCCACGCACGGCACGGCCGAACGCCTGGAGAAAGCCGGGCTGTCCGTGGATCGCGTCTTTAAAGTCAAGGAAGGCCGGCCCAACGTGGTGGACCTGATCAAGGGCGATCGCGTGCAACTGATCGTCAACACGCCGCACGGCCAGGATCCGTGGTTCGACGAGAAGGCCATCCGCCGCGCCGCCATCACGCAGCGCATTCCCACCATCACCACCCTCTCCGCCGCTCGGGCCGCGGCCGAAGGCATCGCCGCGCTGCAGAGGAACGAAATCAATGTGCGCCCGCTCCAGCAGTGGCATGGACAAAGAAGCAGTCAGGTATCAGCCGTCGGCACTCAGCCCTACCGCCGTTCCCGATGATTTGAAGGGGCACGGCTTTAGCCATGCCGTTAAGGACAACAAGAGAACCGGGCTTTAGCCCCTGAGCTATTGGTTTGAAGGGGCACGGCTTTAGCCGTGCTGTTAAGGGCGTAATATGATTCGGGCTTCAGCCCCTGCACATGGCAAGACCCGCCCGCAATGCCGGCGCGAAAGAGATCCTGAGCCCAAACGCACGTTTTTTGTAACCTCGAAGACAAGCCTGGGCCGCAGGGGCTAAAGCCCGGTTTTCTTGCTGTCCTTAGACGGCACGGCTAAAGCCGTGCCCCTTCAAACATGGCTCGCCATATCTGAAGAAAGAAAAAGGGCCGCAGGGGCTAAAGCCCGGTTTTCTTGCTTGTCCTTAACGGCACGGCTAAAGCCGTGCCCCTTCAAACCAAACAGCTCAGGGCACGATGAAGTTACCCCGGCAAGACCCTTTTTTCTCGGGATTTACCGGGGAATTGGCTAGAATCGTTGGCGTGTTCATTTACAAGGGCTTTGACCACGTCGCTCTGGTGACCCGAAAGCTGGCTGACATGCGGCGCTTCTACAGCGAGTGCCTCGGCCTGACCGTGGAGCAGGAGGGCAAGGTCAAAGCCGGCTACACCCTGCGCGCTGGTGACGCGGTGCTGGATCTGTTCGAGGCCGGTCCTACCAATCCCGCCCCTCCGGCCAACTTGAGCGAGGAGCACTTCTGCCTATGTGCCACGGGCTCAAGTATTTACGACGTCATCGCCACCCTCAAGCGCAAGGGTCTGGAGCCCACCCAGGCGGAGGTCAACAACGGTGCCATGGGCAAGGGCCTTTCCACCTTCGTACGCGACCCGGACGGCAACAAGGTCGAGATTAAAGTCGATTAATCCCGTGCCCCGGTAGTGGCGCAGTTTGACAAATATCTGTGTGGCACAGGCGCCCTCGCCTTTGCTTCTTGAAGCCGACACAGCCGGGGGGCGCCTCCACCCCAGCCCCGGCAAAACCGGCCCGGTCTGGGGACCCCGGCGGCTGTGCCACACGGGCACCACACGCCAAACTGCACTACTACCCATCCCCCTGCCCTGATTCTTCCTGCGTTGTGTCGAGTGTCTTTCCTCCTGGTACATGTCCTAATTCGATCTTGCGCAGGTACTAAGCAAAGGCATGTAATCATCGGGCTAAGTAGATTAATCGAGGATAGCGCTGGCGGGTCCCTTACTCCCCCCCGAGTCGCCGTTGTTCTCGTTCTTCTGGGGAGAGCACATGCAAATCGGAGTGTACGGGTGTGGATATCTGGGCACTGTTGTCGCCGCATGTCTGGCGGACTTCGGCGTTCCTGTGACCGCTTACGGCAGCGATTCCGTCAACACCACCCTGCTGGCCAGCGGGATCTTGCCGTTCCATGAAAAGAACCTGAGTGACATTGTGCGCCGCGGCGTACGTGCCGGACGGTTGATGTACTCCACCCACCTGCAATCCATGGTGCAGCGCGCCGAGATTATCTACCTGGCCGAAGACACCAACCGCGATATCGAGTCGCTCTCCATGGAGATTGCCAACTACTGCGATCATGGCCAGATCCTCGTCCTGATCACCCCGGTCCCGGTGGGCACGGCAGGGCGGATCGAAGAACGATTGAAAACATCCGGCCGGCAGATCACAGTAGTCTCGCACCCGGTTTTCCTGTCTGAGGGCTGCGCCGTAGAAGACTTCAACTGGCCCGACCGCATCGTGTTGGGCACCAACTCCAACGCTGCGGTGACCGCCCTGAAGGCCCTGTACCGCCCGCTGGTAATGCGCGGGGTGCCGGTGATCGTGACCACTCATCAGACCGCCGAGCTGGTACGCGAGGCATCCACCGCATTCCTGGCGACCAAGGTTTCCTTCATCAACGAGCTTTCCAGCCTCTGCGAGCGAATCAGCGCCGACGCCGTGGACCTGGCGCTGGCCCTGGGCCTGGACAAGCGCATCGCTCCGCGCTGCCTGCAGCCTGGCTCGCTGGGCGGGAGTTTTACCGAATCGGACATGGATTCGCTGGCGAACCTGGCCGCCGGCTCCGGGGTGTCCCTCAAGATCCTGACCGCCGCGCGCGAGGTGAACCAGCAGTTCTGCAACCGCATCATGGAGAAGATCAACAACGTGCTGGAGACTGTGGCCGGGAAGCAGGTAGGTATTCTGGGCCTGGCCTTCAAGCCCAACACCAACTCGGTGGCGCATTCCGGCTCCATTCGCCTGGCGCGGGCGCTGGTGGAAAGCGGCGCGCACGTCCGGGCCTATGATCCCATCGCCATGCCTGACGCCCAGCAGGAACTCAATGGCACGGTGAAGTATTGCGACTCCGCCTATTCCACGGCCGAAGGCGCGGATGCCCTGGTGCTCTCCACCGGCTGGCCCGAATTCCGCGCCCTGGACTTTGACCGTATCCGCCGCATCATCCGCCGGCCCCTGGTCGTAGACACCAAGAACCTGCTCGATGGCCCGCGTATGAGGGCCCTGGGCTTTGAATACCTGGGCGTGGGACGGGCGTAGCGATCAGCGGGATTTAGATCAAGATGGTTGCCACACGGGCCGCTTACGCCACAGCCACTGGCGTGGGAATGGGCCGCGAGTAATCGCACTTTACCGGCGCTGGTTTTTCCGCGACGTCAGCCTCGGTCTTCTTGCGCCTTCTGGGTTTGGGCTGCTCTTCTTCCTCAGACGCTCTGCCTTTGTTGTTGGGACAAACCAGCACGGCCCCCGATTTCAAGTTCTTTTCCAGCAGATAAGGGCTGCCGCACTTGGGACAAGCTTCGGCCACCGGCTTGTAAGCAGAGGTAAATTCGCAGTTGGGGTAGTTTGAGCAACCGTAGAAGATGTTGCCGCGGCGGCGCGCTTTCTTTTCCACCAGCTCGCCGTCTTTGCACTCCGGACATTTCACGCCGATGAAGTTCTGCTTGATGTACTTGCAGCTCGGATAGCCGCTGCAGGAGATGAATTCTCCATAGCGTCCGTGGCGCAGGATCATATTGCGCCCGCACTGCGGGCAGATCTCGTCCAGCGGCACGTCCGGAACTCGCTTGGCATGATCCAGACGGCGGGTGGTCTTGCAGTCCGGATAGCCGGTGCAGGCCATGAACTGCCCGAAACGGCCGCGCTTCAGCACCATCACCCGTCCGCAATTCTCGCAGTACTCTTCCTGCGTGGTTTCCGGCATTTCCGCCGTATCCAGGTCAGGAAGATTGATGGGATTTTCCTTGGTGAAGGTGCAACTGTTCGGATCGTCTTTCTTATAAGAGCTGCAGGCGAAGAAGGACCCGTGCTTGCCCCACTTGAGCACCAGCGGCGAGCCGCAGCGCTCGCACTTCTCCTCGGTGGGCTTTTCCATCCGCTTGATGTTCTCCATGTGCTTCTCGGCATAGCGGAGGTCCTTCTCGAATTTCTTGTAGAACTCGCCCAGAGCGTCAGTCCACTTCTCTTTGCCCTCTTCAATCTCGTCCAATTCTTCTTCCAGGCGGGCGGTGTACTGGGGATCGAAAATGTCGGCAAAATTCTCGACCAGCAGATCGGTCACGACGAGGCCAATCTCGGTGGGCAGGAACTTGCCGCCGGTCTTGGTCACATACTGGCGCTCCTGGATGGTGGAAAGAATCGTTGCGTAGGTGGACGGCCGGCCAATACCGCGCTCCTCCAGCTCCTTCACCAGCGACGCTTCATTGAAACGTGGCGGCGGCTCGGTGAAGTGCTGTTCCGGCTTGAGCTCTCGCAGCGTCAGTTTCTGGCCGATTTCCAGCGGCGGCAGCTTGTGCTTGAGCGCCTCGTCTTCCTCGTCCTTGCCTTCCTTGGACTCCTCATACACTTTCAGGAAGCCTTCAAACTTCAGGACCGAGCCGGTAACGCGGAAGGTAAACGACTCGTTTGCGGCCTTGGCCTCAATGTCGACACCGGTCTGGTCGAAGACTGCCGGCGTCATCTGTGAAGCGACAAAACGCTGCCAGATCAGCTTATAAACCTTGTATTCGTCCTCCTGGAGATATTTCTTGACCTCGTCGGGATGGCGCGCCACCGACGTCGGACGAATGGCCTCGTGCGCTTCCTGGGCTGCTTTTCTGGACTTATAGGTGTTCGGCTGCTCGGGCAGGAAATCCTTGCCGTAGGCCGAATCGATCATCTGACGAACTTCGACCACAGCGTCATTGGAGACCCGCACCGAGTCCGTGCGCATATAAGTAATGAGGCCGACGGAGCCTTCGTCTCCCAGTTCCACGCCTTCGTAAAGACGCTGGGCGATCATCATGGCGCGTTTCACGCTGAAGCGCAGCTTCCGCGAAGCGTCCTGCTGGAGCTTGCTGGTGGTGAACGGCGGCGCCGGGCTGCGGCGGCGCTCCTTCTTTTCGATGTTGCGCACCGACCACAGCGCCTGGTCCAGCGCGGCCACGATCTTTTTGGATTCTTCCTCGTTGGGGACTTCGGTCTTTTCGTCGCCCCGGCCGACGAAGCGGGCATCGAACGCCGGCGGTTTGGCCGCTGCCAGGTGCGCGTCGAGGGTCCAGTATTCTTTTTTGTCGAAGGCCTTGATCTCACGCTCGCGCTCCACGATCAGGCGCAGAGCCACGGTCTGCACCCGTCCCGCGGAAAGCCCGCGGCGCACTTTGTCCCACAACAGCGGCGAGACCTGGTAGCCCACGATGCGGTCGAGCACGCGCCGGGTCTGCTGCGCATCCACCAGGTTGCGGTCGATGTCCCGGGGATGCTGGAAGGCCTCCTGTACGGCCTTCTTGGTGATCTCGTTGAAGGTCACGCGATGGACGGGAGTGCCGCCCTTCTTCTTTCTGCCGGCGCTGTCACTCAGTTCGTCGGCCAGGTGCGCGGCAATGGCTTCGCCTTCGCGGTCCGGGTCGGGCGCCAGATAGATGGCCACCGCCCCTTTGGCGAGCTTCTTCAGCCTGGCCACCACCTTCTCTTTCCCCGGGATGACAACGTACTCCGTACTGAAGTCGCCTTCTATATCCACGCCCAGCTTGCTCTTGGGCAGATCTTTGATGTGGCCGAGCGAGGCTTCGACCTCATAGTCCTTTCCCAGGTACTTGTTGATGGTCTTCGCCTTGGCCGGCGATTCGACGATGACGAGTGATTTGGGCAATTATTCTTCCTGTTCGATTACTCGAAAACTAACACGGATCGAGTCGTGGCGACAAATAGGTCGGGCTCTTAGCTCTTGGCCTTTGGCTCTTGCGTCTGCTGCATGATTAAGCCCCGACTTCCGTTCTCGAGTCCTGCTTGTTCAGCCATTACCTGCCGGCCCCCTTCGTCTTTGTTCCAGATTCTAGCGTCGAAAGCAGCGATGCGAGCATCTTTCGAATCCTGGTTAACTCCTGAGATAACTCTCGGTAGTCATCAGGTTGTAAACAGCCGAAGTCGTTGGAAAGCAGAAGATGGTAGTCCAGTTCACTCGCTGATCCCATGGCTATGCGAACAAAACGCGCGAGTTCCGGGGTCGTTTGTCTTCCGCATCCCTCAGCCAAGTTGGCGCCAACCGACATAGCGGATCGGCGCAGTTGCGAAGTCAGCCCATAAAACTCCTCTTTCGGGAAGCTGCAGCTTTTTCGGTAGAGTTCTAAGGTCAGCTTGTGCGCTTTATTCCAAACCTCCAAATCCCGATAGTTTCTCACGCGATCATGCCCTCAACACCCTAACCAAAAGCCAAGAGCCAAAAGCCAAAAGCCGCAGTATGCGCTAGAAGCTCTTCACAAAATTCTTCCCTGGCGCCTGCTTGATCTTGCCGCTGAGTTCCAGCTCAAACAGCGCCGCAAATATTTCCGACGAGGAAACATCCGGTTCGAGCCGCTCAATGATTTCATCGATGTGAGTCAGCGCGTCCTGCTTGAGCACGGCCAGGATCTTTCTTTCTCGCGGCGTCAGTTGCCCGTCAAAGAGGCTGGATGTTTGTGGCCTTCCGTCTGATGCATCCGGACCCCGTTCGGATTCAAGCTGGCGTTGCACGTCGGCCGGCAATTCCTCCCAAACGTCCTCCCATGTTGCAGTTAGCTTGGCTCCCTGCTTGATGAGCGTGTTCGGCCCCCAGGAGTTGCGCGAGGTCACGTTGCCGGGTACGGCGAACAGTTCGCGGCTCTGCTCCAGCGCGCAGCGCGCGGTGATGCGGGTGCCGCTATACTCGCCGGCTTCCACCACCAGCACCCCCAGCGCCAGCCCGCTGATGATGCGGTTGCGGATGGGAAAATTCTGCGGAGCGGCAAACGCCCCCAGTGGAAACTCGCTGATCAGAGCTCCGCCCAGCTCTAGAATTCCCTCCGCGATTTTTTTATTTTCGCGGGG
>WNFJ01277016.1_pt1 | contig 11264 bp, 18 predicted proteins | sample 5400461 | NCBI WGS metagenome assembly WNFJ01 (sample SAMN13153349, study PRJNA577476) | soil metagenome | isolation source: 115 cm saprolite on Douglas fir-dominated hillslope | place: USA:California | collected 2013-09-17 | reverse complement strand
AGGATTTCCCTCGTGAGGGCGTTCAGGAGCTGCGTTCGGTCCGCGATGATCTTCATCGGCGCGTTCCGTGCGCGAGAGGCCACGTCCGGGCTGGCAGCGTCCAGCACGTGGCGGCAGGGCTGGTGGGGTGGAGCATCTTGGCCCGGCGCGGGAGGGCGCGACAAGGATCATGCGCGCCCGGTGGCCTCCAGCGGAAAGGTCTCGGCGCCAGGCACCCTCGGGATCGGTTGGCCGGCGTAGCGGTAAGCGTTGCAGCAGGGCACGCCGCCGGGGCGCATCGAGGCGGGGTGGCCGCAGCGGCGGATCGCACCGTCGACAATCCAGGCCTGGATGTTGTAGTCGAAACCGTTGAAGAGGTAGCCCTCGCGGAGCTCGTCTGCGCTCATGCGCGTCATCGCTAGCACTCGCTATGGAGACAGCTGTGACATTTCTGGCAGCCCTCCTCGTACACGAACGTGGCGTTGCCGCACTTCGGGCACATGTCGCCGACGGGCGTGGGCGGCTCGAGGGGCGTCGCGCCACCGCCGTTGACGAGCCCGAACGGCTCGGCCTCCTCGGGCGCGAGGAACTCGCTGAGGGCTCTGGCGATGGCGTCGGGGACCGAGCGGATCCGGTTCGCGCCGAAGCCGATGTGGCCGGAGCCGCCGATACCCGAGAGCTGCTTGACGATCTTCGCCAGCCGGGTCTTGCGATCCGGCAGGCGGTTGTAGCGGAGGAAGTTGGACATGAGCCGGCCGAGGGCCTCGGCGAAGGCCTCGATGTCGGTGCCCGACTTGCCGACGCGGACGAAGATCTCGAAGGGGTCGCCTGCGTCCCCGACGTTCAGCGTCACGTAGACCTCGCCGAGCGGGCTCGGAATCTCCCACGTCTCGCCCCTGACGCGTCGCGGGCGCGGCTCGACGAGCGGGGCGAGCGCCGTCGCGGGCGTGGTCGTGGTCTCGGCCGGCGCGGTGCCGAGCCGGCTCGCGCCGACGTGGAGGACCTGCTCACCCTTGCAGCCATCGCGGAACACCGTGATACCGAGGCAGCCGGTGTCCCAGGCCAGCCGGTAGGCGCAGGCGACGTCCTCGACGGTGGCGGCACGGGGCAGGTTTATCGTCTTCGAGACGCTCGACTCGCTGAACGAGGTCTGCCAGGCCGCCTGGTGCTGGACGTGCCATTCCACGGGGACCTCGTGGGCCGTGGCGAAGATGGCCTTCACGTCCTCCGGGATCCCCGGGTTGGCGTGGAGCGTCGCCTGGCGCTCGAGGCCCTCGAGGATCTCCGGCGTGTCGAGGCTCCGCGCGGCGAGGGCCTGACGGACCGCGGCGTTCACAAAGGTCAACACACGGATCGATCCATCCGGCTGCCGGACGCGGTGCTGGAACGCGAGGGCGAAGATCGGCTCGATCCCCGACGAGCACCCGGCGAAGATCGAGACGGTTCCGGTCGGCGCGACGGTCGTGAGGTTCGAGTTCCGTCGCGGCGGGCCGTCTGTGTAGACGGACTGCGCGAACCACGGGAACGGGCCCCGCTCGACCGCCAGCGCGTGGCTGGCGTGCCGCGCCGCGGTGAGGATGAAGTGGCCGAGGCGCCGGGCAAGCTCTACGGCCTGCTCGCTGGCGTAGGGGATGCCGAGCGCGAAGAGGAGGTCGGCCCAGCCCATGACGCCGAGGCCGACGCGCCGCTCGTTGAGCGCCTGCTCCCGGATCGCGGGCAGGGTGTACGGGTTCGCCTCGACGACGTTGTCGAGGAAGTGGACGCCGTCCCGGGCGGCGGCCGCCAGCGCCTCCCAGTCGATCTCACCGTGCTGGACGAACGCGGCCAGGTTCAAGTGCCCGAGCGTGCAGGCCCCGTAGGGCGGGAGACTTTGCTCGCCACACGGGTTGGTCGACTCGATCTGCTGTCGCGTCGGCACCGCGTTGGCGGGGCTCCGGTTGACGCGGTCGACAAAGAAGAGGCCCGGATCGCCCGTCGCCCACGCGGCGTCGCCGATGGCCTGCCACACCTCCCTGGCCTCGAGCGCGCCAAGGATCTCGCCGCCCTGCGCTCGGTCGCCACCCGGGAGCGGCCAGCCCGGCTGCGCGAGCAACGGGTACTTCTCGCCGTGCTCGAGGGCGCGCATGAAGACGTCGGTGATGGCGACGGAGATGTTGAAGTTGGTGAGGCCGCCGTCGCGCTTGCAGTGGACGAATTCGAGGATGTCCGGGTGATCGACGCGCATGAGTGCCATGTTCGCGCCCCGGCGCGAGGCGCCTTGTTTCACGTGCTCGGTGGCGGCGTTATAGACGCGCAGGAAGCTCACCGGTCCGGAGGACACTCCGCTCGTTGTCCGCACCCGCGAGTGCTTCGGGCGCAGGCGGGAGAACGCGAACCCGGTGCCTCCGGCCGCCTGATGGATCAGCGCCGCGTTGTGGAGCGCCATGAAGATGGCGCTCAGGTCGTCCTCGATGGGCAGGACGAAGCACGCGGCCCACTGGAGCCCGTTCGGCGTGCCGGCGTTCATGAGCGTCGGCGAATTCGGCATGAACTGGCCGCGTGCCATCAGCCCGTAGAACCGCCGTGCGGTCCGCATCACATGCTCGTCGGCGGCGCCGAACGTCCGGTCGACGGCGGCGATCGTGGAGGCCACGCGCCACATGACGTCGTCCGGCGTCTCGAGAGTCCGGCCGGCCTCGTCCTTGAGCGTGTAGCGCTCGGTGAGGACGCGTACCGCGGCTTCCGTCCAGCCGCCCTGCGGGAGGTCGGCCGGACGCGATGGGATCGGGTTATTCATGCGGGCTTCCCTGGGGGTTAACGTGCCTTGGCCCTCCCGAGGTCGTGGAGGGCACAATCGGTTCAGCGCTCCATCCTGACTGAGCCGACGCCGCGTCGCTCCTCAGTGCCGGCGCCGGGCTCCGCGGCGACAATGGCTACGAGCGGGACGATGGCCGCGACCGCTCCCGCACCTCGGCCTTGGCCACGAGCTCGGGCAGGAGCTCGGCGATGATCTCGCCGATCGCAGTCCAGTCGGCGTCGCCTTCCACACGGTAGAGGGTGACGAGATCACGCGCGGCGAGCAGGAGCCCGTGGCCTGGGCAGTACCACTCGCCGGCGGGGAACTGCGCCATCTCGTCGATCAGCGCCCGGACCCGGCAGCCCTCGTACTCGCAGCGCCGCGCGCCGCACGCGTGTGGCGGAATCTCGGCGGCCCGTCCGGTCGTGACCGTGACGAGCACGGGAGCGCCGCAATCGGGGCAGCGGCCCTGGGTCTTCCTCGCCATCGCGCCTCCTTAGAGCTCGCCGCGCTGGGCGAGCGACACCCAGCGGTCGGTGCCGTTGCCGACGATGATGTGGTCGTGAAGTCTCAGATCGAGCAGCCGCGCCGCGTCGGCGAGCTGCCGCGTGAGGCGCAGGTCCTCGCGCGACGGGGTGGGCACCCCGGACGGATGCGTGTGGACGACAATGAGCGCCGCGGCGCCCTCGCGGAGGGCGGGCCCCAGGACCTCGCGCGGGTGGACCAGCGACGCCGACTGGGTGCCGACCGACACCTCGGTGTGCATCAGGTAGTGGTTCTGCGCGTTGAGGAGCACCGCGAAGAAGTGCTCCTTGTCGTCGTCGCACGCCCGCGCGAGGTCGAGGGCGAGCCGGGCCGCGGCCGCGGGGTCCGACAGGATCCGTGGCGAGGGCTCGCCGCGCTCGCGGACGACGGTCCACGTGGCGAGTCTCAGACGGTAGCGCACACGCTGTCCTTCCTGGTCATGTCGGAATGCGATGTGAGGGGAGCCGGGGAAACGCCGGGTCATCGTCGCGGTGCGGGCCGGGCGCCGAGCAGCTGCGCCTCCAGCCAGGTGCGCTCGGCGTCGAGGGCCTCCAGGCGGAGCGTGAACGGGCCGAGAAGCGGGCCGCCCCGCGGTGACAGGTCGGCCGTCCACCGACCCTCGGGCGTGGGCTCGACGTGCGAGGCGCGCGTGATGGTCGCCGGGCCGAGACCGAGGAGCGCCCGGAGGTCATCCTCGTAGAGGAACTCGACCGTGCCGTCGGGCCTAACGAAGATCGACGCGGGCATGCTGGGCGCCGCCCTGCTGGCGCAGGGAGTACTCGCGGGTCCGCTCGTCCTGGACGGTGGTGCCGAGTTGCTGCTCGAGGTCGCGCGTCAGCGCGTGGCAGCCTGGCCCCGCGTGTCCCCGGACGGTGATCTTCACCTGCCCCGCCGGGTCGATGTCGATGAGGATCGTGGGACGTGGCATTGGGTGGTCTCCTCGCCGGCCGCGCGGATTACTGGACCACCAGCTGGACGTGTCCGTTCTGCTCGACCCGCTGGAGGACGCGCCGGCCGGTGCGCTCGACCGCGCGGATCGAGGCGTGCACTGCGTAGGTGTGCGTGAGGCGCTCGAAGTGGGCGATGTCACCCCAGCGCCCCTCGTAGTGGTCCATGCGGACGCTCTCGGGGCTCTCGACGACGATCGGGTACTGCCAGCCGGGCAGGGAGATGAGATCGCCCGAGTATGTCTTCTGGTCGTAGAACGTCACGCTCCCGTGCTCGAGCGGGAAGCCGAGCTCACGGCAGGCCTCCGCGAGGGCCTCGCGATCACGGAAGTGAACCTGGACGGACGCGGTGTGGCTCAACGCTGGATCTCCTTCTCGAGGGCCATCAGGGACAGTGCGGCCTCGTGTCCGCGCGGGGAAGGGTCGACGCTGATGGGTTCCTGCAGCTTGGAATGTAGCGGGCGAAGCTCAGGCCGCCTGCTGCGCGAGCTGCGCGCACTGGGTGCGGAAGCGCTCGGCCTGGTCGGTGTGCTGCGTGCGGCGCAGGAGGAACTCGATCTCCTTCTTGAGCTGGGCGTCGCTCAGCTTCTCGGGCTCCGTGACGCCGAAGGTCCGCGTCAGATAGGCGACGTAACCCGCTTTCGGGACCTGGAGCAGCGTCGTGGCGGTGGCGGCGAGCTGGTCGCGGCCGAGGGTGCGCGCAGTCAGCGCCTCGAGCAGGCCCTGGGCGTTGTTGTCCGCGGGTGCGGGCGCGGGCGTCGGTGGCTGCCCGTCGGGCTGCACGCCGATGAGGACCTCGGCCTCCCGCGAGTGCTCTGGCTCGCCCCTCTGGACCGGAACGAGTGTGCGCTCGGGAGCCGGCGCCCCCGTCGGAGGCGCCGCGAGCGCGGGCGTGTCGGCGGCGGCCGCGGCCTTCGCGGTGTGCGGATCCCGGGTGACCTCCGCGCGCGACGGGTCGCCGCCGAGCGCGGTGATCATCTCGTCCGCCGAGGCGATGCCGGTGCCGAAGCAGCCGTAGCCGAGGAATCCGAGCGCGCGACCGATCGCGGAGGTCTGGGCGTTCTCGACCGGGTTGTCGCGGTTGGCGCCGCCGCCCCCGAGGAACAGGCGCGCGGTGCCGGTGGCCTCGCCGCGGAGCTCCGCCTTCACCGTGACCTGGCAGAGCTTCTGCCCGGACACCGGGTCGTCCTTGAACTCCGCCGGCTGGATGATGATCTTCTTGCCCTGCGCCATGTGCTCGTCGATGGCCATCAGCACGCGGCCGTCGACGGACATGTAGGGCAGCTCGACGTGGGCCTTGATGTCGCGGTCACCGCTCTCGCCGACCTTCTTCCACTGTCCGATGGGCACGATGAAGCTGCGGTACTTCGGGTCGGTCTTCTGCAGCGCCTCGAGCATGAGCCGCTTGGCGTTGTCCCGCGCCTGGCGGATGAGCGCGTCGATCTTGTCCTGGGACATGACCGGCCTGTCGAAGCGTCCGCCGCCCTGAAACGGCCGGCGGGGTGGGAGGTCGCTGGCGGGGCGGCCGGCAGCCGCGGAGGGCGTGGACATGGGCGATGGCTCCTTTTCGGTTAGGGGTGTGGCGCCTCCTCGTGCTCCCAGGCCGATTGCGGCGCGCGGGCGGCGCGGGAGGCGCGCGACTCGGCGGCGCCCTGGCAGCGGACGCACAGGGTGGCGGTGGGAATGGCCTTCAGGCGTGCGGGCGGGATCGGCTCATCGCACTCCTCGCATTGGCCGTAGGTGCCGTCCGCGATGCGCTGGAGCGCCTCGGTGATCCGCTGGGCGGCGAGGGTCAGCCGCTCGACGCTCATCGTCTGGGCCTCCAGCGCGCCCATGGCCTGGGCCGAGTCGCAGAGGTCGTCCCTCCGCACGTCGGCGGCGATCTCGGCGCTGGCCCGAGGGTGCAGTTGGTCGAGCCGGACATGGAGGTCGTGCAGCCGCTGCCGGAGATCCTGCTCGAGGGCGTGCGACGCGGTCATCGAGGCTCCCGGAGACGCGGGTCCACGGTGCGGCGCGCGTGGACGCTGGAGTGAAGGGCGCTGAGGCCTGGCGGCATGGCAGGCAGTCTAGAAACCAAGATCTTCGGCCGATTCCCGAACGTCGGGTCAGTGACGAACGAGGGCTGCACTCTCGAGCGAGTGGGCGCGGAGCCAGGGGCGGCCCGGCGTGCGCGCCGGGCGAGCTAGCCGAGGAGGTCTGCGGTGGGGAGCGCGACTTCCGGGAAGGCCTCGGGGGCGACCATCTCGCCGCGCTGGACGACCAGGGTTCGTTCGTACCGGGCGCCGCGTGGCTGCCGGGACACCTCGACGCGCTCGGCTTGAAGGTCGACGATCCACGCCTCCGGGATGCCCGCCTCAGCATAGAGTGACCGCTTCGCGCGGTCGTACTCCACGGCGGTGTCCGCGACCTCGATGACGCAGAACACGTCTGTGGCCGTGGGAAGTGCCGTGCGGTAGTAGTCGGCGGATCGGCGGAGCAGCGTGAGGTCGGGCTGAGGCTCGCTGTGGGGGCCGAGCCGGATCGGGCTTTGCACGCGGACGAGCGCCCGACCGCGAAGGGCCTCGCCCAAGCGGTCGTTGAGGAAGTCCACGACGGCGGCGTGGCGGTGGCCGATCGGGGTCATCACGGTGATTTCGCCCTCGAGCAGTTCGACGCGGTCGTCCTCGGTGAAGACGCCGGCGACCGCCATGCGGTGGAAGTCGTCGACCGTGAAACGGTAATTGGTGCGGACCGTCGCCATGCGGGGCCTCCCGCTCATTCTAGCGCACCCCGGCGGCCGGCGCCGACTACAGAGGCTGAAGTCCGGGCACGCCTCCGCAGTGATTCACGCGTGTCGAGCCTCGCCCTTCAGTGGCGTGACGGGATCCCAGCCGCTGATCTCGATGCGGAACTCGGGAAGCGTCGCCGCCGCCATCGGAGCGAAGCGGCCACGCCGTGCTTTCGCCATCGAGCGGGGGACGTCGATGCCGCGATCACGCATGAGCCGAAGGAGATAGGTCCTCTGGAGCCCCAGCAGGCGCGCGGCGTGCGTGCGATTGCCGTTGCTCGCGGCCAGCGCGCGTCTGATGAGCTCGATCTGGAACGCGGTGAGCAGCGAGTGATAGACGCTCTTTCGATCCATGGGGGGCCTCCGGAAGCAAGCCAGCGTGGCGGGTCGGCCCTGGCGGTCTGGAATTACGGCCAGGATCGAGCACGGGAAGCCGATAGCGTGTACTGCAGTGGACAGGACCGCAGGCTTCAAGTTGACGCCCGCTTGTGCGACCCACTACCCTGCAGCTATGGAGACCCTTCGTATCATCCTCAATCTCCTCGGGGTCGTGGCGCTCGGTTGGCTTGCGACTGCCGTGATGTTGTGGCTGATGGGCGGGGTGATTCCGTGGCCCTACCCACGGCGCTGGCGGTGGGGGTGGGCGACGCTGGACGCCGCGGACGCGGTGCCGGAGCCTGTCGAGGGTCGGTTCGCGAAGGTCGACTGGCTCGATCAGAATCTCCGGCGCAACTAGGCGGAGACTCGGCGCTTCCCGGGAACATGGCCTCGTCGGTTTCAGGGGCTGGGGGTTGCTTCCGGATGCCGCGCCTCGCGAGTGGTGGCAGACGGGGCGGCGCGGCCCGGGCGGTCGATGCTCTCGCTCCCTGCGTGACAGGTCGCGACTTCCTGCGTTGCGCGCACGTAGCGCCGCCAGGCCAGGAGCATTCCGAGCTGTCCCAGGATGGTGCCGAGAGTACCGGCGCCGACGAGGAGCGCGGAGCGTACCGGCATGTCGAGGACTGTGACGGTCTGGGCGAGACAGATATCGACGAGCCACGCCCAGACAAGCCCGAACGTGAAGAGCAGGCCGCTCGACCACATCAGGAACCACGGCGCGTCGCCCTGTTTCATCGGAACCTCCGCGGTGATGAACTGGAGAACGTCCGCACGCTCGGCGCGGCCTCGGCTCGCCGGGTGCCGGTACGGCTCAGGCCGACGCCGCGAGGTACGTGCGTGCCAGGCGATGGTAGAGGTGGCCGATCGCCGACAGGCGCGACTCGGCCAGGAACCGTGCACGCTCGAGGTCGGCGTTGCCGACGGCCAGGCGGATCCCGGCGGCGGAGTCGATCGGCTCCTCCTCGGTCGTCGCGTCCCATGGGCCCGGGATCGCGTACTGAATCGCGGCAAGCTCGAGCGGCCGCGCGCGGCTCCGATCCCAGTTGGCCAGCACCTCGCTCACGTCGAAGTGGATGTCGGTCCGTGCGCGCCCGACGGGCAGGCTCGTGGTCGGCGTCATGTCGTGCAGCAACGTCCGGCGCAAGATGAAGGAGATCCCCCAGCGGGCACCGCCATAGGTCACCAGCTGATACTGGAGCCGCAGGCTCTTCTCGACGATCTGCCAGAAGGCCGCGAGCATCTCCGCCTCGTCCTGGCGGCTCACGGCGGTCAGGGTCTTGACGCGCCATTCCCCGTTCTGGCGGTAGGCGAATCCGAGTGACATCAGGCGGGCGTACTCCGGCTCGATCCCCAGGTGCGCCTCGAGGGCCGCATTGACGAACTCGGCCTCCTTCGGCAGGAGGCGTCCCTCGCGGTAGGCCTCCCACGCACCCTCGCTTGTGTGGACGAGGCCGCGAAGGTAGCGGACGGCCTGGAGAAACACCGGCCGGGCGAGATCCGGGTGGAGCTGGCGGAGGTCGGTGTCGAGCGCGGTCACGGGGTCGACGATCAGGATCACGGTAGACTCCCTGGAGCACGTGGCTCGGCCGGCGTCTGGATCGCGATGGGTAATGAATGCCTCGGGTGTCATCGAGCGCAGCTTGAGCAGGAGCGCCTGGAATGCGCGCTCAGTTCGGGCAGAGGGCCGTCGCGGCCGCGATGGCCTGGCGAATGAACTCCCGGCAGCCAGCCGGATCGCGCTGCAGGGCGAGGGCCTGGGCAGCGACGAGCCGTGCCGCGTCAGCGCCGGGTGCGACCTCGCGCTCGGGCACGAACACGTCGATCGTGATCTGCTCTTCGTGGAAGGACACGCGCACGAAGGTGGTGGCCGTCGCGACATCGGGCCGCGGGCGTGCGAGGACGAGGTGCAGATCCAGATCGAGCGCCCGCGTCGACAGCAGCGACGTGGAGACGGCCGAGGGGCGGCGGACGATCCGGGGCGACGGAGCGCGATCGTCAGGGACCATAGGGCATGAGGCCTCGTGGCCGCGACGCTCCGGGCGGAGCGTGCGCGGCAAGAAAGTCCGCATCAGGCGGAACGACGGGCGAGCGGGAGGAGCGCGCGAGCGGCGAGGAGACCGAGCACGGCGTCCTCGATCTCGGCGGCCACGACGTCCACCGCGCGCGTGGCGTCGATCCGCCGGATCCGCGGCTCCCCGCGCATCAGCGCGAGGTAGCCCTGGCGCACGCGCTCGTGGAACTCGAGACCCTCGCGCTCGAAGCGGTCGGAGCGCCGGCCGCCGATCCGCGCGAAGGCGACCTCCGGCGGCACATCGAGGTAGAGCGTGAGGTCAGGGACGATGCGGCCGGCGGCGTGAGCGTTGAGCGTCTGGACCAGACAAGACCCGAGGCCACGACCGTAGCCCTGGTAGGCGACGCTCGCATCGACGAAGCGGTCCGAGAGCACGACCCGTCCCGCGTCGAGCCAGGGGCGGATCTTCTCGGCGACGTGCTGGGCGCGCTGGGCGAGCATGAGGAAGAGCTCGGCCAGTGGCTCAGGGCGGAGGCTATGCAACCCGAAGATCGCCTCACCCAACTCGGTGCCCTTTGGCTCCCGCGTGAGCTCGACTGCGAGGCCGGCGGCGCGGAGGCGCTCGCCCAGCCGCGCGATCTGGGTACTCTTGCCGCTCCCGTCCGGCCCCTCGAACGTGATCAAGACGCCGACGGTATGCGCTGCGGACGGTCGCGACAGGTTGGTCATCAGTCACCTGGGCTCGAGGACGTCGCGGGGGCGCGGCGCCTCACTCGCGCCACGAGAGAATCCCGCGGCGCCGGTACGCCCACTCGGCCACCTCAGCGCCGGCCGCCAGCGGCACTGGTGGCAGCGTGGTCTGCGCCAGTCGCTTGAGCAGCCGTGCGATGAGCGCCTCCGGGACCTCGAAGGCTCGGCCGAAATTCGTCAGCCGCCGCGCGAGGAGGTCGGGCTGGGGGTAGCAGCGCTTCATCCGCCGCCGCTGCGCGAGGTCCCCGACCGCATCCTCCCAGGCCTGCCGGACAGTGGACGCGTCGGTGAGCCGCGGCCAGAGCGGGCTCGGCCGGCGGGACACGCGCAGCAGCGGATCGAGCAGACAGGGTTGGGCCATCGTGCGCTCGCAGGCCGGACCTCGGCCGACAGTGAGAACGGCGACTAGAAGGGGACGTCGTCGTCCGCGCCCGCGGCGGTCCCAGCCGGGATCTCCGCACCCCCGCTGGCCGCGGCCGGCGCGCCGGGCTTGCGCGTCAGGAACTGCACAGTGTCGGCGACGACCTCGACGAGGATCGCCGAGCCCTTGGCGAGGTACTCGGCGCAGGTCTCGGCCTGCTTGCCCCACGCCACGACGTCGATGAAGAGGGTGTCCTCGCGCTTCTCGCCCTGCACCGTGAAGGTGCGGTTGACCGCCAGACGAAGGTTGGCGACCGCGGTGCCGGCCCCCGTGTACCGCAGGTCGGGGTCCCGGGTCAGGTTGCCGATCAAGAGGGCCTTATTGAGTGAGGGCATAGCGACTCCTTGAGTAAGGGATTGAGCAAGCGGGAGAACCCCTGCGGCCGATGGGCGGGTCACGCGGGCGAGCCTGTCGCGGACGCGATCGCCTCTGCCAGGACCTGGTCGGCGCCACGCAGGATCGCGGAGTACTCGTCGAGGTGACCGGCGATGCTCGGGTGCCGCGTGCCGAGCACACGAGTGACGATGCCCAGCGCCCGGCGGCAGTGGGTCCGGGCCTCGGCCCAGCGCGCCTGCTGCGCCCGCGCCTCCGCGAACGTGAACAGGGTATCGGCGACACGCAGGCGGTCCCCGCCGATGCGCTCCTCTAGGATCCCGAGGGCTTCCTCGACGAGCGGCTCCGCCTCGCCCGGCTCACCGATTGCCACCAAG
>WNFJ01276571.1_pt1 | contig 11264 bp, 14 predicted proteins | sample 5400461 | NCBI WGS metagenome assembly WNFJ01 (sample SAMN13153349, study PRJNA577476) | soil metagenome | isolation source: 115 cm saprolite on Douglas fir-dominated hillslope | place: USA:California | collected 2013-09-17 | reverse complement strand
GTGGACGACCGTCGCAGCCCGCTGGCGGAGCGTGGCTCGAAGGCCAGGACCGCGTACGTTCGGACGCGCGGGCCTTCGAAGGATGTGGGGAAATAGTCCCCACTGACAGTGCACTGTTGAGGATCTGCTCCCCAAATCCTGCAGGCTTCTCGTCTCAAGAGGGTTGGCACGGGCAATGCTTAGCACACTCCGACGGCTGCATTTCGCGCCGTATTCTGATCCTGGAGTGTATTCATGAAGCGGCTCATTTCAGTGTTGGTCATGACGTTCTCCTTCGCCGTATTCGCGCAAGGTTCGGCAACCCCGGCGAGCGATAAGCCTGCCGCCGAAAAAGGCGAGAAGAAGGCCCATAAGGGTGACAAGAAGGCCCATAAGGGCGAGAAGCACGAAAAAGAAGGCGAGAAGAAGCCGGACATGGCGAAGTAGTCGAACCAGTGCTTTTCAGTTTGAGTCGGGCGCTTTCCCATTCGGGATGGCGCCCGATTCATTCCGCGCCGATCGGCACTCTTTCGCCCAAAAACCGCGGTGCGGGTCTGGCGAGCACCATCACCAAGGCCAGAGTTCTCGAAAAGAGCTCGCGCCCCTCGTAATTCAACGGGCCCACCGCGCTTTCGTCTGCCGCGACGCCATTGGCCTCCATGCCGAGCGAGTTGGCGATGAACAGTGCACGGGGCAAATGAAATCCCTGCGTCACCAGGACTGCCCGACGAACTCCGAACACTTCCTTGGCTCGATAGCAGCTGTCATAGGTGGAGAATCCGGCGAAATCCCGGACCACGGCGTCCGGGGGAACCCCGTGGAGGATGGCATATCGGCGCATCGCCTGGGTCTCGTCATGTGCCCGGATCGAATTGTCGCCGCTCACCAGCAGGGTCTCGACCTTTCCGATTCGGTACAGTTCGACCGCCATGTCGAGACGCTCCGCAAGCATCGCCGAGGGGCGCCCATTGTGAGCCAGGCCCGCTCCAAACACGAGCGCCACTGGTGCGCTGGGTACTTGGGACGCGCCAAATATCCGCTCGGCGTAGCTGGCGCGGACGTAGCAGGAGGTGCCGCCAATCACCGCGCCAAGTCCTGCCAGCCACCAGATCAGTCCCCGTGCGAAGCGCTTCCAAAGAGGCCGAGACATGCCAGATTACGATAACCGATTGGCCAGACTGCGATGCCGCTGCCAACTGCCTGTTGACCTATAACTGCAGCGCCAGTATAGGGTCCCCGCCCGCTTAGAGAGCGGAAAGACCTTCCACGCATGGCATCTCTCCGCGACATCCGCAAGCGCATCCGCTCCGTGCGCAACACGCAGCAAATCACCAAAGCAATGAAGATGGTTGCCGCCGCCAAGCTGCGCAAAGCACAAGACGCGATCATCGCGGCCCGCCCATACGCGCAGATGCTCGATCAGATTATTTCCGAGGTAGTGGCGCGCAACGAAGAGGTGGTTCATCCGCTGTTGGTGGCTCGACCGCCGAAGAAGGTGGAAATCGTTGTACTCACGTCGGACCGCGGACTTGCTGGGGGATTCAATTCGAACGTGCTCCGTCGCGCCTCGCGGTTCATTCACGACAACCAACAGACCTACTCTCAGATCGAGATTTCGACGATCGGCCGCAAGGCCCACGATTTTTTCCGTCGCCGGAAGCTGCCGGTTCGCAAGGATTTTGCCGGGCTGTACTCGCAGCTAAGCTACCGGGCCGCGGCGGACATCGCCGCGGAGTTCGCCGCCCACTTCATCGCCGGCGAAGTAGATTCCGTTTTTCTCCTCTACAACGAATTTGTCTCGGCGATCAGCCAACGCATCACGCTCGTCCAGCTTCTCCCTGTGCTGCCGCCCGAACGTGGCGTAGGGGGAATTGCGCCAGTGGATTTCAAATACGAGCCGGACATGGCGGGCGTGCTGGAAAAACTCGTCCCCCAGGCACTGACGATCAAGTTCTACCGCGCTCTTCTCGAAAGCGTGGCCAGCGAGCAGGGCGCGCGAATGAGCGCAATGGAAAAAGCCACCTCGAATGCCGCGGAGATGATCGACCGCCTGACGCTGTTCTACAACCGGACGCGCCAGGCGGTGATCACCAAGGAACTGATGGAAATCGTTTCCGGCGCCGAGGCACTCAAATAGGAGGCAGTCCGAATGTCAGCAACGGTGCACAGCATGGGCAGAATCACCCAGGTCCTCGGGCCAGTGGTGGACGTAGAGTTCCCCACCGGGTCCCTTCCCGAGGTGTATACCGCCCTGAAGCTGAGCAACCCGGGCATCTCGAACCAGGCGGACAACTTGACCGTGGAGGTGGCGCAGCACCTCGGTGAGAACACGGTGCGCTGCATTGCGATGGACACCACCGACGGGCTCGCCCGAGGTCTCCCGGTGAAGAGCACTGGAGCCCCCATCCAGGTGCCGGTGGGTAAAGAAACGCTGGGCCGGATTCTGAACGTGGTGGGCGATCCGGTGGATGAACGAGGTCCGATCCGAGCGACGAAGTACTATCCGATCCACCGGTCGCCTCCTCTGTTCATCGATCAGGACGTCCGGGTGCAGGCGTTCGAGACCGGGATCAAGGTGATCGACCTTCTCGCCCCGTACACCCGAGGCGGAAAGATTGGCCTGTTCGGAGGTGCCGGCGTGGGCAAAACCGTGCTGCTCCAGGAGCTTATCAGAAACGTTGCCAAGGAGCGCGGCGGCTTCTCGGTGTTCGCGGGGGTCGGAGAGCGCACGCGCGAAGGCAACGACCTCTACCGCGAAATGCAGGAGAGCGGTGTCATCCGAACCGACAAGCTTGAGGAGAGCCAGTGCGTGCTGGTCTACGGACAGATGAACGAGCCTCCCGGCGCGAGAGCGAGAGTCGCGCTTTCGGCGCTCTCGATCGCGGAATACTTCCGAGACGAGGAGCGCAAGGACGTACTGCTGTTCATCGACAACATTTTCCGCTTCACCCAGGCTGGCTCCGAGGTTTCCGCGCTCCTCGGGCGGATGCCTTCCGCGGTGGGTTATCAGCCAACGCTATCAACCGAGATGGGTGAGCTCCAGGAACGGATCACTTCCACCAAGAAGGGATCGATTACCTCAGTTCAGGCGATCTATGTCCCGGCGGATGACTTGACCGACCCAGCTCCGGCAACGGCGTTCGCCCACCTGGACGCGACCACGGTGCTTTCCCGCGCGCTGACCGAGCTCGGCATTTATCCGGCGGTTGATCCTCTCGACTCCACCTCAAGAATTCTCGATCCACAGGTCGTTGGGCCGGAGCACTACGCGGTGGCGCGCAAGGTCCAGACGATCCTGCAGCGTTACAAAGAATTGCAGGACATCATTGCCATCCTCGGGATGGACGAGCTTTCCGATGACGACAAGCTCGCGGTGGCGCGCGCCCGCAAGATTCAGCGGTTTCTTTCGCAGCCCTTTTTCGTTGCCGAAGTCTTCACCGGAAAGCCGGGTCGATACGTCAAGCTCGCCGACACCATCAAAGGCTTCAACGAAATCGCCGATGGAAAACACGACGAGCTGCCCGAGTCCGCCTTCTATATGGTCGGCGGAATCGACGAGGCGGTGGAGAACGCAAAGAAGTTGGCCAGCTGAGGGCGCAGCAATGGCGAAACTGAGCATCGATGTGGTCACCCCCGAGAGACGGGTGGTCGCCGTGCAAGCGGACGAGGTCATCGTTCCGGGCGCACGCGGATTGTTCGGCGTACGGCCGGGTCACACGCCGTTTCTGTCACTGATGGAGCCCGGAGTCCTCACCTTGCGCGAGGGAGCGACCACCCAACAATTCTTCATCGCGGGAGGCTTTGTCGAGGTCAGCAACGACAAGATCCTTGTTCTCGCGGATCAGGCCGAGCCGGTTACGGCGATCGATGTGGAGGCGTCCAAGAATCGGCTGCTCGCCGCACAAGAGCATCTGAAGAACCTGAGCGCGGAAAATGCGCGGTTTCAGATCGAAACTGCAACCGTGAGGCGCGAGACGGCTCGGATGGCTGCAGCGACCCGGCGGTAGGGACCGAGTTGCTGGCTGGGGAAGCTGCTTGCCGCATTGGGCCGTCCGCGCGGCTTTGAGGGGCTTTACACCAATTCCGCCGCTCCGCACATTACCCCAAGGGTCAAGCCGGGTGCGTAGGATGGAAAACCTCGTTGAGCAGCCGGGAACCGTCTTAGCCGGGAAGCAGACGGACCGGGAGACGCTGGAAACGATTCGGACGACGGAACTGCTGAAGCAGGCGGTCGTTGAGCTCAAAATGCTGGCGAAAGCGGAGCTGTTGCACGCGCGGCTCGAGCTCAAGGAGGAGCTGCTGCGGGCAAGGAGCAGGGGCATTTTACTGGGCTGCTGCGTGGGTTTGCTGATTTGCGGCGTGAGCGTGGCTTTCGTCGGGCTAGCCCTCGCGCTTCCTATCGCCGAGCCGGCGGCCGCGTTTATCGTTGCCGGGTTCTTGCTCGGGGTAGCGGCGGTTTGTGGTATCGCCGGCTTCCGTGCTCTTCCCAAGAGGCCGATGCAGAAGACGCAGCAGCGAATCAAGGAAGATCTGGCGCTTGCCCGGGAGCAGCTCGTATGAACGCGGCTCGCGAGCAGGCAGACAGGGCGGCGGACCGGATTCGGTCCGAGTTGCTGGCGACCCTTGGTGAGCTCGACCGTCGTCGTCGCCGCGCTTTCGATGTCAAATACCAGGCAAAGCAACACTTCACCCTGGTGATGGCGGTCGCTGGGTGTGCTGTGGCGGCGGTGGGCATCGGCGTCGCTCTCGCAATTGCCCGCGCACGCTCGCGCCGCGAGGGCCCCTTCGGCGCGCGACTGCGGCAATTAACCGGAGCCTGGGAACCTCCGGAGCCCCTTGCGGATTCAGGGTCCCTCCCGGTGGTGTCTGCCGCTGTCGCCCGTAAGTTGGCTGCCGTCTTGGCGGTGACTTTCGGGACCCAGCTCGCCAGGTGGAGCGCGCAGCGGTTGTTGCCGTCCCGTTCGTCCCGCTAAAGCCCGGCATTCCCGAAATGCTTCCCCGCTCTTGAGTTGGATGTACGCTCACCAAGCAGGCGCGCACACGTGGGCTTGCTGGTTGTGATCAAGGCAAGTGTCAGGTACAAAGCAATCCCAGCGCTGCCTTGTTCTCCCTCCTGATTCTCGCCCTGGCGTCAGCAAGCCCGGTCTCCGGCCCGGCGGAGGCATCGGTTCTGTCCGCCCCAGAAGCCCCCGCCCCTGAATTCTACGTTCCGTTCGGATGTGGTCGAAAGTTTCAGGTGTCACAAGCGCACGCGACCGGAAGCCACCTGATGAACGATACCTGGGCCTGGGATTTCAGAATGCCGTCCGGTGTCCCGATTGTTGCCGCGGCGGACGGCACGGTGCGTCTGGCTCGAGGCGACAGCACCAAAGGGGGATGCGATCCTTCATTTGCGTCTGAAGCGAACTACGTCGTCATTTCTCACGCCAATGGGCTGGAGACCCAGTATTTGCACTTGGAGAGCGTGGTCGTGACCACGGGCGACAAAGTGAAGGAGGGCGATCTGCTCGGATACTCCGGGAAGACGGGATGGGCCTGCGGCTCGCATCTTCATTTCAAGGTGGCGCGCCCGGATGGATCCGGCTGGAACAATCCGTCCATTCCTTCGCGAATCAAAGAATATGGGGATCCGGTTGCCGAAACATGGGTGGCTGCGCCTGGATGCGATCCGGTTCGCTTGGCTGCCCTTGAGCCGAAAAAATCGGTGGATTCCTCCAAGACGAGTGCGGCCGTTGCCCATGACCGCGGGCAGAGCACTTCGGTTATTTCGGCATCGGCAGTAATCAGCAACCCTGCAACGGTGTCGTTTCCGGATACCACGACGATCGTTGGAACGACCCCCAAGATGGTCAAGTCGGACCCGCTTACCAGGCCACGCCCATCTCAGCCTGTCGCCACCGGTACGGGCGCCACCGAGTAGGCCTTAGCTGGCCGGGCCCAAGAGAACAGTTTGAGGCGTCAAAGAGCGCGCCGGGATAGACTGCGCGCCGGCAAAGGCGAGACGTGCAGACGACGGCCCACTCATTATCGGTCGCCATTTTTCCGCTCGAAGCTGCGAGTCGGGCGCAGGTGGCGAGAATCCTCGCAGCCGCGGGGCTGGCTGAAGCCGTGCACCAGCATTCAAGCGACGCCCAGTTGGCGATCATCGATGTAACCGCCGAAGGGGGTTTCGAAGAGCTCCGCCGGTGGGTCGAATCCCGAGTCCCGGTGATTGCCCTGGTCAAGCCGACCGAGCCGTCCTCGATTGCGCGAGCCGAGCAACTTGGCGCTACTGATTTCGTCGACTTAGCCGCCCTCTCCAATGAGCTCATCCTGAGGGTCCGGCAAGCGATGTCAAGCCAGGTAGCAACGAAAAAAGCCGAAGAGCGCACTGCAAATCTGCAGCGCTACCAATCCTACTTCGCCCATGTCTCCGATGGGGTTGCAATTCTGGACGCCGCGGGACGGTTGCTCCTGTTGAACCCGGCGGGGGCGCAGCTGCTCGGCTTCAACCCGGAGCAGGTGCGCGGCAGGGAGTTCAAATCCCTCCTCAGCCTTGGCGATGCGCAGGCGATTCAGCAGTTGCTCAGCGATACCGCGGCAGGCGCGTCGGGGAAGGAACTCGATTGCGCGGTTCAGTCGCCGGCTGGCGGCACCTTGACCCTTTCGATCTCCGCCGCGCCCCTCCACGAGGGCGGCGCGTCGGCCATTCTTTCATTTCGAGATGTGACCGCGGTGCGAAAGCTGGCGACGGAGCTAAAGCAGACAAAGGATTTTCTCGAGCGACTGATCAACTCGTCCGTTGACGCGATCATTGCCGCCGATATGCGCGGGAGGATCATCCTTTTCAATAAGGGGGCGGAGGACCTCTGCGGCTATCGAGTGGAAGAGGCGCTTGGCGGCCTGAATGTGAAGGACCTTTATCCTCCCGGCGTTGCCCAGCAGGTGATGGCGCAGCTGCGAGATCCCCAGATCCGCGCGCGCGGTCGTCTCGCTGCCTGTCGGCAAGAGATCGTCGCCAGGAACGGCGAGCGCGTTCCGGTAAACATGACTGCATCGATCATCTACGAAGGGCAACGGGAGACTGCCACCGCCGGAATCTTCACCGACCTGCGGGATCGCATGCAGCTTGAGCGCAAGCTGTCGGATTTCGAGACCCGGCTCGAGGAATCAGAGAAAACCTCAGTGATTGTGGAGCTGGCCGGTACCGCGGCCCACGAGCTGAATCAACCGCTTACCTCCGTGATGGGGTACGCTGATCTGTTGAAGCGCAAACTCAAAGAGGACGACTTCGCCTACCGGCCAGTGGAGATCATCTACCGCGAGGCCGAGCGGATGGCGGAAATCGTTCGTAAAATTGGCAAGATCACCCGTTACGAAACAAAATCCTACATTGGAACCGCGAAGATTCTGGATCTCGACAAGGCTTCGTCGAATGAAGAATGACCAGAGGGGGGCTGACGCCGGAGCGATGAGCGACGCTCTCGGTGCATTCTTCGAGTGTTGCGATTCCCCTGCCGCAATCTGCGATTTGAAGCTTTGCGTCGTGATCGCGAACGAGGCATTTCAAAGGTTGTGCGGCAGCGTGACCGCCTTGAGTCGGCCGCTGGATCGTTTGTTCGACGGTCAGGCATTCTCCGTTCCGACGAGCGGTGGATCCACCCAGCTTCTCGCCAGAAATCGCGACGGCGATCCGGTGTTGATCAAGCTCGTTCGTCGTGGCGAACGGGTGGTCGTCTTGCCGAAAGGCACCCGCGCCGCCGAAAACTGCGCACCGGCTCAAGCCGAGCATACCGTGCTCCATTGCCTCGAGGGCCTGCTCGAACACGCCAATGCGTTGATCGTCGCCACCGATCGACAGGGAAGGGTCCAACTCTTCAGCAAGCTGTTTTCGAACCTTACCGGTTGGAGAAAGGAAGAGGTGGTGGGTCGGGACCTGCTGGGTCTGATCCCGGAGGAAGAGCGGAAGCGGGTCGCGCAGGTGCTGGCGATCGCGCTGAGGGGAGAAGGGGGGTCCAATTTCGAAACGCGAATCATCGGTTGCCTGGGAAAGGAATCGAAAGTATCGCTTGCCAGCTCCCCGCTGTTGGGCGCCGACGGGCAAGTAGATGGGATGATCGCCCTCGGGCAGGATCTCACCAATCTCAGGGAGCTTGAGCACCGCATCATCCACGCGGAAAAGCTCGCCTCGATGGGTCGCTTCGCTGCGTCGGTCGCACATGAAATCAACAATCCCCTCACCGCGGTGGTGAGCTACGCTGATGCGCTGCTGGCTCGTTCGATCAACACCGAAAATCCCGACCGGGAGAAGCTGCGCAAGATCCTCGACGGGTGCGAACGGATTTTACGATTCACCCGACAGCTCGTCTCCTACGCGCGACCTTCGCCCGACCGGCTGGAGAGGGTCGAGCTCAACGCTTTGCTCGACACCTCGCTGAGCTATTGCGACCACGTGCTCAGCCACTACGGAATCGCTGTCGAAAAGGAATACCAGGCCCTTCCGGAGGTGATGGCGGTCAAGGGCAATTTGGCGCAGGTCTTCGTCAACCTGATCACCAATGCTTGCCAGGCGATGCAACCTGGCGGCAGCCTTCACCTCTTGACGAGTCACGAAGGGGTCGATGCGGTCGTTCGCGTGATCGATAACGGTAAGGGGATGGATCTCCAGACCGCAGAGCGGGTCTTCGAGCCATTCTTCACCACCAAGCCGGACGGAGCGGGAAGCGGCCTTGGCCTGTGCATCGCGCAAAACATCGTCGAGAGTCACGGCGGGAAAATCGACGTCCAAAGCTCCCCCGGAAACGGCACGACCTTCGTTATTCGGCTGCCTGGCTTGCCGGCGGGAGATACCAGGAGCCAACCACTGACATTCGACGCTCATCCCGTCGAATCAGCTACTTTCTGAGGCGGATTGGTCGGCGCCATTGTCGCATCGTTGGATTACACACAATTGACGCCGGCTGAGCACATTGTTTCCCAGTCGTCGGTTCAGCTGCTTATTTCACGAGTGAATAACGAGTGTATTTAGCGCGATTTCGAGAGCTTGAAGGCGTTGAAGCGCTCGTCCTCCGCCTTGACATGTTGGCACACCGACCCTAAAGTTCTACGCTCTCATCGAGCAACGTTTGATGTTGAAAACCAAGCTTTGCCGCGCGGCTCGTGAAACAAACTCTGTGTTTGTTCAATTATCGGCAATGTCTCCGGAGGAACAAAGACAATGAATCTGGCTTCTTTGAGCTACGTCAGCTTGCTTGCTGCAGAGACGGCCGGCAAGCAGAGCGAGTCGTTTTTCGACAACATTGCTCGGCGTTGGACGGCAGGAGACTGGGGAATGTACCCGATCGCCATCTGCGCCGTGGTCGCCGTGGCGATCATCCTCGAACGGGTTCTCTACCTCTTCTTCAGGGCATCGATTAACAAGGAAGCATTCCTCCGCGGGCTGAAGAAGCACATCTACTCGGGCGATCTCGACAAAGCGATCAACTACGTCGCCGGTCAAAGGAGCACTCCGCTGACCAACGTGATCAAGGCTGGTCTGATGAACGTGCCCAAAGGCGAGGACGAGGTCCAGGCTGCCCTGGACGAAGCGTCCCTTCGCGAGACCCCGCAGCTGGAGGCACGGACCGGCTATCTGGCGATGCTCGGTAATGCCGCAATGCTTGCCGGTCTGCTTGGAACGGTGTCTGGTCTGATCCGCTGCTTCGAAGCCGTTGCCACCGTAAACCCGGCGGATAAAGCGACGATCCTCGCGGCGGGTATCTCGGAAGCAATGAATTGCACCGCCTTCGGGTTGTTGACTGCCATTCCGGCGTTGATTGCGTTCTCGGTGCTGATGGGGCGAACGCAGAGCCTGATAAACGATATCAATGAAACGTCGGTGGCGGTGTTGAATCTGGTCGTCTCCAACCGGGATAAGTTTAAGAATTTGACTGTCTCGTCGCGGACCGAAGAGGGTTAACCGGTAGGCTGCCAAACCGTCTGACCGAAAGGAGCGTTGCATGGCCGGCGGGATGGATCTCGGAACCGGTGGAAAGAGCAAGAAGAAGCCGCTCGATGCCACCATCAACCTTGTACCCTTCATCGACTTGATGGCGGTGACGATCAGCTTTCTGATCATGACCGCGGTGTGGACGCAAATTGGTCGGCTTCAGGTGTCGAACAGCGGTGGCCCCACCGATCCGACCCAGCAGGAAGAGAAGGAGAAGACCCTGCCGCTGACGCTCCTGATCACCGACAAGGACCTGAGATTGAGCATTGGCCCGACGGCGGATGCGCCTATCCCGATTGTCCGGGATCCGAAAGGCCGCATCGAGTTGGCCAAGCTTGAGGCGAGAATCAAGGAAGTTCGCGCCCAGCTTCCGGATCAATCGGCGATTACCCTCCAGCCGGAAGACGGGGTGAAGTACGAAGACCTGGTCCGGATCATCGACTCCAGTATTGGCTCAGGACTACCCAACATTTCCGTCGCTGCGGCGATGGGGTAGCGGTGGAGGGAGCGAACCATGCCGATCCAGATACCTGGCAAACGCTTCGGTAAACGGCTGGAGAAATCCAAGGTCTTTGGCCACGGCGGCACTTCGAAAAAGCCGATGTTCGCGGATCTGTTGATCACTCCGATGGTTGACATGTTCGTGATCATCGTCTTGTTCTTGATTGCGAATTTCTCAGCTACCGGCGAAGTGCTGATGATGACTAAGGACATCCAGCTCCCCGAAGCGGTCAATGTTCGCGAGGTGGAGATGGTCCCGGTGGTGATGGTTTCCAAGGACCAGGTCCTGGTATCCGGAACGGTGATCGGTCGGGTCGAGGATCTGACCCGCGAGGACTACCTCAATATTCCCAACCTGGAGGAGAAACTCAGGGAGATGAAAAAGCAGTACGAAGATCTCCACAGCCTGGCCAAGGATGAATCGACCAGCTTCAAGGGGGTGTTCCGTTCAAAATCATGAAACGGGTGATGTTCAGCTGCGCGACCGCCGGCTACAACAACATCAATTTTGCGGTGATGACCGCCGGCTCGGGCAAGGCTGTCGAGGAAAAAACCAGCTCAGTCGTTCAGTGAGCGCAGCCGCAGCGGTAGATTTTCCTTCATCTCGGCGCGCGAGTATGCGGTTGCGGCGGAGATCAGGTGGCAAACCCACCCGAGCAGTCCGGCGGAGCCAATCCACAGTCCCGGCGTGATGATCAGCCAGAAAAGTCCGCGCAAAATCTCCCGGTTATAGATTTGACCTACCCCGGGTATCAAAAAAGACAGCAGAGCGGCGGCGTGAGGTCGGTGCATTCGCGGAAATCTCCTGAAGGTTCCA
>WNFJ01174468.1_pt1 | contig 11265 bp, 9 predicted proteins | sample 5400461 | NCBI WGS metagenome assembly WNFJ01 (sample SAMN13153349, study PRJNA577476) | soil metagenome | isolation source: 115 cm saprolite on Douglas fir-dominated hillslope | place: USA:California | collected 2013-09-17 | reverse complement strand
GCCATCTACCCGCCGCCGCCCACCATCTCCGTGCTCCTTCCCGTGTCAGCGACGGCAGCCTCTTCATCGTTCAACCTCACGATCACAGGAACCAACTGCACAGGTTCCGTGGTCCAATGGAACGGCTCACCGCTCGCCACTACTGTTGTGAGCGCTACACAAGTGACGGCCTCGGTCCCGTCATATTTAATTTCAGCCGCGAGTACCGCCGCAATCAGACTGGTCAATCAGAATGGAGCCGCATCAAGCTCGGTCCAGTTCACAATCTATCCGCCCGCTCCCACCATTACGAGCCTCAGCCCCAACGCTGCCGCGGAGGGCGTCGCGACCTTCACTCTGACCGTGAGCGGCAGCAACTTCGTCCCCGGCGCCACGGTGTTGTGGAATGGCTTGCCGCTCGCGACCACCTTCGTCAGCGCCTCGCAAGTGACCGCCTTCGTACCGGCAAGTCTATCGAGCTTGGCTCTTTCCGCCGCAGTCACTGTCGCGAGTCCCGGCGGAGCCATCTCGAACAGCCTCTCCTTCACCATCGACCCACCACGCCCCGCCATCAGCGTCCTGTTTCCGGATTCAGCCACAGCCGGTGGCGCGTCTTTTACCGTCATTGTCACCGGCCTGAACTTCGCAATCAGTTCCGTCCTGCGCTGGAACGGCTTGCCTCTTTCGACCACCTTCGTCAGCGCCACGCAGGTGACCGCCCTCGTGCCCGCGAATTTAGTTGCAGCCGTAGGATCCGCCATGGTCACCATAATCAATCCGAGCGGACTGAGTTCAGCCATGGCAACCTTCACCATCACTCCGCCGGCGCCCGGCATCACGAGCCTTACGCCAGCCTCAATTGCCGCGGCCGGACCGGCATTCACCCTGGCTGTCAGCGGCGCCGGTTTCATCCCTGGCGCGACGGTCCAGTGGAACGCCGTCCCTCTGGCGACGGCCGTCCTCAGCGCTTCTCAACTGACTGCCTTCGTCCCCGCCAGTTTGATCGCCGCCGCGGGAACCGTCACCATCGCTGTCGCCATCCCTGGCGCTATTTCGAATCTGCTCACCCTCGCGGTCACGCTGCCGCTCCCCTCCACCACCGCGATCGTGAATACCGCCAGCCTGCTGCCGTCCATCGCGCCCGGTTCCTTGATCTCGATCCTCGGCACGAATCTCGCCGCCAGTGACGCCACCGCGATCACCATGCCCCTGCCAAACTCCCTCAATGGAACGGCAGTCACCATCAACGGACGCGCTGCCCCGCTAGTTTTTGTGAGCTCCACGCTGATCAACGCGCAAGCGCCCTTCGAGACCAATCTGGGAACCGCCACACTAAGCATTCAGGCGGGAACCGTCACCAGCATTCCTGTGACGTTTGAAGTTACAGCGACCGCGCCTGGTGTTCTAACGGCCCCCGGCAGCGACCACGTCATGGCGCAAAATAACCCCGGCGGCGAGCTGAATTCACCGGATAGCCCCGCTCGCCCAGGTCAGTACGTGACCGCATATCTGACCGGACAAGGAGTTGTAGATAATCCGGTGGCCACTGGAGCGGCGTCGCCAGCGAGTCCCATTTCCGTTCCGATGGCTCCCATTCAGGTCCGCGTCGGCGGAAAAGAGGCGCTAATTGCCTTTGCCGGACTAGCTCCCGGCTTGGTTGGTCTTTTGCAGATCGATATTGTGGTTCCCGATATTGCCGCAGGTGAGCAACCGCTCGACGTAACTATCGGCGGTGTGTCTGCGAACACCACCGTACTCTCGGTGAAGGGGAATGCTGACCAATGACCGTCTAGAGGTGCGCGGCGAATTCCTTTGTTCTAGTCACTCGCTTGAGACACTCCAGGCTTGTGGGGCAGGATGGTATCCTGCGGCCGATTGTTAATCGGCCTGCTGCTGTTGAGCAGACTTCCTCAGGGCGCTGACGAATCGGCGTTTTTTCATCAGCCACGGATAATCGCTATTTCTGTTTGCCGCAGACACTAGGGACAGCTACGGCTTGGGAATCCCCAGCTTCGCGTACCAGGGTTTGGCGGTCTTGATGGCTGCATTCACGGCGTTGATATTCGCCACGCCCTCCTTCGAGAGCCAATCTTCCAGCGCCTTCGCGCCTTGCTTGGCATAGATCGGAATGCCTTCCTTCCAGGTAGCGCGGCCGCACAGAACGCCGGAATAATCCGTTCCCGATTCCGCGGCCATGTTCAACGATTCCACAAATTGCGCGTTCCCCACGCCGGCGCTCAGATAGATAAACGGCTTGGCAGCGACCGCCGCGGCGTTCTGAAAATGTTTTAGCGCCTCCTGGCGGGAATAGACCTTCTGGCCCTTGAAAACGCTGCTGCCCTCCACATATTCGGCGTTGATGGGCACTTCCACCTTGAGTACGTCCACCATGTATTGAGGCTTCGAAAACTCTTGCATGCTCTTGGTGACGATCTCCGGCTTCTTCGCGGCAAAGTCCTTGCCCTTTTCGTCGCCGCCGGCCGGATCGTATCCGATGAATTCGAGGAAGAAGGGAATCTCGTAGGTCGCGCATTCCGCGCCAATGCGTTCGATGAACGCATGCTTGATGTCGTTGATCTTCTGATCGTCGAAAGGCGTGTAGTAGATCAGGATCTTGACGGCGTCGGCTCCCCATTCCTTGATGCGCTTCACCGAGACCTGCGGCAGCAGGTCCGGCAGCCGCCCGGGCTGCGTATTGTCGTAGCCGCTCAATTCGTATGCCAGCAGCAACCCGGCGTTGGAGCTGCGCGCCTTGGTTGCGGGAATTCCATATTCCGGATCGAGCAGGATAGCGCTGGCATGGGGAGTCAGGACTCTCGTGACAGCGATTTTGAACTCGGACATCATCTCGCTCGTGACCGTCTTTGGGTCCACGCCCTTCGCCGCCGCGATCGATTTCTGGAGGCTGCCGCGCTGATCCATGGCAGCCGCGGCGATTACGCCCGCCTCATTCGAGAGCGCCTTCATGTGCTTCAGTTTCCCTGCCGATATACTCAACTCTTATCTCCTGGAAGTGTGTAAGAAGTGTTCTGGTTTGTGGCGTAGGCCGCCACACCAGCCTTTAATTGTCGCATGGAACGCGACGGAAGTAAGTCTGCGCGCGCCCAACGTCGCGCAGAATCTGAGCCTTCAATAGCTCGGCGCTATCGAACTTCTTTTCCTCGCGCAGCCGCCGCAGAAACTCCACGCGAATGCGCTTTGGCGAAGGCCCATCCAGAGGCGCCAGCAGGAACGTCTCGATCGATAATTCGCTTCCGCCGAACGTAGGACGATAGCCGACATTGGTAATCGATGGCCAACGCGCCCCCTCGAAATTCTCCGTCTTGGTGACGTAGACTCCCCTGGCAGGCAGCACTTCAGCCTGAGTAGACAGGTTCAAGGTGGGCACGGTCTGCTTCCCGCCGACGCCATGACCGCGCACCACTTCGCCCTCGACACCGAACGGACGCCCCAGCAAACGGCAGGCGCGAGACACGTTGCCGCTCTCGATCAACCTGCGGATTTCGCTCGAAGAAACCATCGCGCGGCGGATTGTTACTCCCGGAACCACCTCCACGAGGAATCCGAGCTTTGCCCCCAATTCCCGCAACAGCCGGGTATCGCCCGCGTGCTTGTGGCCGAATCGAAAATTTTCGCCCACCAGCACCGCCTTGACGTCGAGCGCCTGCACCAACACGTCGGCCGCAAATTGTTCCGGTTTAAGTTGCGCCACCTCCGGCGTAAACGGCAGAATCAGGACTTGCCGGATCCCTTCCTGCTCCATCAAGAGGCAACGCTGCTCCGGTGTCGTCATCAAGCGCGGCGATCGGCCCGGAGCCACAACCTTCGTGGGATGTGGATCGAAGGTGAGCACCGAAGGCGTCCAGCCCTTTTCGCGGGCGGCGTCGCACACGCGCCGCAGGATCCGCACGTGCCCCACGTGGACCCCGTCGAAATTACCGATCGTCAACGCCGATGGTCCGAACCTTGATCGCGCTTCTTCCAGACTCCGGAAGATTCGTACACCCGCCATCTACTGCGGTTCCCCTACCGTGATCTCCAGCCCGTCATAGGCCAGCCGGATATGCGGCGGTAAGCCGCTTTCCGTTTTCGCGTGCGCCAGTTCGTGGCAGATGTGCGTGAAGTATGTCAGGCGCGGATTGAGTTCTTCGGCGTAGGCTATCGACCGCTCCACGGTGGAATGCGTGGGATGTGGCTTATGACGTAGCGCGTCCAAAAACAGCACGTCTAGCCCCTCCAACTTTTCCATCGATTCAGGCGGGATCTCGCTGTGATCGGTTAAGTACGCGGCGCCGCCGAAACGATATCCAAACACTTTGCTGCGCCCATGCATCAGCGGCAAAGGATGGAATTCCAGGCCGTAAAGATCGAACGCCGTTCCGTCCAGGGTATGCATCTCTAATTTCGGAATGGAGGACTCCGGCGTACCAGGAGCGAAAATATAGTGAAACGTTCGGCGGATCGCGTCCAGCGTATCTTTCGATCCAAAGATGGGTATCGAAGCCTTCTGCCGGAAATTGAACGGCCTCACGTCGTCGAGCCCCATGATGTGGTCGGCGTGCTCGTGCGTGAACAGGATCGCGTCGAGCCGGTTGATCTTGGCGCGCAGGGCCTGCGTACGAAAGTCCGGCGTCGTGTCGATCAGAACATTTCTGCCGCCATATCGTAAAAGGATGGACGGCCGCAGCCGGTTGTCTCTCGGATCGTTGGAGGTGCAAACCTCGCAGTGACAGCCGATCGTGGGCACACCCATACTGGTGCCGGAGCCGAGCACCGTGATGCGCAGCCGGTCGCTGTAAAGCGGCATTACTTAGGCTTCTTACTTTCTTCCACGGCCTGAATATATCGGAATCGTAATTCGGTCAGGGAGTTTTCGAGTAGCCTCTGCTCGTCGAGCGTCAGGTTGCCTCGCGTTTTGTCGAGCAGAACGTTCATCATGTCGATGCTGTGGCGGGCCAGATCGAAATCCGGCTCCGGTTTTTCTTTGTCGTCGCCGAAATGAAACAACCCCAGCTGCATCTCCGTCTGGGCGCGAAGAGACAGAATCAGAAACTCAAAACTGGCCGGAGGCAGCCCATGGCGCGCCAGCGACTCCCCGTCTTGTATCTTTTCCGGCTCACTCATCACCATACAGTGTACACCGCGCCCTGCGAATCCGGCTTACCAGTTATTTTGCACCAGAAGATCTTTTTAACTGGAAAATGTTCTTAGATCTTGTGGGGCGGGCCCCTGGCCGGCCTGCCTGGACACAGATCAGCGATCGATTAGCTGCGGCTATGCTTTTCCGTGGGACGGTCTTGCCGTCTGCCAGCGCCGAAGGCGCCCGCTTTGAGTAGACTGCAGACGGCAAGGCCGCCCGCCCCACAATCAATCCACGGCCGTCTGGTATGCCAAGCCTTGTAGGGCTGAAATCGAGATGCTATCCGTCGTTGCTCTGCTCGAAGATGTCCCGGAAAAAGGACTGCTTCGTGGGCAGGTCGGCTCCGTCGTCGACGATCTTGCACCCGGCGTTTACGAGGTTGAGTTCAGCGATGACTCGGGTCAAACCTACGCGACTCTTGCACTTCGCTCCGACCAGGGCCACCAGGCTGCCTGAGAAACAGCTTTTGCTTAACCAACTGTCCTCAGCCATTCCACCGTGCGCCGAACCCCCTCTGAAAACCCCACTTCTGGCGCAAATCCAAACTCACGCTTCGCCTTGTCGGTCGGATACTCCTGGCTGCGCGAAAGCAAGTAAACAGCGTGCCGGGTCAATAGCGGCCGCCCTGGAACCCGCAGCCGATGTGGCGCCTCCATGATCCGTGCCAAAGGAAACGCGACGGCTGAAGGCATGTCGATCCAGGGACGTCTTTCCCCTAAGCCGTCGGCTAGCGCGTCGACATAAGCCCTCCAGGTTGCTCCGGTTCCGTCCGCCAGATTATACGCCCGGTTCAGAGTCTCAGAAGAATCACCCGCCTGGATAATCGCTTGCGCCGCATTGTCCACATAGCAAAATCCCCCTTCCGAATGCCCGCCATCGATCACCGCCATCAGTCGTTGCCGGATCAGCTTGGCAATATCCGTTGCGAAGGCTGTGCCCCGCGGCCCGTAAATCGTCGCCGGGCGCACTACTGTCACCGGCAGGCCGGCATCGCGGGAAGCCTCCCAGACCGCATTCTCCCCCATGCATTTCGAGCGATTGTAGGGAAGCCCCGTATCGATGAGTCCGTGCGACTCTTCGCACGGATTTAACGGATACCCGTACACGTCCGTCGTGCTGACGTGTAGAAATCGCTGGAGACCTGGAACCCCGGTTGCGGCCCGCAAGAGATTCAGCACACCCGCCACATTGGCTTCGTAGTAGACAGGCCAGGGAGCCCAGTCTGTTGAACATCCGGCGCAGTGGTAGATGTGCGTGATACCCCGGACCGCACGCTCCAGGCACTCGCTATTGCCCAGACGCCCGGAAATGACCTCGCAGGGGAGACCCGTAACGTGCCGAAGATCGTTCCCGGATCGCGCCAGGATACGGACCGTATCGCCCCTCGCGGCCAGCATCTGCGCCAGCCGGCCGCCAAGAAATCCGCTGGCGCCTGTCACCAGGACTGCCATTAGCTGCTTCTATCGCAATTGCCGGAATGTGTCGAGCGCGAACTCCAGGTCTTGTTTGGTGTGCGCCGCCGTCACGCAGAGCCGCAGCCGCGCCGAGCCTTGCCCTACCGCCGGGAACATCACCGGGGCCACCAGCACGCCGAGGTCGCGTAAACGTCCGGCGAAAATCGCCGTTACATCTTCCTCGCCGAGGATCACCGGAATGACTGGCGTTTCCGACGCGCCCACATTGTAGCCAAGCTCACGCAGCCCGTTGCGCATGAAATCCGAACTCTGCTTCAGCCGGGCCACTCGTTCCGGCTCGCTCTTGAGAATCGACAGTCCCATGCGGACCGCGGCCACCGAGGCCGGGCAAAGCGCCGCGGAAAAAATGAAAGGGGAAGCGGAATGCTGAAGATAGATCGCGAGCTCCTGCGAACACGCCACAAAACCGCCAGTCGAGGGCATCGATTTCGCCAGTGAGCCAGTCCAAATGTCCACTTCCGAGGTCGCGATTCCAAAGTGTTCGTCCGTGCCGCGCCCGGTCGCACCCAGAATACCCAGCGAGTGCGCCTCATCGATCATCAGATAGCAGCGAAACTCCTTCTTCAGCTCAATCAGTTCCGGCAGCCGGCAGATATCGCCATCCATGGAAAATACGCCGTCCGCGATGATCAACGTGCGATTAGCCGGCGGCCCCGATTCCAGTTCGTGCCGCAATGAGGCAGCATCGTTGTGACAGAAACGCTGCAGGGGCACGCCCGCCAGCCGGCAGGCGTCAACCAGGCTGCGATGCGACAAGGAATCGAGAATCACCCGGTCCTGCGGAGTAAGCAATCCCGACATCACGGCCAGATTCGCCAGATATCCCGAGCTAAATGTGATTGCCTCTTCAGTTCCCTTAAAAGCCGCAAGCTCCCTTTCCATCTGCTGATGCAGGTCAAGCGTCCCCGTCAGCAGCCGCGCGCCACCGGTTGCCGTACCGTACTTCCGCACCGCTTCCACGGCGCTTTCGTTGATACGTGGATCGCCAATTAGCCCCAGGTAATCGTAAGAAGATAACATCAGCATCTTACGTCCCTCGGCTTGCACCCACGGACCGGTGCGGCTTTCGAGCGCTATCTGGAATGGGTAGAGTCCGGCCCCGCAAGCGCGCCCCATGAGATCGAAGACGCGGCGCGCGCGGGCATCGATGAGGCTGTCCTTTTGGAAACTTCGCTTCTTGTCGGGAGCGAAGAAACCGTTGAACTGATCGCCCGATGCGGACGTGAAACCTCGACCGAGGTTTAGACCATTTTGCTTATGCATCATAATCCGCCACTCTGGCGGTCTACCCTTTTTAGAGTTTCAGTAAGTATAGTGGAATGTTGGGCGTCTGTCCACATGGAGAATAATAATAAGGTGAAATCCTGTAGCATCTCCTAGACGTACAGCAGCGCCGCCCGGTTCTCAATATTTGCAAATTGCTTGCCAGTTGAATGCCTGATCCCAGACCAAAAGACATCCGCGACCTGGCGGCTGCTGCCGTCCTGTTTCGCGATCGGTTAGACAAGATCAAGAGCGGTAGGCGCTCCCCGGAATTCGATTGGTATCCATACAGTACGTTTGGAGTGTTCCCCGTCTTAACGCCTATTCTACGGGAAGAGCGGCGGGACTTGCTCGCGCTGGCTGGCGCCGGCCCAGTGCTCGACATCGGCTGCGGCGACGGCGACCTGTCCTTCCTCTTCGAGTCCTTCGGCTGTCGCGTCATGGCGATCGACAATCCGCGCACCAATTACAATCGGACCCTCGGATTTACTAACCTTCGAGCTGCCCTCCATTCGTCGGTGGAACTTGAGGTGAGCGACATTGACGCGGGCCTCGACTTCGGCCAGCGCACTTTTGGGCTTGCGGTCTGTCTGGGTGTGCTCTATCACCTCAAGAACCCGTTTGGATTCCTTGAAAAACTCGCGCGGCACGCCAGACATTGCGTTCTGAGTACCCGTGTTGCCCAAGTCACTGTTCGAGGGACATCCATCGCTGAAGATCCCATCGCCTATCTCGTTAACCCGGCTGAAGCAAATAACGACCCCACCAATTATTGGATCTTCTCGGAGGCCGGACTGCGGCGCATTTTGGATCGAACCGGCTGGGATGTGTGCGACTATACCACTACCGGTTTTAGCGGTGGTTCGGATCCCTCGTGTGGCGATCGCGATCAGCGCGCCTACTGCATGATCCGCAGCAAACTAGCCGACCCGTGGCTCGATGCCGACCTCGACGGCGGCTGGCATGCCATGGAAAATGACAGTTGGCGCTGGACTGAACGCATCTTCGCCGTGCGGCTGACGCGCCCCATATCTGAAAACCCGATACTCCGCTTCAGGTTTACCTCGCTCGGCCCGGTTCGAATCCATGCCATCGTGGACGGCGCCTTCTTACCCGAATCCGAGTTCGTCTCTCCCGGCGAACATACCTATGCGCAGCCAATCCCCCCAGTCACGATCCGCTAAGGGCGAACACGTATCCATCCGTTTCGAATTGGACCAATCTCTCAGACCCGCGGGTGACGGCCGCGAGCTCGGTGTGCAGGTGAAGTTTTGGTCCTATGACGAGCAGATACCGCGAGCGTTGTCCCCCATCGCCATTACCGGATCGTGACTGGGCGTGACGAGCGGCGGATTCCAGCCGGGCCGGATCTACCGGCTGTCTTTCTGCGCTGTGAGATCGATAACAGCGTAAGTATCCAGCGCCGGAATACTGAACTCCGTCGCGCCGCCGCCCGCGACCAAATCGGCGACCTCCCCATCGCCGCCTGGCTGTGACAACTTCGCGACCTTGTACTCACCCAGCAGCCGCACACGCAACCCTTCGACTAGCCTGCCACCATAGTTCAACAAGTGCAGCCGGGCATGAGACCCGTCGCCGGTGAGGCGGCCGATCACCACGTCGCTGCCGTAAATCCGCAGCAGCCGTTTCTCATCGGACAACTTGCGCCGAACCATAGCCGCGAATTCGCTCGGGTTAGACGCCGCCGCACGCGGATATTCCGGCGAGCCTAGCCTGACGTTAAGATCCAGACGAGTGTCCGGCGCGGCAACGATCCGAAAAAGCAAGTTGCGGCGGATAAAGAGATTCATCACCTCTCCGGCTTCAGGCGAGCCGTCATCGAGAAATCCGATGTTGGCCTGAACCGGAAGTGAAGCCGCGTCGATGCGCTTGAGAAAACCCAGCATCGCTCCGAGGCGATCCAGATCGGCTGGTGCAGCGCGCACCAGAGCCGTCGCGCCATAGGCAAACGCCTCGGCGGCGCACAATTCGGCGCGGCCTTTTCCAGCGTCGTAGTAGACGGGCTTGGCGCCGGCGCGCAGCAGCCTCCACCCATTCGAAATCACCCACGGAGCGCGTGTCGCCGAGGCAACGTCGTTCCTGAACTCGACACCCGGCCGCGTCAGCTTTTCAAAGCCGGACAAATCCGCCGCCGTCGCGCAAAACCGGGCGCGCTTCCAGTCATCCACTTTCGCGGGAGTTACGTGAACGCATTCGACGCCAGCCTTCTTCAGAACTTCAGCAGTCTCCGGACCTTGCTCCCAGTAGACCCCTGGAAGCGCCGCCGCGAGCATCAACAGGAACATCAAAGCTGAATCTCTCTCAGTTGAATCTTCTCGCGCTCATACACACCCAAGCCAAGCTTCGATGCATATTCGATGTGCCCCGGCTCGCGGATAAAGCGCTGGATATTCGGGTCGTCGCTATAGCCCGGCCCTGGCTTAACGCGTGTTGGGGAGCGGTCCCACACCGAAGTCGCTCCCTCGGCCTTGCGCTTGCCGTCGATGACGTCGATCAGCAGACGGTCCATGGCAACCGGATCGGTTCCGAACATCATCTGCTTCGGGTAAAACCGGAATTTGCGCGACGGTGAAAACGGGCCGCCATGCCACACGCCGCGCAGTCCATCCATCACCTGCAGCGTGGTGATGGAGCGCAGCGGCTCCACATTGGCCAGGGTTCCGATGAAGGAGAACGTGTTCGTCTTCTCATTCCTGTGCGATCGCGCGACGTTGCTGAAGTCTCCATACGCGATGTTCTTCAGGCATCCGGTAACACCGGCCGCGCCGTGGTTCTTCATGTTCGGGACGTTGATGATCTTGGTAAAGCGCTCTGCAACCAGCCGCACCAGGTTCGAACGCGTATCCTCCTCGCCGAAGAAATCGACTTCGACGTAGGTGCGAGGATCGTAATTGCTCATCTGGTTGCGAGTGTTTTCGACGGCCACTACATTCACGCCCTGTGGCACGTAGCGGTCATAGTGGACCGAGTCCATCTGGTTCTTGAAGCGCTCGTAAATGTAGATCCGGCCGGGCTTGATGTCGATCGAGATCAGATTGCGCACCATCTCAGCCACCACAACCGGATGCGAGCAGATACCCGGCGCGCCGGAGCAATTCACCTTAATGCCCACGACATCGGATGGTGCGAAGAGTTTGCGCCAGCCGTCGCGCGCCGCGGCTTCTCCGGTAAGCGACGCCATGCCGCGCCGGACCATCTCTGCTACCACGGCGGCGTCCACTTTTTCTGTCTGCGAGTCGATGGAATTTGCAGCCTTCACCGATACCACTGAGCCTGGGTATGGCCCCGGCATGCCTGGATGCTGCGTCGCCTGAAAGGCGCTCACCACCTTGTACTTCGGAGTGACTGGCAACACTGCTGCCGCGGCGGGCATGGCGAGAAAGGTAC
>WNFJ01432346.1_pt1 | contig 11266 bp, 13 predicted proteins | sample 5400461 | NCBI WGS metagenome assembly WNFJ01 (sample SAMN13153349, study PRJNA577476) | soil metagenome | isolation source: 115 cm saprolite on Douglas fir-dominated hillslope | place: USA:California | collected 2013-09-17 | reverse complement strand
CCGTCACGGCCCGCGCCGGCGATAGAAGGGTCCGCGCGGGCAGCCGTCGTAGCGGTCGTCGCATATCCGCTCGGCGACCTGCTCGAGCGTGCCGGTGATGTCGCTCTTGAGATCGCCCAGATGGGCGTCGATCGAGGCCGCGAGCTCGGCGTCGCGGATCAAGCAAGCGGGATCGTTCTCGGCCGCATCCTCGATCAGGGCGGTGAGATGAATCCTGACCCGATCGATCAGGGCCTCGCAGCAGATCGCGCGGGCCGTGAAATCCTCGGGCTCGGGATCAAGGGCGATGGGGCAAGGCTTGCGGGCCGCGAGCGCCATGACGAAATCGGCGTGCGCCTTGGCGATATCGCTTCCGGGGCGGCGTCGGTCGGGGTTTCCGGCCGAGGGGCTAGGGGCATCAACCAAGCCGCCTCTCGCGCGCCGATCGACCATGTCATTCCTCGTGCCTGAAATCCGGTGCTCCCGAATCTCAGAGGCGATCTTGATAATAATATTAGTTATCAAAGTCAATAATAAAAAGTATGGTGCAAGCCTTTGCGCCCGGCCCGGCCCGGCGCCCGGGACCCCGGCTATTCCGCGCGCCAGGCTTGCGCCCGTTCGCTTGCTGGTTTCCTATCTGGGTCCATCGATCCAAGAACCGAGAAGAAAATTCGAAGGGAGAAAACCATGGACCTGCTTGCCGATCGGGGCCGCCGGGTCAGCATCGAAGAGCTCAATACCGGGCAGCTGCTCGCCCATGCCAGCAGGCAGGCGCGCGCGCGCCATCTCGACGAGATTCTCATCGTCGATATCGACAGCCATCATTATGAGAACGAATGCTACGACGAATTTCTCCCCTTCATCGAGAACGACGTGCTGCGGCAGCTGGTGCTCGCGGGCCGCGCCAAGGGCCGCCAGACCCTGATGCCCACGCAGGTGAGCTTTCAGGACATGGGCGGGCGCATCACGCGCTATCCCATGCGCTCCTCGGAAAAGACCGCGGGCGGCAAGCCGCGCGACGTGCAGCTCGGCCAGCGCTGGATGGACGCCATGAGCGTCGACTATTCATGCCTGTTCCCGACCATGCTGCTTGCGATCGGCCTGCACCCCTCGCCCGAGATGGAGATCGAGCTGTGCTTTGCCTATAACCGCTGGCTCACCGAGAAGGCGCTGCCGGAAGGGGACGGGCGCTTCTACTCGATGCTCTGCCTGCCGTTCTCCGATCCCGACGAGGCCTTGCGCCATGTGGAGACGTTCGGCGACCGCAAGCACGTCACCGGTTTCCTCGTCACGTCGCTGCGGCACCTGCCGGTCTATCACAACGCCTACATGAAGGTGTACCGGGCCATGGAGGAGCGCGGGCTCGCGCTCGCCTTCCATTCGGCGGTCAATATCGGCGAGCCGGTGTTCAAGAGCCTCAACCGCTTCTCCTCGGTGCACGCGCTCGGCTTTCCGTTCTACAACATCCTGCATCTGACCAATTGGGTGACCAACGGCCTCAACGAGCGCTTCCCCAAATTGCCGGTGATCTGGATCGAGGGCGGGCTCGCCTGGATCCCGTTCCTGATGCAGCGGCTCGACCATGAATACATGCTGCGCATCTCGGAATTTCCGCTCTTGAAGACCAAGCCGAGCGACTATATGCGGAAGATGTATTACGCCTCGCAGCCCATGGAGCGGGTCGATACCGCCGCGCTGGAATGCACCTTTCGCATGATCAATGCGGAGACCCAGCTGCTCTACGCCTCCGACTATCCGCACTGGGACTTCGATCTGCCCTCGACCATCTGGGATCTGCCGTTCCTGTCGGAAAAGGCGAAGCACAACATTCTGGGCGGCACCGCGGCGCGCCTGTTCAAGCTGCCGCCGCGCAATGAACAGCAGAAGGCCAACCTCAAGCGCTTCGGCAATCTGGCCGCGTGAGCGGGTGGGCGGGCTATGAATCCTCAAACTTGTCCCGGCCTTGAGCCGGGACCGTTCCAGACTCCGGCGTTTGGAACGATTCCGGTTCTGCAGCGCACCGCTCGCGCGCTGCGCCGTGCCCGGGACAAGAAGCTGGGCGTGATCGGAGTGCTTGCGACGTGCCTGTGCATGCTTGCTCCCGCCACCGCGCCGGCGCAAAGCGCGGTCGAGGAGTTCTACAAAGGCCGGCAGATCAATCTGATCGTCGGCTATGGTCCGGGCGGCGGCTACGACATCACGGCGCGGCTGCTGGCGCGCCATCTGGGCGACTACATTCCTGGCCATCCCGCGATCGTGGTTCAGAACATGGCCGGCGCCGGCAGTATGCGGGCCGCCAACTATCTTTATGTCAGCGTGCCCAAGGACGGCACCACGTTCGGCGCCATCGGGCGCGACATGCCGCTGATCGGTCTCATCGGCAGCAATTCCAGCGTCCGGTTCGATCCGCGCAAGTTCACCTGGCTCGGCTCCTCGTCGAACTTTGCCAACGACGCCTATGTGCTGATCGTGCGCCCAGGCGCGCCGGTGCAATCGATCGAGGCGGCGCGGCGCGTGGGCGCCCCGCCGCTGGTGCTCGGCGGCACCGGCGAGGGCGCCACCGACGGCGATGTGCCGAAAATCCTGCGCGATGCGCTCGGCATCAACATCAAGCAGATTCTCGGCTATCCGGACTCGCCCTCGATCTTTCTCGCGGTCGAGCGTGGCGAGGTGGATGGCCGCACTTTCGACCTCTCGTCCGTCAAGGCCAGCAAGCCCGATTGGCTCAAGCCAGGCAGCGGCTATCGGGTGCTCCTTCAGTTCGCGCGCGTGACGCGCCATCCCGATCTGCCGGACGTTCCGACCGCGCGCGAGCTTGCCCTCAGCGACGGGGCGCGTGAATTGATCGTGTTCGCGGAAGCGCCCCTGCTCACCATGGCGCGGCCCTTCGCGGCTCCGCCCGGGCTGCCGGCGGATCGCGCCCAGGCGCTGCAGACGGGATTTCTCGCCGCCCACCGCGACCCGGGTTTTCTCTCGGAAGCCGCCAAGCTTGGCATCGATATCAGCCCGGTCGGCGCCGACGACATGGCGCGCGGCATCGAGCGATTGGCGCGGTCCTCGCCGGCGACCTTCGACTATATGAAGAAGCTGCTGGCGGCCGAGAAGGGCGGCTGACCGCCTAAATGCGTCCCGATCAATCCAATTTGTGCGGATTACGTTACCTTTAACAATAGCCGAGCTTAGCCTATTTGAAGTGTCTGCCGGCATGGCAGGTATGGTATTCGGATAGAGCGCGAACCGAGAGAAGTGGAGAAGCGTCATGAAGATAATGAGCTTGTTCGCCATGATTGCGGCATTGGCTGCGACCGACGCGTCCGCGCAAGGCGTCAATCTCACCGGTCAATTTCGGTGCGTGCAATTGTGCACGGCCGGCCTGCAAGGCCAGCCTGCCTTCGTCACCCAGAGCGGATGGAATCTGAACCTGCTGAACGAAGCCGGCGAGCCGTCGCGTGCCTGGATCGACTGGCCAGGCCACATCTGGGCTGAGAATTGGCACGAAGGCGCCCTTGTTTCGTCGGACGGGATGACCATTCAATTCGATCGCGGAACCATTTGGCAGCGCGACCTCGGCGAGCCGCCGCCCGTGGCTATCCCGGACCGCTCGAACGGCAGGCGCGGGGCCAAGATCGACAGGACCGGCAAAGTCAATCCGCGTGTCAGCGCCCCCATCCCCAGCCGGCCGCCCATTTCCACCGCCTTTGACGGCGATTGGAGCGTGGTCATTCTGACCCAAAGCGGCGGCTGCGACCGCGCCTACCGGTATGGGGTGCGGATCAGCAACGGGGATGTCCTCTATGACGGCGGCGGTCCGGTCGATCTGCAGGGACATGTTTATTCCAACGGGACCGTGCGGGTCAGCGTTTCCGGCGCCGGCCAGCAGGCTGAAGGTCAGGGCCGCCTGTCGCGAACCTTGGGAACCGGCACGTGGCGCGGCCAGGGCTCGCTCGGAAGCTGCGCCGGCGTCTGGCAGGCCGAGCGGCGCGGATAGCGGCGCTCTGCGACCCCGACGATCGATATCCCGCCTTTTTTCGGTGATCGGCTCGGATCACGTTCTTCGGCGGTGCGCCGAGACGCTCGCCTGACCTTTGTCTTGATCACAACTTCATCGGACGCATGGCCGGCGCAGTTGTGCGACCGCAAATGCGAAAATATATGCCGCCTGGGCACGCTGCGACCGTGGGTGATGGCAAGGAGACAAGGCCATGAAATCACTCAGCGTGCTCGCCATGACGGCGGCACTGGTTACGACAGGTGCGTCCGCGCAAGGCGTTTCCGACCGCGGCAGCGTCCGGCAGCAGGACTCCACGATTTCCGATCGTTCCGACGTCAGGCACGCAACCAAGACCAAGGAGCGGATCGCGCGCCCGCATGGGACGCGGTCATTCGCAAGTGTCCCGGCCGCAAGAACGAGGGGTGGGTCGGGCGCCTTCGACGGCAATTGGAGCGTTCTCATCCAGACCCAAGTCGGCGCTTGCGACCGCGCCTACCGCACTGGTGTGCAGATCCAAAATGGCGAGGTCCTCAATGCGGGCAGCGAGCCGATCGCGCTCCGCGGACACGTTGCGCCGAGCGGCGCCGTCAGGGTCAGCGTCGCGGCCGGCGATCAAGAGGCCCACGGCGCCGGGCGCCTGTCGCGAACATCCGGCGGCGGCAGCTGGCGGGGCCAGGGATCGCGCGGAACTTGCGCCGGCACCTGGGTGGCCGAGCGGCGCGCGTAGCACAATTTTTCGGCGGAGCAGACGTATCCGGGCTTGCGGCGCACCGGTGCGGGTGCGTTGCGCCCGGGAAAACTCGCGCGGTTATTCGGCAATCGCCTTGACGCGCTCGATCACGCTCTTGGGCGTCGCATAGAGACGCTCGAGCAGCCGATCGATGGCCTCGCCGCTGCCGACCTGGACCTCGAGCCCCAGCCGGTCCGCCTCGGCCGAAAATTGCGCATCCTGCAAGGTTCGTTCGAAAGCGTCGCGTAGCGCCTGGACACGCTCGGCCGGAACGCCGGGCGGCGCAAAGAACGGCCGTCCCATGTCCTGCGGCGCGAACAGGAATTCGAACACCTGCCGGTCCTCCGGAGTTTTGGCCAAGTCGGAGATCAGCGGCACGGCCGGGAGGTCGGGATGCTTGCGCAAACCCATCTGGAACAGGATGCTGATCTTGTTGTCCGTTAGCCAGTCCGGCAAGCGCCGCTTCACGATCGTCCAGCCGAGACCGCAATTGCCCGCAAGCTCTCCGCGCTCCATCGCCAAATTCATGTCCGCGGAGCTCTGATAACCGATCACGATCTTGAATCGTGTTCCCACCAGCTTGTTCACCGCCTTGGGAAAGATCACCTCGGTCGCGTCCGCGCCGGTGCCACCGACCACAAGTTCCTGGGTCATGGCATCCTGCAGCGTCTTCACCGGCGAGGTATGCCAGGCGAGGCAGGTCGTTGTTTCGACATTGGCAGTGCCCAGCCAGCTGAACTTGCGGCCATCGAACTTTGCGTTGCTGTTGCCGATGAGCGGCTCGATCGCCATGGTGCGGCCAGTGATGGCGAACACGGTCCCGTCGCGCGGAGCGGTGTTGAAGAGATTGTTGGCGGCGAGGAGCCCGCCCGCGCCCGGCATATGTTGGACAACCAGGCTCGGACTGCCGGGAAGAAAGCGGCTCATGTGATGGGCGAGCGCCTGCGCGTAGAAGCTCGCGCTGCCGCCGGGGCCATAACCCACGACCACGGTCAGCTGCCGCCCGCGGTAGAAATCGGCAACCGAGTCCGGCGCGGCGCCGGCGCGCGGCGGACACGAGCATGCGAGCCCGGCGGCCATGAAAAGCAACAGGCTGGATGCGGTTCGCATCATGTGTCCCGCGCTCCCAAGCGGTATCAATCAACGGTAAATGGCAACCGCCGGATTTTTTGCTTTGTTGTTTCTTGATTTTCTTCCGGGCGGAAATCCGCAGCCCGGCATTCATAAAAATGCTTCAACATCATTGCCGTCGATGGAATCGGAGTCAAGCCGCGGGAGTCGCGCAACCCGGTGGCAAAATGGTAGGGATCGCTGTGGTTTCGCCGCAACAAGTTCGCAAACTCGCCATCAACTACATGACTCACCTGATACACCCGGCCGGCGCGGTCTGCTTCCATCCTCGCGGGGTCGGGCGTCAATGTCCCGCGTATGATGGCGCTTTCACCTCCATCGGCGCGGCTCGCCCGCGACAGAGCACCCTCTGAGCGGGCGATGCCGTGCCGAGATGGAGCGTGTCCGGCCAAGCAAGCATTTCCTTAGAATCCTGAAATTCGATCTCCCACTATCGAGCGAGCGCGGTGAAATGAGGGGGTCCACGCTTTCGCGGGGACGAGCGGATGGGCATGGTCGCGCACCCTTGACACGATCCCGCAAATCGGACTATTCGGGAAATTGAAACTCACGAAGTGTGCCCGGGCGGGAAACCGCGCCGGGCTTTTTCGTGCGCGTGTTGTTCTGAAATCGAAGCCGAAGAATTTGCGCCTCGGCCGCGAAGCCGCGCGCATCGCTCCTCGCCACGCCGACCAAACCAAAGGCTCCCTGACGGGAGCCTTTTTCATTTCCAGCCCAAGCCGGTGCTCTCATGCCGTTCGATCCGTCAATCGACGACGACGATGCGTGGTGGCCCAATCCGTGGCCGCCGCGAAGGGGTCCCGGTGGCGGCGCGCCCTATCCCAACGACTGGACAGATCCGTTCATCAATTCGCGTGCGGCTGGGCCCAATCCGGTCGCGAGCGTTCCGGCCCCTTTCTCGGCCGCGAGCCTCGGCGCGATGGCGTGGCATCCGCCGATTTTTCCGGGCGACTGGTCGACATTCGTTCCAAACAATTTTTCAGCTGCCACGTGGCCGCCGCAGCCGATCTCGCCAGCAGCCCCGACCCCGAGCCCCGACCTCGCTAACGCACCGGGTTGGCCTTTCCCTCAGTCGATCCTCGCGCCGCTCGCGCAATTGGCTTCTCCAACGGCGCCGCGCTCGATCGACCAGCCGAGGGGCCTGTTTTCCCGTGACCCATCGCTCCCGGTTGGTGGGCTGTTTGGGTGGGACCCAGACCCGAGCTCGCCCTTCGCAGGTGGACCATTCGGTGCAGGCGGCCGTACCGCAGCGACCGCAACGCTGGGCATGCCCGACGTCTCGTCCGCACCGGGATGGCCAGCATCGCCTCTCCCGCCGCTCGCAAAATTAGCGGCACCGCCCTCGATCAACAGTCCGAGCGGCCTGTTCTCCCGCGACCCTTCGATCCCGGTTGGTGGGCTGTTTGGGTGGGACCCGGACCCGATGTCGCCGTTTGCAGGCGGGCCGTTCGGCGCAGGCGGCCGTGCCGCGGCGGCACCGATGCCGGGCGCGCCCGCTGCTTTGCCCGCATTGGGGTGGCCAGCGCCTCAATCGCTTCTCCCGCCGCCCGCGCAATTGCAAAGCCCGTTTGCAGCGGGCGGTCCCCCACCTGATCCCTCGAACAGCCTTCCTGCGAGCCCGCCCGACGGTTCGGTGGATGCAGCTCCGCCCACGCGCTCCGTCTTGTTCAATCATTCGCCGGCAGCTTGGGATCCGGGCGCGCGCGAACGCGACCTGGTTAACCTCGATCAAGCCGCACAGAGCTTGGGCGTTTCCGAGCTGCCGATATCAAAATCCGGCGCGCCGTACGTTCCGCCGCCGCCACAGCTTTCAATCACGCCGCAGATCGAGCCGGTGCAATGGCTCGACGTTGCACGATGGCTGAGCCCGAATCTCGTCGACTACTTCACCAAGACGCTGCCGCCGTCGCCGCCCTTTCCCTCCACCCCCGGCAAGATACCGAGCACGGATAATCCATACGCTCCGGGCGCGGCGTTCGAGGCCGCAACCTGGCTTCTGTCGGGGCTTGAGGGTGCCATTGTTGGTCCGCTCGAAAGTGCTGCCGGCGCTGTAGAAAGAAGCGCGGCAGAGGCGGCAATCAAGCGAGGCAGCTTTTCGATAACAGATTGGTCTGGTTATCCGGCATACGTCTCTCGACCCAAGGGTCCGTTCAGACTAATAGAGGGGCAGGAATACGAGGAGTCCAGAGATGCCGCGGACCGTATCAATGAAAACCTCCATAAGGTTGATCCGGGAACGTATGAAGGAAAACATATACATGAGATTCACCCGATCAAGTTTGGTGGAAGCCCGACCGATCTGACAAACAAGATTGCATTGTCGCCGCAGGACCACTATGACGTCAATGCTTGGTGGAGGCGGCTCCAGAGAAACATGCAAACAGGCAGGGTAACACCAGGCAAAGATAAGTAATGCGAGGCGAAGCAACATGATCCCGGTGAGCGATGAAAGATTGTTTGCGAAGTTTAAGGCCAATCCTCCTGCGCGCCCTAGTTTGATCGCGCAATCTCAGGCGAAGTTGAGCTTTCCACTGCCGGTCGACTATGTACGGTTCTTGCAGCGGATGAACGGCGGAGAAGGTTTCCTCGGAGAGAATGCGTATGTTGCCCTTTGGCGAGTTGAGGAATTGAGTGACAGGAATGCGGGCTATGAAGTTGCCGAGTTTGCGCCCGGGCTGTTCCTGTTTGGCTCAAATGGCGGGGGCGAGGCATTTGCGTTCGATACTCGCTCCGGTCAATTTCGGATTGTTGCCGTCCCCTTCGTTGGGATGGGTGACTTGGTCGACGCAATCGTGATAGCGACGAATTTCAGGACGTTCTTAGAGGTACTCTTCACGACCGGAATACCGTTTTCGCAGAGGAAGGGTGGGTTGAGCGCCTTCGCGAAACCCACCGATTCACGTTGCTGTTGAAATTCAGCCGGTGGGCTACGGCGCAGGCGCGCCTAATCCACCCGACGTTGCTCTCTCACACGACAGTGCGTGTAATCAGCACCGAGCGCCCAATCAGATAGAGCCCGAGCGCCAGCAAGGCCGGCAGGAAGATGAGCCGAAAAATCCCCGGTCGCAGCCGCAGCCTAAGCGAGTCGGCGGCGGTCCCACGCATTCCCACAGCTATTTGGCGACGCTGGAGAGACTAATGCATTCTAGAACGATCGCGACGCTGGACAGGCTAGAGAAAGCTTCTTGGTTTTCGCGCGTCGGCATCAACGAAGGATCCGCCGCCGTTGTGACGTCTTGGTCGGAGGCCATTGAGCATTGCGACTCCTCTGCATGGGAGGACTTGCAGGCAGAAGCATTAAATCGATATCGTGAATTTATAGCCCGTCGCTCAATGGAACGTTTGCGCCTTTGGAATGACACGGTAGACGAGGTCAAAAAAATTACGAGGCCGCTCGTGGGCCGCAAGATTTCTGCCGTCGTTCAGGAGAACAATCTCCCAGAAATATTCAACATTCAGGTCAATCACGACATCACCCTTCTCTGCATGGAAGCCGTCCATCGAGGAGGTAAAGAATGTCCAATATCTGGCCCTCGCTAAACAGCTCAGGGACTATCTCGCGCATGCGGAAAATAATGATCTGACCTTCATCTTGCATGTAAGACCCGAAACGACATATTCTGGCCCTCTCCAACAGCTCATCGATGCCGACCGAATTGAACCGAAATACATTCCGAGGCCTTCGAGATGACCGAGAGGAAAGGATTGATCACGGCAGCCGAGCACATGGCGTTGCTCCAGAAAGATCCCGAATGGGTCGCACGCCACGCGGCTCGTGAGGCTGCGCGCTTGCGACGCGAGCAAGAACTTCAAAGGGAGGAGGGGCAACTCCTGTTTGACTTGATGAGTATTGGCATCCAAGTCGAGTCTGTCTGGGATTTCGTGAACACTGCCGACAAATATCCGGCTGCTATACCGGTTTTGCTGCGCCATTTGGCGATGCCCTATAGCAAGCGGACCAAGGAAGGTATCGTAAGAGCGCTGACGGTAAATTACGCGGGCCCGGAAGTTCTTCGCGAGCTTATCAAACAATTCCGCGAGCAGAGCGACGACAGTGCGAATTCGCTGAAGTGGGTCTTAGGCAATGCGATCTCGGAGGTTGCAACGCCGGCCGATGCGGAAACGATGGTAGGCCTGGCGATGGATCCTACGCATGGCGAAGCGCGCGACATGATCACTCAGCGCTTGCCGCGCGTGGTCAAAAACAAGACGCGGCTGCTGGAGGTCTTGCAGCACTTGGTGCGCGACGAACAAATGGAAAAATATGCGCGCCGCGCCAGTCGAGGCCAGCTCTACTGATCGTTTTCAAGGTGCAGCGAGGGAAACGCGATCTGCTTTACCTGCCTGCCATCACTCACGACGGTAGGAGCGGAATTTGCATCCAAGAACGATCGCGACGCTGGGCCGGCTCGAGAAAGCGTCGTGGTTTTCGCGCGTCGGCATCAACGAAGGATCCAGCGCCGTTGTTGTGAGGTCTTGGCCGGAGGCCATTGAGCATTGCGACTCCTCAGCATGGGAGGACTTGCAGGCAGAAGCATTAAATCGATATCGTGAATTTATAGCCCGTCGCTCAATGGAACGTTTGCGCCTTTGGAACGACACGGTAGACGAGGTAAATAAAATTACCAAGCCGCTCGTGGGCCGCAAGATTGGTGCCATCATTCGTGAGAGCAATCTCCCAGAAATATTCAACATTCAGGTCAATCACGACATCACCGGTCTCTGCATGGAAGCCGAATATGCTGACGTGTGCCCGCCTGGCTTCTTCACGAGAATCGGGTATTGGTACCTCAATGGACACTTCCCATGCGGCTGGTGGGGCGCGTTTCCCGAGGGGAAGCTGGTGATCTATTGATCTCACCTTCATGCGGCCGAAAAAGGCGGTTAGTCGTGAGGCGCCTTGTTTTTTCACTTGTTATGAACAAGCCGCTTTTGGAATGGGCTGATTGAGCCGGAAGAACATCGGCAGGCGGCTCAAGCGCCTCAAGGCGAGACGAAGTGGCCGCCGCGGTTTGCGAACCTCTTACACGATCGAGCGCGCGATCAAATAAAGCCCGAGCGCCAGGAGGCCGAGGAGGAAGACGAGCCGGAAGGTGTCCGGTCGCATGCGCAGGCGCAAGACCTGTCCCAGCCACATGCCGATGCAGGCGACCGCCAGGGCGCCGATCGAGGCCGGCGCAAGCGACAGGTTCAGGGCCGAGACCGATGCCAGGTTGACGGCCAGCGCGAGCGAGGAGACCGTGAACGAGAGCCCCAGCGCTTGCACCAGCTCCTCCTTCTCGATCCCGATCGCCTGCAGATAGATCACGGCCGGCATGGCGAAGACGCCGGTGGCGGCGGCCACCAGGCCGGTCACCACGCCGACGATCGGTCCAAGCCAGGTCTCCGTTCTGGCGCCGACCGCAAAGCGGATCGCGGCGAGGCCGCTCAAGGCA
>WNFJ01340949.1_pt1 | contig 11266 bp, 11 predicted proteins | sample 5400461 | NCBI WGS metagenome assembly WNFJ01 (sample SAMN13153349, study PRJNA577476) | soil metagenome | isolation source: 115 cm saprolite on Douglas fir-dominated hillslope | place: USA:California | collected 2013-09-17 | reverse complement strand
GACCTGCGCGAAATGCTCCTCGCCGTTCTGGAGGAGCTCCCGGCCGAGCAGCGCGAAGTCTTCGTCCTCTACGAAATCGAGCAGCTCACGATGCCGGAGGTGGCGGAGGCTCTGTCGTGTCCACTTCAGACGGCGTACTTCCGCCTCAATACCGCGCGTGAAAAGGTGCGAGCTCGTGTGCAAGGGGGCCTCGGATGAGCATCGATCCGAAGCGAATCGTGGAAGACGATGGAGCCAGCCTGCTCGCAGCGATGCTGCGCGCCGCACATGACGACGGCTTGACCCAAGAAGAGGTCGACCGCATTCGCGCCGGCCTTGCGACGGCGACGATCGTTGCTGGGGCGGGTACAACCGCGTTGGGCGTGAAGCGGACGGGAATGCTGGCGTCAACGTCCGCGAAGCTGGGCCTTGCTCTTGCCGTCGCCGGCGTGGCGGCGGGTGGCGCATGGCTGGCCCGGAGGGACGTTGCGACCGTCGCTGCCGCCCCCGCTGCACGAGGGGGCGAAGCGACGGCACCTTTGCCTACGACGACGGCGCCTCCGAGCACTCCGAGTCCTCCCTCCGATCCAGCGCAGTCCCCCACCTCGCTACCGGAGGCGCGCATTGCGGCCGGCCCGTCGGCGGCCAAGGCTGCGCCGCATCCCTGGCGGCCCACGCCGGCGGCGCCGACGACGCCCACGGCACCGCAAGCTCCAATCGCGCAGCCGGCGTGGCCACCTTCTGCAACTCCGGCCGACGAAGGCGCCCTTCTGCTCGAGGCACGGCGCGCACTCGAGAACGACGCGGTGCGCGCTCTCGAGCTCGTTCGCGAACACGAGAGGCAATTTCCGAACAGCCAGCTTGCGCCGGAGCGGGCGCGAATCGAGGCAGAAGCGGCGAAGCGCAGCCCGCGATGAGTCGAATCCGAAGACCCCCCAGCGGCGGACGATCAGAAAGACGGCTCGGGCCGGACATTCATTCTTTCGGAGGAGGCACAATGCGTATCGTTCACGTCGCCATCGTGCTGCCGCTGCTCACGGTGGCGTTTCCTTTCGCTTGCGGTCCGCGGACTCTGGGGTTTCTCCCTCCCGACGACGCGGGCGCAGAATCCGACGTTACAGCTGCGCCTGACCAGGCCGCGACGACGTTCGGCGGTACGACGACGTCCGACGCGCAAGGACCGTTGAGTGTCATCCAAGTGGACGGGGGGCCATCCCCCTCGGGGTTGGGAGGCAGGCAGTCCTCCCCGGGGTCGGGATGCACTGGCGACCTGCAATCGGTCGTCGACCCGAACGGCCAGGTCGTCGCGACGTGCCCGCCCGACCAGGGATGCTTGGCTGGCGCGTGCGTCCCGGCATGCGCAGCGGCTGCGAACAACAAGGGGACCATGGGCTGCGATTTCGTGCAGGCGACGCCCTCTGTCTTGCCGAGCACCCTGCCGCCCTGCTGGGCCGTGTTCCTCGCGAACAACTGGAGCAAGCCCGCCAACATCACCGTCAGCAATGGGAAGACGAACTACCCGGTCACGCGGTTCGGCCGCATCCCGGTCGCGGGTCAAGCAGAGCAACAATGGCCGACCGTGCCGGCGTCGGGGCTGCCGGTGGGACAGGTTGCGGTCCTCTTCATGTCCAGCGACCCTTCGTCGGTCAACTCGACGGCTTCGACGCCGCTGACCTGCCCTGTGCCCGACGCAATCAACATGGCGACGGCGGTCACCGGGACGGGCCGCGGCCAGGCGTGGCACATCACCACGGACGTCCCCGTGACGGCCTACGACATCCTCCCGTACGGCGGCGCAAAGTCCTGGATGCCGAGCGCGGAACTGCTCCTGCCGACCACGGCGTGGGGGAAGAACTATGTCGCGGTCGTGCCGACGCGCGGGGTGAATGAGAGGTGCGGGACCACCGGCGATTGGGGTAAATGCGGGCCACAGTGGGGCCAGATCGTCGCCTCCGTCGACAACACCAACGTGAAGATCGTCCCGGTCGTGTCCCTTCCGTCGGGCTCGGGCGTCGCCGGGGCGCCGGCGAACGCGGTCACGACGTACACGCTGAACGCGGGCGAGTTCATCCAGTGGCAAGAGTCGATGAGCATGAACGGCATGGAGATGAGCGGCTCGGTCATCTCGAGCGACCAGCCGATCGCGTTCAATGGAGGAAACGGCTACATCTGCTACTCGGATCTGACCTCGACTGGCGGAGGGTGCGAGGCGGCGCACCAGCAGATCCCGCCCGTCAGCGCGCTGGGCTCGGAGTACGCCGCGCCGCCGTACACGACACGCCAGGCCGACTTATCGCCCGAGTCGATTCCCTACCGCTTCGTCGGGACGGTGAACGGCACGACGCTCACGTACGACCCGCCCGTCGCGGTGGCTCCCACGACGTTGGACGAAGGGCAGGTCGCTGACTTCGAGACGACGCTCGCCTTCAGCGTGAAGAGTCAAGACAACAGCCACCCCTTCTATGTGGGCCAGCGAATGACCGGCTGCTTCACGTCAACGGGGAACCGTCCGGGGATCGACCCGGCCACTCCCATTGACGACGTGCCTTGCCTCGGGGATGAAGAGTTCGTCAACCTCATGCCGTCGGCCCAGTACGTGTCGAAATACATCTTTTTCACTGACCCCACGTACGGGACGACGAACCTCGTCTTCGTGCGGGAGAAAGGGTCGAGCGGCGCATTCGCCGACGTCCAACTTGACTGCGCTGGGACGCTGAGCGGCTGGCAGCCCATGGGGACGGGCGGCAAGTACGAGATCGCCAACATCGACCTCATCCGCGCGTTCAAACCGCAAGGGACGTGCACCAACGGGCCGCACACGGCCAAGAGCACGGCCCCTTTCGGGCTCATGGTGTGGGGAGAGGACTATGCTGCCTCATACGCCTATCCCGCCGGGGGCAACGTGGCGTCCATCAACACGGTCGTCGTGCCACCGAGGCCGAGGTGAGCTCAAGAGAACGGTCGTCTCAACGGTAATCGCGATTGAGCCACTCACGGGGCGTCATCTCTCACCGCTGCTGCGGGTTACCAACGTGGTCAGAGCAAGCGCTTGTGGCACCGCGCTCGCCAAGACGAAAAATATAGGCAATAGGATAGGGAGTGGAGGTGGAAACAGCCGAATGAGGCCACGCTCCCTTGCAAGTTCACAATCAAAGTATTGAACTCATAAACTTACGATAAGTGGCAAGTGGCCGCGCATCGTTTCGACTCCGAAGATCGTGAATCGGAAATGGAAGGGCGCTTGAGACCCCACTTATACCTGTGCAGAAGGAGTTTCTGCGGCCTCCAGACGGTCGTGGACCCAACCGTTTCGGTTTGTTGCACCCCGCGGAGGAGGAGAACATGGTTTTCGGTCGCAGCGTGATTTCGCGTCGCACGGTTCTGCGTGGGATGCTCGCGGGCGGCTTCAGCGTCGCAGTGCCGCTTCCCCGCTTGTGCGCCATGCTCAATGGTAACGGTACAGCGTACGCCGCCGGGGGGGCCTTGCCGGTGCGGTTCGGCTTCTGGTTTTTCGGCAACGGGATCATCCCCGAGCGGTGGGTTCCAACGACCACCGGAAGCGGCGCGAACTGGACCCTGAGCGAGTCGCTGCAGCCGCTCGAGCCGGTCAAGCCGTGGCTGTCGGTGGTGACCGGTACGAACATCAAGATTCCGGACAATGCGCCGCATTCGAGTTTCCCTGCGGCCGCGCTGTCGGGCGCCGACTCCGGCCCACACACCATGCTTCTGCCTTCGATTGACCAGGTGGTCGGCAAACTCATCGCCGGCGGCACAACGTTCCCCAACGGCCTTCATGTCGGGCTCGGAAATTCGTCGGGGGCCACGCAGGTCGGCGACACTCTCTCGTTTTCCGGGGTCAATCAGCCCAATCCTCCGGATCTCAACCCGGCGAGCGTTTTCAGAAAACTCATGCCGTTCGCGAAGACGAACGCGGCGCCGGCGTCCGCCGCTCCCGATCCGGAGCTCTTGCGCCGCCAGATGGTTCTCGATGCAGTCAACGAGGACGCGAAAGCTCTGCGTGCGCGTCTGGGCGCCGAGGACCAGGTACGTCTCGACCGACACTTGGAAGGCGTTAGCGAGCTGCAAACGCAGATCATGCGCGCGCAGGGGCCAAGGGTGTCCGGGACGCTGGTCAACCCCGATGTCGCGTATGCCAACCGCGGCGGCGACGGTTCGCTGACGCGTCGCCGAGCGCAGGCGTTCTCCGACCTGCTCGTCTTCGCGCTGTCGACCGACCTCACGCGCATCTTCAGCTTCACCTTCACGCCGGCGGCTTCGTTCCAGAGCTACGCGGATTGCGGTCTGGTCGGCGGGTTCCACGGCGACTTCGGACACCGGCAGAGCTCGAGGGGCGTGGCGTATGCGGACGCGGGCATGATGATCGGCGTTCGATTCACAATGACATGCCTTTGCGACCTTCTGACTCGCATGAAAGACACGCCCGACGGGGCGGGCAACCTGCTCGACAATTCGTGCGTCTACACGACCTCCTGCACGTCGGCGTCGCAAACCCATTCGCCGCTCGACTTTCCGATCCTCGTGTCGGGCAAGGCGGGAGGGAAGTTCAAGGGGGACCAACACATTCGCTTGGTCGACGCCAACACGAGCATCGTGCCGTACACGATCATCCAAGCCTTCGGCGGAACGGCCCCCACCTTCGGCATGAACGAAGCGCAAGTCAGCAGCGGCCTTCCCCAGCTTCTCGCATGAAACACTGTCCTCTTCGCTGGGCCCGTTTGGTTCCTGCGCTCGGCGCGTCCGTAGCGTGTGCGGTCAGCAGCCCACCGGGCGGTTCGCCGCAGTCGACTTCCGCCAACACCGGCGGCGCCGCGGGCGGCGGCGCGGCGACGGGCGGTGGAAATAGCGGATCGGCGACGGGCACCGAGGTCGGTTCCACGAGCGGCGCCGCGGCCATGGCGACGACCGGCACCTCCGCGTCGGCGGGTTCCGCAACGGGTGCAACCACCGGCAGCGCCGCAACGGGGAGCGGCACCGGCGGCACCGTTCAAGTCATGAGCGCTCCGGCCAAGCGGGTCATGGGCCCGGCGATCACCTTCACCGAGTTCGCGCTCCCCAGGCCACCCCCCAACTCCGCCCCGGGTGGCATCTGCGCCGGCCCGGACGGGAGGATTTGGTTTTTGCATCAAGATACAGGGCCGAGCGCGCTCGGAGCCCTGAACATCGATGGTTCGAGCATGGCCCAGTACGCGCAGGGGGTGCAGCAGACCAACATCGGTCCAATCGCCATTAACCCCGGGCCGGACGGGAACGTTTGGTACACGAAGCAGCAGGGCATCGGAAGGATGCAGCCGTCAGGCGCGGTCACCGAGTTCCGAGTGCCCCGCCTTGCCGACACGGGCGGCATCATCAAGGGTTCCGACGGCAACATGTGGTTCACCGAGCCGATTGCCGGCCGCATCGGCAAGATTACCCCGGCGGGTCAAGCGACGGACAGGCCCGTCCGACATCACGGCCGGCCCCGACGGCAATCTATGGTTTACCGAAACGACGGCAAACAAGATCGGCCGCATGACCCCCGCCGGAATGATCACCGAATACCCGATCCCCACGCTCGCGAGCCTCCCGCGCGCCATCACCGCGGGTCCAGACGGCAACATCTGGTTCACCGAGCACGACGCTCGCAACATCGCCCGCATCACGCCGATGGGCGCCGTGACCGAATTCGGCATCCCCTCCGGCGCCCGTCCGTACGCCATCGCGCCCGGTCCGGACGGCAACGTGTGGTTCACCGAGCCGGGCGGCTTCAACGCCGTCGGCCGGTGCCAGCCGGACGGAGGCATTTCAGAGTATCCGATTCCTACGCCGAACACCGAGGTGTCCGGAATTACCGCGGGCCCGGACAAGAACCTATGGATCGCCGAGCGGGACGCGGACAAGATCGGTCGCATCAGCAACCTCATGGGGGGCGGCAACGTCCAGAGCGCCACTGGGAATTTCGGTACGCCGTTGACCCCGAAGACGATGTGCACGAAAGACACCGACTGCATTAACAGCGGCCAGGCGTGCGGCGGCGACGTGTGCAGCCACCAGGCTGCATCGCCGACATGCGTGCTGTCGATCAGCGCGGACCCCGGCTACTGCACCGTGACCGCAGACTGCTGGTGCACCGCGGAGGGCGCCACGTGCAATGCGGCGACCCATCGGTGCTCGATCGTTTCCCATTGACGCCCTTCGACGGCGCGCGGTGGCCCGCATTGGTCGGCGCAGGCGGCAGGATCGGGTCGTAGAACTCCCAATCACGTCGAGGCCGTGTATCGTGAACAGCTTGTTCGCCACGGACTAGGGAGCCCTCGATGAACATCCTCTTGTGGGTCCTCCAGGTCGTCCTCGCGCTTCTCTACCTCGCGGGCGGCGGATTCAAAACCTTGAACCCCGATGACCCTGCGAAACAGATTAAGGCGCTCCGCCAGCCGCATGGAGAGCGCTCGGCGTGTTCGAGGTGGTGGGCGCGGTCCTGCTGATCGTCCCGGCTGCCGCGCAGTGGACGCCGGCCCTCACCCTGCTCGCCGCCGCTGCGCTCGCGTTCGAGACGCTGGCGCTGGCCGCGGTGTACGCGCGGTACTCGCTGAAGCTGACCGCGGCCAATCCCCTGGTCTACGCGGTCCCGATGGGCCTGATGGCAGTCCTCGTGGCCTACGGGCGGTATTCGCTCAGCCCGCCTGCCTGACGCCGACGCTGGCCGGAACCTACAAGCAGATGACCCTCTGGCTCAGCCCGGCATAGCCCCCAGACATAGCAACCGACCAGAGAGCTGCAGAGTAATCTCCACCCTGGAAATGCGACCCGCCAAGAAGCCTCTGCGCGCGCCGATTCTGCCGATGGACCTTGAGGCGCGCTCACTCACGACTATCGACGCCGCTGAGCTTGAGCAATGTCGGCTCGACGGGTGCACGCTTTCGAACCAGGCCGGGGAGCATATCCGTTTGGATGCCGTGAAGATTCTTGGCGGAAGCCTGAGCGCCACGAAGCTTACCTACGTCACCTGGCTCGATGTCCTGTGCGAGAGGTGTGACCTCTCGATGATCGAGTGGCGGGTTCTGAAGCTGACTCGCGTGGAGGTCCGCGACAGCCGCATCACGGGGGCGAGGTTCAACGAGGGAGAATTCGACAACGTTCGCTTCGTCGAATGCCAGCTCGACTACGCCTCCTTCTTGGAGGCCCGATTTCGACACGTCGCATTCGAAGCGTGCCGTCTCAAGGAGGCGGACTTCACCGGGGCCGACCTCGCCGGCTCGTCGTTCATGCGCTGCGATCTGAAGGGTGTCGACTTCACTGGCGCGAAGCTCCACGGCGCCGACGTGAGCACGTCAAGCCTGACCCAAGTCCGCGTCAACCCCACTGATGTTCGTGGGCTCGTCGTCAATCGCGAGCAAGCAGCGATTCTCTCGCAGCTCTTCGGTCTCGTCCTTTGCGACGAGTAGACGGGGACAGTTCTTGCCAAGGTGACTCGCCAAAAAAGCCCATTTTGGGGCGTCCCAGGGGAAACCTCACGTTACGGACGGCCCCCGACTCCTTTCGGTTCCGTGTACTTACGCGGCCCCCATCCTTGAAATGGTCTACGTCGCCTGACCCTTTTGCGGCCTCGACCGGCGAGCAATGGGAAGGCTTCGGCTTGCCTTCAGTGCGAGATGCCTAGGTGTCTACCAGCCCTTGCGCTCCAGGTGCCTCTTTGCGATCTCGAGGAACACTCGCGCGGCGGGCGCTACGCGACCACCGCTGGCATGCACCGCATAGAAGGGCCGCGCCGGCGGCGCGTACGCATCGAGCACCTCGACGAGTTGATTGGCCGCAAGCCCTTCGATGACGGCCGCTCTTGGAAGGCGGACAATGCCGAGGCCCCGCGCCGCGGCCTCGGTCGCGAGCGGGATGCTGTTGACGACGAGCCGTCCGCGCACCGGAACCTCCATGGCGCGACCGCGAGAACGGAACGTCCAGCGCCCTGTGGCGCGTGCGGCGTGAAGAGGATGCAGTCGTGCCGGCGGAGGTCGCGTGGGGTAAGGGGCGTTCCACGGTCGCGCAGGTATTCGCGGCTCGCAAAGCAACGCAGTTGTCCGCGCCCTAGCTCGTGCGCCACGACCGAGGTGTCCTTCAGCGTCCCCGCTCGAAACGCGAGGTCGAACTTCTCCTCGACGAGATCCACATGCCGATCGGTAAGGACGAGTTCCAACTGCATCTGCGGATGCCGCGAGAGCCATTCCCCGACGACCTCACCGAGCGACGTCTCCGCGAGCGTCGCCGGCGCCGTCACGCGCAGTCGCCCGGCCGTATCGTCGGACCTCGTCGCGAGAGCGCGTCCCGACTCCATGATCGTCCGGAGCGCCGGACCACACTTACGGAGGTAAGTCTTACCCGCGCTCGTGAGTTCCACGTGGCGCGTCGTTCGGTGAAAGAGGCGCGTGCCGAGCGCGCGTTCGAGCTCGCTGATCCGACGGCTCACCGTCGAGCGCGGTACCCCCAAGGCATCCGCAGCTCCCCGAAAGCTCTGAAGCTCCGCCACGCGTACGAAGAGCTCGACGGCGCCAACATCGATTGTCCCGTGCATGGGACACATGGTTCCACGAGTCTGCCCTGCCCGCGAGGCATCTTGATGGAGTATGGTCGCAGGGAAAAGTGGACGGACCTGCCGATTCGGTAAGTCCTCGTGTCGATCCTCCGCATCCGCCTATCCCGTGTCACGATGCCCCATTCCCAGCTGGCCGATGCTCTCGACGAGACTGCCCCCCACCTGATTGCCAGTGTCGAGGCTGACATCTTCGCGACCAGGACGGACGTGGACGCGCGCCGGACCATCGAGCTTCTGCCCGAGCTGATGTGCTCCATGCCGAGCTCGTACGGCGCCTCAACGTGCGGTCGGCGATGGTGGTTCCCTTCGTCCTGATGGATGTGCCGATTGCCGTCGCCACGTTCATGATGACGCCCGACTCGGGTTGGCGCTACGGCGCGGAGGATATGGCGTTGGCGCAGGAGATGGCACGCCGGGCAGCGCAGATCATCGAAAACGCGAAATTGCATCAACAGCTCAGGCAGAGTGAGGCGCGCTTTCGAGTCGCGCTCGAGCACGCGAACATCTCCGTCTTCGAAACGGACCTCGAGCTGCGTATGCGCTGGATCTACAACGCGCGGCTCGGCGTGCCCGAAAGAGAGCTCATCGGCAAGACGGCGAGCGAGATTTTCGGCGGTGAGGCCGTGGATCAGGACGAGATCAAACGCCGCGTCATCGAGACGGGAGAGCGCGCGGGCACGGCGTTCAGCACGATCCTCGCCGGCACGCGTCGCCACCTCCTGGTCCGCTATGAGCCCTTGCGCGACATCCGTGGTGTCGTGGGGGTCACCGGCGCGGCTGTCGACGTGACCGAGCTGAAGGAGGCGGAGGACCAACTGGCGTGCGAGCTCGCCTTCCGGGAGCGCATGATGGGCATCCTCGGGCACGACCTGCGCAACCCGGTGAGCGCGGTGCTCGCGTTGGCGGGGGCTGCTGCGCCGCGAGGACGGGATGAGCGACAAGGCGCGCGAAAAGCTCGGGGTGATCGAGCAGTCGGCGCGCCGAATGAACGAGATGATCGGTACGCTGCTCGACTTCACACGGCTGCGTTTCCATGGCTCGCTGCCCATCGCCGTAGAGGAGATCGCACAATCGAGCTCTGCGCAAGCGGGAATTTGCGCGGGCGGTGGGATCCGGGGCGCATCGCCCAGCTGCTCTCTAACCTCACGGCCAACGCTCTGTGGCACGGCGCGCTCGAGTCGCCGGTGCGCGTGTCGCTTGCCGGAGAAGGCGAGGCCGTGCTTTTGAGCGTGAGCAACCGTGGCTCGGTGATCCCACCCGAGCTCGTCGCTCGGCTGTTCGAGCCCTTTCAGCAAGGCACCGACAACAGCGGCAATGAGCGCCGCGGGCTTGGGCTCGGCCTCTTCATCGTGCGCGAGGTCGTCCGAGCCCACGGCGGCACGATCGACGTTTGCTCGTGCGACGACCTCACCACGTTCGCCGTCGCGCTCCCCCGGACCGCTCCGCTGACGAGTGTCCAGTGATCACCATCCCGCAACGCGTACGAAGAGCTCGACGGCGTCAATCTCGATTGTCCCTCGCATGGGACACATAGTTCCACGAGTCCCGGGCTGCCCGCGAGACATCTGATGGAGCATGACCGCAGGAGAAAGGAACCAGAGGATGGCGCAAGAGCTCACCGTCGTCGTGACGGGATCCACGGGTAAGCAAGGCGGCGCCGTCGCGCGGGCCCTCCTCGAGCGAGGCCACAAGGTGCGCGCCGTCACGCGCGACCCCAACTCACGCCAGGCGAAGTCGCTCGCGAACGCCGGGGCGACGCTCGTTGCGGCGTCGCTCGAGGACACTGCGGCGATCACGAGGGCGCTCGAAGGAGCGACCTCTCTCTTCGCGATGACGACGCCGTCCGGAGGTACGGACGCCGAGACGCGACAAGGTATCGCCGCCGCCGACGCGGCCAAGGCTGCAGGCGTGCATCTCGTGTTCACTTCCGTCGGCTCCGCCCACCGACGGACGGGCATTCCGCACTTCGACAGCAAGTACGAGGTCGAAAAGCACATCGCCAAGGTCGGCGTCCGCGCAACGATTCTCGCGCCCGTCTACTTCATGGAGAACCTCTACTTCGCGAAAGAGCAGCTCGCTAATGGGATCTACGCGGCGACGCTCCCGCCGACGAGGACGCTCGCGCAAGTCGCCGTCGCGGACATCGGGGCGGTCGCCGTTCGCGTCCTCGAGGACGCTCGTCGCTTCACGGGCAAGCGCTTCGACCTCGCGAGCGACGAGCTTACGGGGAATGACGTCGTCGCCATTCTCTCGCGCGTCACCGGCTGCCCCTTCGCCTATTACCAGGTCCCGCTCGATGTCATCCGCCAGCGCATGGGCGAGGATGGCGCCAGGATGTACGAATGGTTAGACCGCGTCGGCTATACGGTGGATCGCGCCGCGCTGCACCGTGAGTTTCCCGACGTCGCCTTCCACGACTTCGAGTCTTGGGTGAAGACGCAGGATTGGAATGCACTTCTGCAAAGCCCGTAATTGAGATCACGGCGAAGGTCGCCGGAAACTCAATATTCGTTTCGTTAGACAAGTATTGGAGGTTGACATGAAAATCGGTGTGAGTGGCGCCAGCGGCCATTTGGGCAGGGCCGTCGTTTCGGAACTGCTGCAGCGGCGCTACGGGCACGAGGTAGTGGCTATCACGCGCACGCCCGAAACCGTCTCTGGACCGGCTCAGGGACGATTCGGGGACTACAACCGGCCCGAAAG
>WNFJ01289228.1_pt1 | contig 11266 bp, 11 predicted proteins | sample 5400461 | NCBI WGS metagenome assembly WNFJ01 (sample SAMN13153349, study PRJNA577476) | soil metagenome | isolation source: 115 cm saprolite on Douglas fir-dominated hillslope | place: USA:California | collected 2013-09-17 | reverse complement strand
GCGCGCTCCAAGGGCCCGCGCTACACGCCGGTCGCCAAGCGCCAGGACCGGCCCGACGCCATCGCCTGGCTGCTGAAGGTCCATCCCGAATTGCAGGACTCGCAGGTCGCCAAGCTGGTCGGATCGACCAAGAGCACCGTCCAGTCGGTGCGCGACCGCTCGCATTGGAACATGCAGAACGTGCGGCCGCGCGATCCCGTGACGCTTGGCCTGTGCTTGTTGAAGGACCTCAACGACGCCGTCGACAAGGCGCGCCGCAAGGCCGCCCGCGAGGACGCCGCCAAGAAGAAGGCGACTGCCAAGGCCACCGTGGCTGCGGAGCCGGTGGCCGAGGAGCCGGCGCCGGCCGATCCGGCCGTCGATCCCGCCGAGGCCGACCAGCCCGATCTCGGCGAGACCCGGCACAACTGACGCGCAGCGCTCCACGCCGCTCGTAGTTGCCGCCGCTTCAACAGCGCATGCAGTTGCACGAGGATGCTACTCCATGATTTCCCAGAGCCATTCGCTCTCAAATATTGATTCATGACCCTGAGGTCGCAGGTTCAAATCCTGCCACCGCAACCACGCCCTCGTACGCTTCGACACTCCACGCTGGCCTTTGCCAGCACGCGATCAAACCAGCGTAGGCACAAATCACGTCATTGAAGCGGTCGACGAACTTGACCTCTTGCGGTCTACCCGGACTCGACGTTGCGGATGAGATCCGAACCCTTCTCGGCGATCACAATGGCCGGCGCATTGATATAGTCACTGGTCTAGGCGGGCATGAACGCTGCAACTCGTTCCGCAGTGGCCTGCCACAGCGCTTGTTGCGCTTCCGGGTCGGCGCCCGGCGTCACGGGAACGAGCGGTAGCATGTCCCTGACGGAAAAGTAGCCGCCCGTCAGGTCGGCGAAGGCGGGATCGTTGGCCAGGCGGACGATGATGCCTGCGCCGCGCTCGGGATTGCCGATCTTCAGCCAGGTCAGCAACCGTTCGAGCGGCGCTGCGAACCACAGTTCGCGCCCGAGTCCCGTTACGTTGAATCCGGGACATAGGCAGTTGACCGCCACGCCGGGCCCTTTCAACCTGCGCGCCAATTCCATCGAAAACATGATATTCATCAATTTGGTACGGCCGTAGATCGCCGAGGAGCCTCGCGCGGAGAATGGGCGTTTGTCGATGAGCGCGGCGAGGGGATCAAATCCGGCAGCTTGCCGCGAGGCTTGCGATGCCACAGTGACAATACGCGACGGCGCCGACCTGATCATGGTCTCCCGCAGAATACTCGTCAAAAGCCATGGCGCTAGATAGTTGACCGCGACCATTTCGGGATAGCCGTCCGCGGTGACCCGTGGTTTGAAGGTATGAATTCCAGCGTTGTTGATCAGCGTGTCGATCCGGGTATGGCGCGCGACGATCTCGCGTCCGAGGGCCGCGATGGACGCCAGATCGGTAAAGTCACCATAGTGGACGTCGACCCGCGTGCCCGGTGCGGCCGCCTCGATCATCCCCACCGTTGCATCGGCCCTGGCTTGGCTGCGCGCGGTGAGCACCAGATGCGCTCCGCGCCGGGCGAGCGCAATCGCCGCGTATCGACCGATGCCGCTGGTTGCTCCGGTTATCACGATGGTCGGAACGGATGACGACATGATGCCTCCTTAGTTAATGGATAAATATCCACTATTGAGGATGATGGATTTTTGTCAACTAATGTGGCATCGAGTCCGAGAGACAGAGCACCAGACGATGGGCTGATAGCTTTGGACACCGACGAAACTCCGCGGAACGACGGGCGGCGAGTACAGTGTATCCGCGCGCTCGGCGCCGCGCTGAACGCGCTGGTGAGTCGGTCCCGGGCTTTGACGGCGGAGGCGGCGGCCACGTTTCACGCGGAACTACAGCCGGCCGCTTTCCATATCGCCCTCTGGCTCAACGCCTTCGGCCCGGCCAAACCCAGCGCCGTGGCCCAAGCCGTCGGCATGGACCGCAGCGCGACGAGCCGCCTCATCCGCGAGCTCGTGCGCTTAAGGCTGATCGCGACGTCAACCGATCCCTCGGATCGGCGGAGTATCGTCCTGTCGCTGACCGTCGACGGTCGTCGGCGGCTGGAGGCCGCGATGCAGACCAAAGGCGCCGCATTCCAACAGCGGATCGCATCCTGGAGCGAGGAAGACCTGGAGCTGTGCACGGATCTGCTGCGAAGGCTGCTCGACATGCCAGTAAACAAGGACGTCGAGCGCCGTAACCCGATGAGCTAACAGCCCGGCAAGGAAGGAACTGGCGACATGGATGACGCAACGCTCAGCGCGTATGATCGAGATGCAAAAGGCTTTGCTGATGATTGGGAATCACAGCCGCCGCCGGTCGACTTGCATGCCGTGGTCCGGCAATTCTTTGTCCCCGGTCCAACGGCAGATATCGGTTGCGGCAGTGGGCGTGACGCCGGTTGGCTCAACGCTAATGGCTATCCGACGGAAGGATTTGATGCGTCGGAAGGACTTTTGGCCGAAGCGCGAAGGCGGCATCCGCAGGTCCATTTCAGCACGGCGATCCTTCCGGGCCTCGATGGCATTGTGGAAGGTGGCTTTGCCAACGTCCTCTGCGAGACCGTCATCATGCACCTCGAGCCTGAAGCGGTCACGCCAGCAGTGGAGCGGCTTCTGGCCATCCTTGTCCCCGGCGGCATCCTCTATCTGAGCTGGCGGGTGACCGAAGGCGCCCACAGGCGGGATGAGCACGGACGTCTCTATGCAGCTTTTGACCCGGAACGGGTGCTACGTGCCTTGAAAGCAACTCAGATATTGCTGGATGAGCAAGTTGGCAGCGTGTCATCGGGCAAGTTGATTAGGCGCATTGTGGTAAAAAAGCAAAGTACCGAAAATTGAAGCACCTCCCAAAATTCGCTCACCGTTGCCCCATAGTGGCCGCTCTCATGCTTGCGCCCGGTTGCGGGACAACTCGGTCGTCAGTTTTGGGACGGATCTTTCGACCAATCGCAAGAATCGGGTGTTGCGAGCCCCCGCAACCACTCTTTTCTTCGATCTGAGACGACAAACTACGCTGAAGTACGCCCGACTACCGGCCCGGTTTCCTGAAGTTTTCGAGCAAACACGACCGCATGGTCTCGACCCACCGCTTCGAGTCCGGTCAGGAGCGTGAGCACTTTGCGGTCCGTTCGCCCCGGTTTCGTCGAGACGTTTGGTAGGAGCGGTTTCAGGAGTTCGTGCAAATCAGTAAGGTGAGTTTCCAATTCGTAGGTTGCCTTCTCGGCATTGCGCGCTTTCAGATCTCGAAAGAAGCGGCGGCGTGATTCGACCAAGCCTGGCTTTGGTGCTCCTCCGGCGATCCCACGAAGAAAACGCCGCAACATATCTGCGAGCGAGTCCGCCAATATGGTCAAAAATATCATTGCGCGTGGCCAGGCCCGGCTTTCACTCGTGAGCAACGTGGCGACGGTCGTGAATTCGAATCCGAGCCTGCTGGCGACCTGTCATGTTGCGGGTGACGAAGTCGACAGGTTATGACTGCCGCCCGCCAATTGCGCCATCGGCAGTCAATGAAGATATCGAAGTATTCCCGCTACCAGGCGGCCGAAGACATTTTGGGCGTTCTGCTGCGCCGTGTCTCGGGCCTTTGGCGCCGACGCTTGAATGAAGAACTCGCCAAGGTCGATCTGACGGAAATGCAGTTCGTGCTCCTGATGGCGATCGCCTGGAAGACGCAGGAAGCGCGGCACATCACGCAAGCACAGCTCGGTCAGCACGCCAAGGTTCACAAGGCGTTGCTCTCGCAGGTCATGAAGACCTTGGTTCGCAAAGGCCTGGTCGTTCACTCGGACTCCGAGGATTCACGAACCCGCAGTCTTCGCTTGAGTGCGCGCGGCAACGCCAAGGCGAGGAAGGCGCTGAAAATCCTGGAGCGTACCGAAGAAGCGTTCTGGGCGGACATCCCCGATCTGGCGACCCGTCTTCGCAAGGACCTGAGCCAGATATTGAAGGCGAAAGGCGAGGAGCCCGAAGCCGCCGAATCCTAGGGCGAAAGCTCCTCCAGGACCCGGCCTTTTGATTCGACGAGAAACAAACCCGAAATGACGGCGGCAAAGACCGCGACCAGGCCAAAGATCAAGAACACCGTCCCGAGACCGGAGCTCGCCAGCAGAAAGCCCACGACATTCGGCGCGACCGCCGATCCGATGCGTCCCCATAGCGCCGCCATCGAGACGGCGAAGGCCCGCATCCGCGTCGGATAGATCTCGGGCGTGTAGAGAAAGACACAGAGGCTGATCGTCGAGTTGAAGAAGCCGGCGACGCAGACCCAGGCCAGAATGAACTCGGCCGAGGACGGGCCGTGATACCAGATCCAGAACATGACCGGAGCACAGGCGGCGAAGGCGAGGCAGAACCAGCGCCGTCGTCCCACGATGTCGATCAGCAGAGAGCAAACAAGGCAACCGATCAGTGAACTGCTGCTTGCAATCACTCCGTACCAGAGGGCATCGGCCAGGGACATCTTGAAGACGCCGCGGTAGATACTCGGCAGCCAGGTCGTCAGCCCGAAGCCGACAAAAAAGCAGCTGAACCAGGCGACCCAGACCGTCAACGTTCGAGGCAAATAGACCGGACCGAAAAACTCCTTGATGGAGGCGCGTTGGACGATGGTTGCAATCGGCGCTCCCGGCAGCGGCAGGGGTTGGCCAAGGGCCTTGGTGCTCGCGGCCTCGATGCGCGACAGGGCCGCTTCCGCGTCGCGGTCGCGGCCACGTGCGGCAAGCCATCGTGGTGACTCGGGCAGCAATCGGCGCAGGAAGAACACAAGGAATGCCGGCAATGCTCCCACGACGAACAGCGATTGCCAGCCCAGCCGGGGAACCATCACCCAGCCCAGCACGACCGCACCCAGCAGGCCGAGCGGCACGAGAAGCTCGTACAGAAGGAAGAAGCGGCCACGCCCTTTCGCCCGGGCGATTTCGCTGATGTAGGCGGCCGCGATCGGCACCTCGCCGCCGATGCCGAATCCTTCGATGGCGCGCATCACGAACAGTGAGTTGAAGTCCCACGCAAAAGCGCAGCCGAGGCTCATGAGCGAGTAAAGGCCGGTCGACAGCATGAGGGCGGACATGCGGCCGTACCGTTCCGCGAACCAGCCAAAGAAAAATGACGCCAGTATCTGCCCGCCGAAGGCCGCGGAGAGAAGCAGTCCCGTCTGCTGCGACGTCAGGTGCCATAGCGGCACCAGGACGGGCATCGCGTAGCTGATCGACAGAAGATCGAAGCCATCGAAGAAGGACGCCACGCCAACGATGACGCGCGCCTTCAGGTGCCAGCGATTGTAGGGAATGCGCTCCAGCCGTGCCGCGACCTGATCTGCGAAATTCGATCGGATCGCCGCGACACCGGCATCGCCGATCGCCGCGCCGTCGCCAGCGCCTGCCATGTTTCCTCCGATACTGTGGCGATATTTTGCTTCGCCTATATGGTCAATATATTGACTATCTATTTAAGACGTCAATATATTGACCGCCTCGGCAACGAACGAGTTCCGAACGGAGGAAGCAAATGGCGGATCAAAAGCGGGCGCTTGCCTATGGCGGCTACCATGAGCGGGAGGAGGGTACCTCCAATCTTTTCCTGACCCAGACCGGGGCAGGAACGCCGGCCGGCGAGTATCTTCGCCGCTTCTGGCTGCCCATCGCCCTCTTGAGCGAGCTCGGCGATCTACCCCGGCGCGAGCGGGTGCTCGGCGAGGACCTCGTCGTGTTCCGCGACAAGCGAGGCGAGGTCGGCGTTTTGCATCTTAGTTGCTGTCACCGAGGGACCTCGCTGGAGTTCGGCCGAATCGAGCAGTGCGGAATTCGCTGTTGCTATCACGGCCGTCTATTCGACGTCGACGGCACTATCCTGGAAGTGCCCGGCGATCCGAACGAGAAGGCGATCCAGAACTCCATGGCGCAAGGCGCGTATCCGGCGCATGTCTTTGCCGGCCTCGTCTTTACCTATATGGGACCTCCCGCGAAGAAGCCGCCCTTCCCGACATTCGATCACTTCGATCTTCCGGGCGTTCGGCTGGCGCTTCCCATCCGTATGCCGTTTGCCTGCAACTGGGTGCAGACCAGGGAAAACGCGCTCGATCCGGCGCACACTGCCGTGCTGCATGCCTGGGAAGATCGGTTCGCCGATCAGTTCGGGGTCTTTCCCGAGTTTGAATTCTCCGAGGCGCCCGGGGGTGCCTTCTATCTGGCTGTGCGCCGGGTCGGCGACAACATCTGGATCAGATCGACGTCGGTGATGATGCCCACCATCGCCGTCATCTCGGATGTACGTGAAAACAAGAAGCTCCGGCAGGCGTCACCGCCTTTCATGAGCCTCTTCACCGTTCCGACCGATGACACGAATACCGTCACCTTCGGGATCCCCCATGTGCGGGACGAGGAATCGCTGGAGCGGCGGATGGCGTTCGGCTGGGTCGGCGATGGTCAGTCGGACGAGCGACCCTATAAAGAGCGTCAGCGGATACCGGGCGACTACGATGCGCAGGTCGGTCAGGGCGCGATCGAGAAGCACAGCAAGGAACATCTGAGCTATCACGATCGTGGCGTCGCGATGTTCCGGCGGATTCTCAGGAGAGGTATCGAAGCCGTACAGCGCGGTGAAGACCCGGCGGAACTCGCCCAGGAAATCGTCAACCGGCCGCTGCCGTCGTTTGCAACGGATCGGGTCGTCCCGATCTCCTCGATCGATGGCAATCCGGACGACCCCGAGGTGCTACGCGCACTTGGGCGCAAGCTTGCCGAGGAATACCTGCAATGCCCACCGATGGGCCTGCTCAAATAGTGACCCCATCGAAGCGGGCCGACAAATCCTGCTTTGAGTCTGGTCGCACGCGTGACTATCTCCTTGGAGCGCCGGTTTGGATTCTCGCCATCACATGCTTGATGCTTGCGGCAGATTGACGGACGCCCCGTGCAAGTCCGTAAGCTCGATTGTAGCTTTGCGGCCGACCCACGCGTCGGCGTCGCTGCGCGTTCGAGGCGAAACGGCACAGCTAGGACATGATGATAGATGAAGGCGGTTCATCTGGAGAGCTACGGCGGACCGGAAGTGCTTCGGTTGATCGATGTGGAGACGCCGGCGGCCGGACCGGGACAGATCGTCGTGCGCAACAAGGCAATCGGCTTTAACTATCTCGAAACCCGGCAGCGGCGCGGTGACTATCCGCTGCCGATACCTGGCGGGATCGGCGCCGAAGCCGCCGGCATCGTGGAGTCTGTGGGCTCCGGCGTATCGGCCTTTAGTCCGGGCGAGCGCGTCGCCTACGTATCCGCCAGACCCGGTGCAGACGCCGAAGCGATGGCGGTCGAAGCCGACCGTGCGTTTATTCTACCGGCGTCGGTCTCTTTCGAGGCGGCGGCGGCCTCGATCATCAAAGGCATGACGGCCGAGGTCCTGCTCAAGCGCACCTATCCGGTAAAGCCCGGAAGCACCATCCTGGTCTGGGCAGCGGCAGGCGGCATGGGGCAGCATCTCGTGCGATGGGCAAGCCAGTTGGGCGCCAGGGTCATCGCCGTTGTCGGCTCAGAAGTAAAGGTATCGGTGGTCCGGTCACTCGGCGCAGAGCATGTTTTGGTATCGTCACGCGACGACATCGCCAAGGGCGTGCGGGAACTGACGGGAGGAGAGGGTGTCGAGGTCGTCTACGACGCCATCGGCAAAGAGTCCGCCGAAGCGTCGCTCAACTCGCTGGCGCCGCTCGGCATGTTCGTCAACTACGGCAGCGCTTCGGGACATCCGGAGCCACTGAAGGTCACGGACCTGTCGGACAAGGGATCGCTCTTCTACACACGGGCAGTTCTCTACACGTATATCCGCACTCCGGCCCTGTTCCAGGAGGCGGCGGCGGATCTGGTCGATGCCCTTGGTCGGGGGATCCTGAAACTGCCGCCGCCGCGCACCTACCGCCTTGCCGACGTCGCTCAGGCCCATCGCGATATAGCGTCACGCAGCACGACTGGCAGCCTGGTGCTGATTCCCTGATCTCCAGTGAAACAACGACTTGTTGCAGCATCCCGGGAGGATCGCCATGAGCCCACAGGAAAACAAAGCGGCCGCACTGAAGCTGATGCGTTCGTTCGGTTCGGGTAAATTCGAGGCAAGCCTGATCGCCGATGACGCTACCTTTTGGTCGGCTCGAGCCGGCACACGGACGAAAACCGAATTCATCGCCATGCTCGGCAAGATGCGCCCGTTGATCGCCAAGAGCGTGACGATGACGATCGTGTCCGCAACAGCGGACGAGGATCGGGTCAGCGTCGAATCGAAGGGCGACAGCACGCTGACCAACGGCCGCAAATACGACAATACCTATCATTTCATGTTCGTCTTCCGCGACGGCAAGATCGTCCAGATCAGGGAATACAACGATACGCGGCTCGCGGTTGAAGCCTTTGGAGACGTCTAGCGCACCAAAGCCGGTCGCTGATTGGAAGTGCAATTGGAATGAGCAATGAAAGCGGACTTGGCAGCCACTCATGACGTGATCGTCGCCGGCGCCGGTCCGGTCGGCCTCACGCTCGCCATCGATCTCGGACGCCGTGGCGTCAGCTGCCTGATCATGGAACGCGATCCGACGACGGCGCCGTGGCCGAAGATGGACCGCTCCAACGCGCGCACCATGGAATTCTACCGACGGATCGGGATCGTCGACCGGGTGCGGGCGCTCGGCTATCCGCCGGACAATCCCATGGACGTCTTCCTCACGACCCGCTTGAGCGAGCCGCCGATCGCGGTCCTGAAATACCCCTCTGTCGCGGAGCGTCGCAAACAGATCGCGGAGAGCCCCGACGGTTCGTTCCTGCTCGAGCCGTACCAGCTCGTCTCGCAGAACAAGCTCGAGCCGCTGCTCAAGGAGATCGCCGAAGGAACGCCCAAGGTCACCGTGCGCTACGGTTGCGAGTTGGTCGATTTCGCCCAGGATGAGAACGGCGTAACCGTCCATACGCGCCCCACGAGCGGCGCGGCAGGGACAGTACGTGCCACCTATCTCGTTGGCTGCGACGGCGGGAGCAGCACTGTCCGCAAGAAACTCGACATCAAGCTCGAAGGCCAAGGTGGCGTTCGTGATGTGGTCCAGGTGATCTTCCGGTCGGACGACCTCTACGATCGCATCGTGACGGGCAAGGGACGTCACTATCAGTTTGCCGGTGACGCCACATCGAGCCTGGTGGCCCAGGGCGACCGCAAGGAATTCACTCTGCATACGTCCCTTCCGCCGGATACGAATTTCGAGCCGGTCATCCGCGATCTGATCGGATTTCCCTGCCACTTCGAGATCCGCCACGTTGTTCCGTGGCGCCCTCATCTGCTGGTCGCGGAGCGATATCGGGATCGCCGCGTCTTCCTTGCGGGCGACGCCGTCCATCTCGTCATCCCAACTGGCGGGCTCGGCATGAATACCGGCGTGGGCGACGCCTTCGACCTGTCGTGGAAGCTGGCTGGCGTGATCAAGGGTTGGGGCGGCCCAGGCCTGCTCGACGGCTACGAGGAGGAACGTCGTCCCATCGGGCTGCGCAATCGCGATGCCTCGGGTTGGGCGGCGGCCGGTGTGCCGATCTGGCGTGCCCGGGTGACGCCGGCAATCCATGAGGCTACGCTGGCGGGCCGGGCCGCGCGCCAGGAACTGGCCGCCTCCTTCGATGTCAACCATCGGCGCATGCACGGGATGGTGGGTGTCGAGGCTGGTTATTCCTATGCCGGCTCCCGGCTGATTGCGGATGAGCCTGGAAACATCGCCGAATGGGAGACGAGCCGATATATTCCCCGTGCCGTTCCCGGCGCGCGTATCCCGCATATGTGGCTCAAGGACGGGCGCGCCCTGCAGGACGTGCTGGGCGACGGCTACACGCTGCTCGATTTACGGGGGGATTGCGATACAGCTCCGCTTGAGGCCGCCTTTTGCGCTCTCGGCGCGCCGCTGGAAATCCTCCGCCTCGACGAAGCCCGAGTCCGCGGCGTGTATGGCGCGTCGGTGTTCCTGCTACGGCCGGACCTCCATATCGCCTGGCGTGGCGAGGGTCCCCCGGTCGATCCTGCGCCGCTCGCGAGAATGGTCACGGGTCGAGCTGACGCCTTTCTTCCCTAGCGGTATCGGATCGCCGATTGGCTGGCGCCGCCGATAGGCGGCATCCATCGCTTCGCCGCAGACCATTACCCTTTGGGTAATCGACACATGTGACAAGCTTGATTAGCTACCCGAGTCGACGCGACCCTTCGCGACTTCCGTAACCGCCATCATGGCAGATCGCGGCCGGCAGTAGACCAGAGGTCATCATGCACGCAGTCTATCGGGTAGAAGGTCAGCGCGTCGACACGGGCCCTGATGCCGCCGGGCCTTGGCATCCGGCTATGCAGCACGGGGCCGCACCAGCTGCCCTTCTGGCCTGGCTGGCCGACCCATTACTCCCCGAGAGCCTCCATGAAAGCCGGCTCGACGTCCCCGGGCCAGACTGCTGCCGGGAATTGAACGCTGATGAAAGAATCAAGAGCCCGTTTCTCGCAGGCGTGTCGGCACGGATTGCCGTGGAGTGCCAGCGGCGGTCGGGACCTGCCGCAATTTGGTTTCGCGCCAATCGACCGATTGTCGAAGGCGAACTGATCGGGCCCGCGATGCGCGCGGCGATCGCCGCCGATTTCTGCAACGGTGTGTCGTCGGTGCTGGACCCGAAAGAGTGGTCGTTCATCAACGGCGATGTGACGCTGAACCTTGCGCGGTTGCCGGTGGGAGAGTGGATCTTGGTCAATGCGGAAACCTCGCTGGGGCGCGACGGCGTGGGAGTGGCATCTGCGCGTTTGGCCGATGCGACGGGCTACTTCGGTCGCGCCGCGCAGTCGTTGATCGTCGAGCGACGATAAGAGTGGCATTCGCCGCAAGGGCGAGCTGGCAGGGCATTCTATGGTCTTTACCTGGAGAGGAGATCGATCCGCATGGGAACGGGAGCACTCGAAGGCAAGGTCGCGGTGATCACCGGAGGCACGAGCGGCATCGGCGCTCGTACCGCCGAACGATTCGTCGCCGAAGGAGCACGTGTCGTCATCGCCGGGCGGCGTGAGGAAAAGGGCAAGCGATTTGCTCGCACGCTCGGCGGCGCCGCGAGTTTCATCCGCACCGATGTCAGCGTCGAATCCGACGTCGCGGCGATGATTGCGCACGCCGTGACGAGCTTTGGCAGGCTCGACTGCCTTATCAACAATGCCGGCAGTGGCTCGCAACGTGGGGGAATCGCCGAGATCGA
>WNFJ01029616.1_pt1 | contig 11267 bp, 11 predicted proteins | sample 5400461 | NCBI WGS metagenome assembly WNFJ01 (sample SAMN13153349, study PRJNA577476) | soil metagenome | isolation source: 115 cm saprolite on Douglas fir-dominated hillslope | place: USA:California | collected 2013-09-17 | reverse complement strand
CAAGGGCTACGCCCCCGCCGAAGCCGACCCGATCAAGTGGCATGGGCCCGGGCCGTTCGACCCGGTGAGCGGCACGATCTTCAAGGAGAAGAGCGCCGGTCCCACCTACTCGCAGATCTTCGGCCAATGGCTGTGCGACATGGCGGAGCGCGATCCGCGCATCATTGCCATCACGCCGGCGATGCGCGAGGGCTCCGGCCTGGTCGAGTTCTCCAAGCGTTTCCCCGATCGCTATTTCGACGTCGCGATCGCCGAGCAGCATGCGGTGACCTTCGCCGCCGGGATGGCCGCGGACGGCCTGAAGCCGGTGGTCGCGATCTACTCGACGTTCCTGCAGCGCGCCTACGATCAGCTCATTCACGACGTGGCGCTGCAGAAGTTGCCGGTTGTGTTTGCGGTGGACCGCGCCGGCCTCGTCGGCAGCGATGGTGCGACTCACCAGGGCAGCTACGATCTGTCCTACCTGCGCTGCATTCCCAACACGGTGATTATGGCGCCGGCGGACGAGAACGAGTGCCGGCAGATGCTGTACACCGCGAGCACGCTCAACGCCCCGACAATCGTGCGCTATCCGCGCGGCGCAGGGCCGGGAGTCGCGCTGAGCGCCGACCTGAGCGCGCTACCCCTAGGCAAGGCACAGCTGCGGCGCGAGGGCAACAGCGGGCTGGCGCTGCTGGCGTTCGGGGCGCTGGTGGCACCGGCCCAACCGATCGCGGAAGCGCTCGACGCCACGCTCGTCAACATGCGCTTCGTCAAGCCGCTCGACGAGGACCTCATTGTCACGCTCGCCACACGGCATCGCGCGCTCGTGACCATCGAGGAGAACGCCACCTACGGCGGCGCGGGCTCCGCGGTCCTCGAGGTGCTCGCCTCCGAAGGTCTGCAGGTCCCGCTGCTGCAGCTCGGTATTCCCGACCGCTTCATCGAGCACGGCTCGCGCGAGGGCTGCCTCCGCGCCGCCGGGCTCGACGCGGCGGGCCTTAGCGCGAGCATCGAGCGCTGGTGGGCCGTGCAGCCGCAGGAACGCCTGCGCTCCGCCGGCAGGGCGTGAAGCCCGCGCCTTGAGCAACGCGCTCACCGGGCGCCGCCGCCGCACCGGCTGCCTGAAGCCTAGCCAAGCGCGCCGTACCTAATAAGAGGTATTCCGCAACACTGCCGCGCCACTAACAATGCAGTTACGGATTTCCGGGCGTTTCCTGTAGGCTTTCACATCATGACTCCTCCGTTCGCCACCGCCAAGCTCGCGCGCACTGCCATCGCGGAAGTCGAGGACGTGCAGGCACGCCTCGACACGCGCGAACTAGCCATCAACCGCGTGGGCATCAAGGACATCAGCCACCCAGTGCGGGTCAAGGATCGATCCGCGGGCGAGCAGCACACCATCGCCAGTTTCAACATGTACGTGAGCCTGCCGCACAACTTCAAGGGCACGCACATGTCGCGCTTCGTGGAAATCCTGCACGGCGAGCGCGAGATCTCGGTGGAGTCGTTTCGCGGCATGCTGCGCACCATGACCGAGCGCCTCGAGGCCGACACCGGGCATATCGAGATGAGCTTCCCGTTCTTCGTCACCAAGCGCGCGCCGATCTCCGCGGTCGAAAGCCTGATGGACTACCGCGCCAGCCTCATCGGCGAACACCGGCACGGCCACACCGAGATGTGGGTGCGGGTGTCCGTGCCGGTCACCAGCCTGTGCCCATGCTCGAAGAACATTTCCGACTATGGCGCCCATAACCAGCGCTCGCACGTCACCATCACCGCGAAGTTGCGTAGCCACATGTGGATCGAGGAGCTCATCGAGATCGCCGAGAGCGAGGCCTCGTGCGAGCTGTACGGAATTCTCAAGCGGCCCGACGAGAAGTACGTGACCGAACGCGCGTATGACAACCCCAAGTTCGTCGAGGATACGGTGCGCGACGTTGCGACCCGGCTGAACCTTGATCCGCGCGTGGCGGCATACGTGGTGGAATCGGAGAACTTCGAGTCCATCCACAACCACTCGGCCTACGCGCTCATCGAGCACGACAAGGACGCTTGAGGACGACGCCGCTCGCCCGGTTGCCCCGGCCTGCGGGCCGCCACGGTGACCAAGCGCGAATCTGGCGCGCGAACGGCGCGCATGAAGATTTCTTAATGCGGCGTTCATTGCGGCGCGAGGCCGCGCCCTCTAACTTCTGCGCTACCTGACGCTTGCCAGGGTCGTACACGTGAGGACAGCGCGCATGAAGACCATCACCGCATTCACCGCCATCGCCATCGTGGGTTGCGGCGCCATCCTCGCCGCCGATCCGCCCGCGGCGCCGTCGGCGACGCCGGTGAAGCATGCCTCGCTCAAGGTCTGCAACAAGCAGGCGGACGCGAAGAAGCTCACCGGGCCGGCGCGCGCGCAGTTCGTGAAGGACTGCCGCAGCGGCAAGAGCACCTGAAGCGGCGACGCGCTCACCAGTGCAGCAGGGACGTCGTTCAGACTCTAAGCGGGCAGCTCGACCACCACTCTGAGACCCGGGTCGTTGCTCTGCAGCTCGAGCCGCCCGCGGTGCAGGCGCGCAATGGCCGCGACCAGACTCAGGCCCAGGCCGCTGCCTTGCTGCCTGGCGGTCGGCCCGAAGCGAACAAACGGTTGCACGGCGCGCACCCGGTCCTGGGTAGCGATGCCCGGACCGTTGTCGCTGACGGTGAGCCGCACGCAATCACTCAGGCGCCGCACGGCGACCTCGATGCGCCCGCCGGCGGGCACGTACTTCAGCCCGTTCTCGATGAGATTGGTGAGCAGTTGCGCGAGCAGCTGGCGATTGCCCTGCACGATGGCCGGGGCGTCATGCCGGCAGGCGAGCGAGAGGCCCTGCGCTTGGGCGACCGGCTCGAACAGCTCGACCAGTTCGGCAGCGAGTTCGCCGACGTCCACCGACGCCGCGGAAGCGAGCGGGGCGCCGGATTCCGCCAGCGCGATTTGCAGTAGCGTGGCGAGGGTGCGCTGCAGGTGATCGACTTCGCGCATTGCCGACTCGATCGACTCGTGCACTGCCGGCTCGAGCGCGGGTGAGCGCAGCAGCAGCGCGTCCATGCGGGTGCGCAGCCGGTGCAACGGCGCGCGCAGGTCGTGCGCGGTGCTGTCGAAGGTCGCGCGCAGCGTGACGGCCTGCTCCTCGAGACGATCGAGCACCCGGTTGACGGATACCGCCAGCGCGTCGAACTCGTCATTGGCGCCCGCCACCGGCAGCCGCAGCCCGGTCTCACCCGCCATGATGCGCTGGCAGGTGCTGGTCACCTCGCCCACCCGCCGCGCCAGCTTGTAGCTGAACCAGAAACCGGCCAGCGCCGCCGCCAGCGTCGACAGGCCGATGCCCCACAGTGTGGCGAAGCGGAATATCTCGGCAAAGCGCCGCCCCTGTGAGATATCCGTTCCCACCAGCAGCAGGTCCCCGCCCGCAAGCGTGCGCACCGCGGCGCGTACCGGGTGCACGGCGCGCCGTCCCGGCTCGATGGTGGCGATCTCGAATTCCGGCCAGCGCTCCGCGGGCATGGCATCGAACGGCCAATGGGTCACGTTGCCGGCGATGCGCTCGAAGTTGGCGTCGGCGATCATGTAGACCGCCCCGATGCGGCCCCAGCTCTCGATGCGCAGGTTGATCTCATCCGTGACGCCGGGCACGCCGCTGCGCGCGAACTTCTCCTCGAGGCTCTTGAGCTCGGTGTCGATGATCAGGTCCACCTCGTCGGTGATCAGGCTTTCGGTGAGCAGGTAGGCGCTGCCGAGCGTAACGCTGACCGCGAGCGTCACCAGCAGCGTGTAGCCCACCGACAGGCGGAAGGCCGTGGTATTGAACAGCGCGAGGCGCACGGACTAGGCGTCGGTGCGCAGCACGTAGCCCGAGCCGCGTACGGTGTGGATCAGCGGGTGGTCGGTGTCGCGATCGATCGCCTGCCGCAGGCGGCTGATGTGTACGTCGATGAGATTGCTCTGCGGGTCGAAGTGCAGATCCCACACGCCCTCGAGCAGCATGGTGCGCGTCACGACCTGTCCGGCGCGGCGCATGAGAAATTCCAGCAGCTTCAGCTCCCGCGCCGTGAGCTCCACCGCGCGCCCGCCGCGCGTCACCCGCCGCGCCAGCAGGTCGAACTCCAGGTCCTCGACTTTCAGGCGCGTGGTGTGCGGCGCCCCGGCGCGGCGGCGCAGCAGCGCTTCGATGCGCGCCAGCAGCTCCGCGAACGCGAACGGCTTGGTGAGATAGTCATCGCCACCGGCCTTGAGCCCGCGGATGCGGTCATCCACGCTGCCGAGCGCCGACAGCACCAGCACCGGAGTCAGGATACCCTTGGCTCGCATCAGCTCGATGATCGCAAGCCCGTCGACGTGCGGCAGCATGCGGTCGGTCACGACGAGGTCGAACTGCCCCTCGTTGGCGCGCAACAGCCCTTCACGCCCGTCGACCGCATGATCGACACTGTAGCCGCTCTCGCGCAGCCCCTTGACCAGAAAGCGCGCGGCCTCGGCGTCGTCCTCGATGAGCAGTACGTGCACGGGCGACAGAGTAGGAGCCGGCGCCGCCGCCGCGCAAGAGTCACCGCGGGCTTACGCGGCCGAGGGGCGGGCGCGTTCGGCGCTTTGCAGTCGGGCGATGAGTGCGCTCAGGAACACCCGGTTGAAGCGCAGCTGGCAGGACGCGGATCCCTGCTCGAGCAGCGTCGAGCTCACCTTCAGCACCGTCACCGCCGCGGCCGCGCGGATGGTGGCGGTGCGCTTGGCGCCGGGCACGTAGCTCGCCTCGCCGAAGCAGTCGCCGGTATCGAGCGCGCCGACGCGCTGGCCGTGCCGTTCCACCACGCAGCTGCCGCTCACCAGGATATAGAAGCGATCGATATAGAAGCGATCGTCCATCTCGCCTTCCTTGACGATCTCCTCGCCCGCCGCATAGTCCTGCCAGCTGCTGGCGCGCAGCACTTCCCAGATCTCGGCATGCGAGAACTCGTGGAAGAACTTCAGGCGCCGCAACACGCCGAACTGTTCCTGGCGGTCGATGCGTGCATTGGCTTCGCGCAGCCGCTGGTGCACGCGGGTGAGGTCGGCGGCGAAGTCCAGGCCGCTCTTGCAGCGCTTGTCCGGATCCTTCTGCAGCGCCAGCGCCACCACCGTCTCGAGCTCCTCCGGCACGTCCTTGCGCTGCGTGTGGATCGGCGGCGCGGTCGCGTAGACGATCTGGTGCAGCAGTTTCTGCAGATTACCGGCGCGGAACGGACGCGTGCCGGTGAGCAATTCGTACATCACCGCGCCGAGTGAATACAGATCGGAGCGATTGGTGAGCTCGAGACTCTGCACTTGCTCGGGCGACATGTACGAGGGGCTGCCGGCGATGCCCTCGATGCGCGAGATGTCCGAATCCGACACCAGCGCGATGCCGAAGTCGATGATGCGCACGTCGCTGTCCTGCGTGAGCATGATGTTCGAGGGTTTGATGTCGCGATGGATCACGCCGCGCGAGTGCGCGTAGTGCAGCGCCTTGGCGCACTTGAACATGATCTCGACGGTGTCGTCGATGCGCAGCAGGTTGTCCGGACGGCAGTAAGCCGCCAGCGTGCGCGCGCCGTGCACGTGCTCGGTGACGATATAGCAGTGGCCATTTTCCTCGCCGGCATCGTAGATGGGCAGGATGTGCGGATGCTGCAGCATGCCGACCAGGTGTGCCTCGGAAAGGAACATCTTGCGCGCGATGCGCGCGCGCTCCTCGTCGCCGCCGGTGTCCATGTTGTAGACCTTGATGGCGACGTCGCGGCCGTAGTACGCGTCATGCGACAGGTAGACCACACCGGTGCTGCCGCGGCCCACCTCCCTGACCACCACGTACTTGCCGATCTTGTCCGGCATGCGGCCTAAGGGCTTGGCGGCTGGAACGGATTTTGGAACCGATGTTGACATGGGGCGCCGCGCGGGTCCGAAAAGGCGAGTCAGGATACGGTCTCGCCCCGCCACGCCGCTGTGATGCAAGCCTCACGCGCTCCCGCACGCCGGTAGCGCCGCGGCAGCGGCGCGGCGCGTGGGGCTAAGGGGCGCTCAGGACCGCTCAGGGGAAATGCTGATAACCGGAATGCGAGAACTCGATCACAGTACCGTCGCGCACCACCACCGCGCCCGGGGCGGAGCGCAAGGCGCCGATGCGGCTGTAGCCCCAGCGCTGCGGCGCCAGCTCCGCGACCAGTGCTGGCAGGTTTTCCGGATGCACGGCGAAGCACAGCTCGTAGTCGTCCCCGCCGGTGAGCGCCAACTCCCGCGCCCGCTCCTCCCCGAGCGTCTGCAGCAGCGGCTCGGACACCGGCACGGCGCCGAAGGAGATCTCCAGGCCTGCGCCGCTCGCGTCCGCGAGCTTGCCGGCATCTCCGAGCAGTCCGTCGGAGACGTCGATGCAGGCGCTGGCGTGGCGGCGCAGCCGCTCCCCGAGCGCCATGCGCGGCGTAGGCAGCAGGAACCGCTCGCGCAGGTACGCGCGCGCCCCGGCGGGCGCGCGCAGGCGCCCCTGCTCCAGAGCCAGTCCCGCGGCCGCATCCCCCGGTGTGCCGGAGACGAACAGCGCATCCCCGGCCCGCCCGCCGCAGCGCCGCAGCGCCTCACCGCGCGGCACGTGTCCGAGCAGCTGCACGGTCACGCACAAAGGTCCGCGCGTCGTGTCCCCGCCGACCAGCGCCACATCGTGCGCCCGCGCCAGCGCGCCAAGCCCGGCCGCAAACTCCGCCAGCCAGGCTTCGTCGGCATCCGGCAGGGTGAGCGCCAGCAGCGCCCAGGCGGGACGGCCCCCCATCGCCGCCAGGTCGCTGAGGTTCACGGCGAGCGCCCGGTGGCCGATGGACGCTGGCGGCGAACCGTGGGGAAAGTGCACGCCGGCGACCAGCGTATCGGTGGTCGCGACGAGTTCAGCGTCGGGGGCGACGGCGAGCAGCGCGGCGTCGTCACCTATGCCGGCGAGCACGTCGGGACGCTGCGCCCCGCAGGCGCGGAAGTACCGCTCGATCAGCGCGAATTCCGACAGCGGCATGTGCGCACGCCCGTTCAGTGCTCCGCCGGCCGCAACACCCGTGCGGCGCGATCCAGCACGGCGTTCACGAACTTGTGTCCGTCGGTTGCGCCAAAGCGCTTCGCCAGACCGACCGCCTCGTTGATGGCGACGCGGTACGGTACCTCCGGCAGGGCGGTGAGTTCGTACAGGCCGATGAGCAGGATGGCGTGCTCGATCGGATCGAGGAGCCGCGGCTCACGGTCGGCGAGCGATGCGAGCTGCGTGTCGAGCTCCAGGCGTGTGCGCCACACACCCTCGATCAGGGCGCGGAAATACTCGCGATCAGCGCGCGCCATGTCGTCGGCCTCGCCGAACTCCTGCAGCAGGTCCTGCCACGGGCAGGCGTTCAGCTGCCAGCGATACAGCGCCTGCAGCGCCAGCTTGCGCGCCACGGTGCGCGTACCGCTGTACTCGCGGGCGTTCTGTGCGGTCATCGGCGCGCACCCCTCACAGGCGCGCCATGAGGCCGGCCATCTCGAGCGCGCTCTCCATCGCCTCGCCGCCCTTGTTTCCGGCGGTGGTCGCGGCACGTTCCAGCGCCTGCTCGAGCGAGTCGACGGTCAGCACGCCGAAGGCGATCGGCACGCCGGTCTCGAGGCTGGCGAGCTGCAGGCCACGCGCGCATTCGCCGGCGACATAATTGAAGTGTGGCGTGTCGCCGCGAATCACGCACCCGAGGGCCACGAGGGCATCGTAGCGGCCGCTGGCGGCAAGCTTGCGTGCGACTACCGGCAGCTCGAACGCGCCCGGCACGCGCACTACCTCAAGGTCGGCGGCCGCGCCGCCGCGCTCCAGCCATGCGCCCGTGGCGCCCTTGAGCAGACTCGCCACGATGAAATCATTGAAGCGCGCCGCGATGATCGCGATCTTGCGCCCGCGAGCACTCACCTCACCCTCGATGAGTTGCGCGGCGGTCACCCCTCTTCCCCGACATAACCCTCGACCTCCAGGCCAAAGGCGGAGATGCCGTGCATCTGCTTCGGTGCCGACAGCACCCGCATGCGCTTGACGCCGAGGTCCTTGAGAATCTGTGCCCCGACGCCGAATGTCCGCAGCACCGCGCCGTCAGCCGCGCCCCCGGAAGCCGCCTCCGGCGCCTGCGCCGCCGAGGCGATGGCGAGGGTGCGCAGCGAATCGGCGAGCTCGCGGGCAGACTCCTGCTGGCGCAGCACGATGACCACGCCGTTACCCGCCTCGATGATGCGCTGCATGGCCGCCCGCAGCGTCCACGCCCGCACCGCCCCCTGTACCCCGAACAGGTCGCGCAGGGTGTCGGCCAGGTGCACGCGCACCAGCGGAGTCTCCGGGCCGTCGAGCCGGCCGCGGGCGAGCGCCAGGTGCACCTCGAGGCTCGCCCGGTCCTGGTAGGCATACAGGCGGAACTCGCCGAACTCGGTCTGCACGCTGTGCTCGGAGATGCGCTCGACTGAACGCTCGGTGCGCAGGCGGTGGCGGATGAGATCGGCAATGGTGCCGATCTTGAGCTGGTGGCGCCGCGCGAACTCCTCCAGCTGCGGCCGGCGCGCCATGCTGCCGTCCTCGTTCATGACCTCGCACAACACGCCCGCCGGCTTCAGACCCGCCAGGCGGCACAGATCGGCCGCCGCCTCGGTGTGCCCGGCGCGCACCAGCACCCCGCCGCGGCGCGAGCGCAGCGGGAAAATGTGCCCCGGACGGGCAAAATCCCCAGCGAGAGACGCCTCATCCGCGAGCGCGCGGATGGTCGCCGCGCGGTCGGCCGATGACACGCCGGTGGTAGTTCCGGCGCGCAGATCCACCGACACGGTGAACGCCGTGCGCTGCGTTTCGTTGTTCACCGGCACCATCTGCGGCAGATCGAGACGCACCAGGTGCTGCTCCTCCATCGGCACACAGATGATGCCGCTGGTGTGGCGGATCATGAAGGCGACCGCGGCGGGCGTCGCGCGCTCGGCGGCCATGATGAGATCGCCCTCGTTCTCGCGATCCTCATCGTCCATGATGACCACCATCCCTCCGGCGCGCAGCTCGGCGAGAATCTCCTCGACGGAATTGAGCGCCGGCGCGACCTGGGATGCGGGTGCGTCCTTACTGGGAAGTGACAGGACTTTGGACATGGTGCGCGGTCGGGTGGTACGGCAAGGTCAGTATACCCGACCCCTCGCCGCGGCCGCGCGCGCCAACTCATTGCCGCACCGGGCACCGCCTCCCGCGGCAACAACGGCAACACGAGAGCGTCAGGGATTGCTCGGGGTTGCGGGCACCGCCAGCAGCCGCGCCAGGTAGCGCGCTACCTGGTCGACTTCGAGATTCACGCGCGCCCCCTCGTGCAAGGCCCCGAGGGTGGTGCTGGAGCGCGTGTGGGGAATGATGTTGACGTCGAAGCTCGCCCCCTGCACGGCGTTGATGGTGAGACTCACCCCGTCCACGGCGACCGAGCCCTTGGGCGCGAGGTAACGCGCGAGCGGCGGCGGAACTCCAATGGTGAGGCGCAGGGAACGCGCGTCGCCGCTTAGCTCGAGAACCTGCGCAACACCGTCAACGTGCCCCGACACCAGGTGCCCGCCGAGCGCATCCCCGGCCCTGAGCGCGGGCTCGAGATTCACCGCCGCGCCGGGCTGCAGCTCACCGAGGGTGGTGAGCGCGAGCGTCTCGCGCGATACGTCGGCCGCGAAGCTGCGCGCCTGCACCGCCGTCGCGGTCAGACAGCAGCCCTGCACGCAGATACTGTCGCCGACGCGAACCGCCGACAGGTCGAGGCGCTGCGCTGCGATCACCAGGCGCACATCGCCGCCGCGCGCCTCGCGCGCCTGCACCGTGCCGATGTCCTGGACGATTCCGGTAAACATAGCAACTGCCGCGCGGCCGAAGCTTCAGCCACTCACCTCGGGCGCAGGCTCGACGCGGGGCCGCAGCCGCAGCCGCAGGTCATCACCCAGCTGCCGGGTGCCGATGAGCGTGAAGGCGTGCGCCTCGTCGAGGGCGCGCAGCTCCGGCAGCTCGAAGAGCGGTCGTGCCTTGTCGCCGAGGAGCGTCGGGGCCAGGTACAGCAACAGCTCGTCCACCAGCGACTGTCGCACCAGCTCGCCCGTCAGAGCGGCTCCTGCCTCGACCTGCACCTCGTTGCATTCCAGCTCAGCGAGTCTGTCGAGCACCGCGCCGAGCGCCAGCCGCTCGTCAACCACCGGCACGGACTCGATGCGCGCTCCCCGGGCGCTGAGTGACGCGCCGGCGCTCGCATCGTCCAGGGCTGCCATCGCCGTCAGGATCAACACCTCCCCGCCGGCAGTGAACAACCGCGCGCCCGGCGGGGTGCGCAGGTGGCGGTCGAGCACCACGCGCAGCGGCTGGCGTGGTCCGTGGCCGGATGAGGCGGCGGCGGCCAGACGCAGGTCAAGCAGCGGATCATCGGCGAGCACGGTACCGATCCCGGTCAAAATGGCGGAGCTGCGCGCGCGCCAGCGCTGCACGTCAGCCCGTGCCGCTTCGCCGCTGATCCAGCGGCTCGCGCCGCTGGCGAGCGCGCTGCGGCCGTCCAGGCTCGTGGCGAGCTTCACCCGCACCCACGGGCGTCCCTGCTGCATGCGTTTGACGAATCCGCAGTTGAGCTCCAGCGCTTCCCGCTCCAGCAGTCCCGCTTCGACTGTGATACCGGCAGCGCGCAACGCCTCGGCGCCGCGCCCGTTGACCTGCGGGTTGGGATCAGTGGCCGCGTACACGACGCGCGCGACGCCCGCTTCGGTGAGCGCCTCGACGCACGGCGGGGTGCGGCCGTGGTGAGCGCACGGCTCGAACGTGACGTAGACCGTCGCGCCCGCGGCCTGCTCCCCGGCGGCCTGCAGCGCCACGACTTCCGCGTGCGCTTCACCGGCACGCACATGCCAGCCTTCAGCGACGGTCTGCGTACCGTGTGCGATCACGCAACCCACGCGAGGGTTCGGGTCGGTGGTCGCGAGCCCGCGCGCGGCCAGGCTGAGCGCGCGCTGCATCGCGAGGCGGTCGTAGTCAGAGAACATGGTCGCGCGAGCTCATGCGCTTGATCAGGTCACTTCTTGCCGTCGGCGCCGGGAGTGACGTCGTTCGCCGCGGGTTCCGTCGGCAGCAGCGGCAGCTGATCGCGATTCGCCGCGCGCGCCGTTGCGCGCTTGCGCGCGCGCGGTTGCGCGCCGCCCCCCGCTGGCGGGCGCGCACTGCGCAGCCGCTCGATCTCCTCGTGAAACGCCTCGACGTCCTCGAACTGGC
>WNFJ01234486.1_pt3 | contig 11268 bp, 7 predicted proteins | sample 5400461 | NCBI WGS metagenome assembly WNFJ01 (sample SAMN13153349, study PRJNA577476) | soil metagenome | isolation source: 115 cm saprolite on Douglas fir-dominated hillslope | place: USA:California | collected 2013-09-17 | reverse complement strand
GCGTCTGTGCTCGTCCAGCGGGAGTCTGTGCTCGTCCATCGGGAAAGGTGCGCGCTCAAACACAGCGGGTCTTGAAGCCCGAGCCTCGCGGCCCGGGCGCGCAGTGCCTCCCCTATGCGGCGGTTTCAGAGGGTGCAGGACCGCATCGCTCATGAGTATATAAGGTGCCGTGAGCAAGTCACTCACCACGGCGCAGCTCGAAGCGCTCTCCGCCCGCACGCTCGCCCACTATGACGCCTCGGCACAGTCGTTTCAGGAGGGAACCTGGACGCACGACGTTTCCCAGAATTGCGCTGCGGTCGTTGGCGCGATCGAAGGTCCTCCTCCCTTCACATTGCTCGACTTCGGCTGTGGCCCCGGCCGCGACCTGGTCTACTTTCGATCGCTCGGGCCCGAGGCCGTCGGGCTCGACGGATCCGCGCGTTTCGTAGAGATGGCCCGAGCGACCTCGGGCTGCGAAGTGCTTCATCAAAACTTTCTCAGTTTGTCGCTGCCCGCGGCGCGCTTTCACGGCGTATTCGCCAATGCATCGCTTTTCCACGTGCCAACGCAAGAGCTTCCGCGCGTTCTGGGCGCGCTTTGGATCTCACTCGTGTCCCGCGGGGTCTTGTTCTGCTCGAATCCCCGAGGACGAGACACGGAAGGATTCTCTGGCGACCGATACGGCGCATTTCACACACTAGAGACGTGGCGCGCGCACGTGACCTCCGCGGGATTTAGCGAGATCGAACACTATTACCGTCCAATAGGAAAACCCCGAAGTGAGCAGCCGTGGCTCGCGACTGTCTGGCGAAAAGAAGGACCTCGTCCATGAGCGCCCTTGGTGCTCAGCGAACGCGCCTGCCCGTTCGGAGCCGCAAGCATTGTTACCGAGGTAGAGGACGCGACCCAGGACGAAGAAGATCCAGATTGATGGGCACGTCCCCAAGCCTCCACTTGTGCCCACTCCAGTCAGACAACGCCGAGCTCGTAGTGATCGAGCCTGTGTCTCCGGTTCGAACGACGAGGAGTGGCACTCACTCCTCTGACTCTTGGGCAAGTCACCTATTGGAGAACAGCCGCGCCGGCTTCCCGCCCAGGTATGCCTCGCGCACCTCGGGGTTCTCGAGTAGCTCCCCGGCCGCTCCGGAGAGCACGACGCGCCCGCCCTCGAGCACGTAGCCGCGGCTCGCGATGCCCAGCGCCATGCTCGCGTTCTGCTCGACGACGAGCACGGTTGTGCCGAGGCTCCGGTTGATCTCGCGGACGCTCTCGAACATCGCCCGCACCAGGATCGGGGCGAGGCCTAAAGACGGCTCGTCGAGGAGAAGGAGACGGGGCCTTCCCATCAGGCCGCGGGCGATGGCGAGCATCTGCTGCTCCCCGCCCGACAGCTTCCAGCCCAGCGTGCTCCGGAGACCATGCAGGGCGGGGAAAAGCTCGAGCAGCTTCTCGAGGTCCTGCGCGATCTCCCCCGAGCCGCGGCGCACCGTCGCGCCGAGGCGCAGGTTCTCCTCCACCGTCAGGCCCGGGAAGACGTGCCGTCCCTCCGGGACGTGGGCGAGCCCGAGCGCGACCAACGCCTCCGGCTGGTGGCGGTGGATGGGCGCGCCCTCGAAGACGATCGAGCCGCGTTGCGGCCGGACGAGGCCGGAGATGGCGCGCAGAGCGGTGGACTTGCCGGCGCCATTCGCGCCGAGGAGAGCGACGATCTCGCCCTCGCGCACCTCCAGCGAGACGCCGTCCAGGGCGCGCACGGCGCCGTAGGCGGCATGCACGTTCGAAAGGACGAGCATCGGCTTGCCGGCCCGGCTGAGCTCGCGAATCTGTTGGCCGTCGCGTTTGCCGAGGTACGCCTCGACGACGACCGGATCTTCCAGCACCCGCGCGGCCGAGCCCTCCGAGATGCGCTTGCCGAAGTTGAGCACGGTGATCGACGCCGAGACTTCGGCGACCAGGGACATGTCGTGCTCGACGAGCAAAAGGGTGAGGCCGCTGCCGCGCAGCGCCAAGAGGAGTTGCGCGAGGTCGCGCTTCTCCGACGGGTGGAGCCCCGCCGCCGGCTCGTCGAGCAGGAGCAGCTCGGGCTCGCCCGCGATCGCGCGCGCGATCTCCGCCAGCTTTTGATGCCCGTAGGGCAGGGTGCGGCAGAGCTGGTGCGCCTTGGCAGACAGGCCGACGAAGTCCAGCGCCGCGGCAGCGCGATCGCGTATCCGCGCCTCGCCGCCGCCCTTGCGCTGAGCTCCGACGAGCACGTTCTCCCAGACGCTCAGCCCGCGGAAGAGCCGGATGTTCTGGAAGGTGCGGACCATGCCGCGGCGGGCGATGCGATTCGGCCGCAGAGCGGTCACTGCCTCCCCACGGAAGTGGACGTCGCCGGCGGTCGGCACGTAGAGCCCGGAGAGCAGGTTGATGCAGGTGCTCTTTCCCGAGCCGTTGGGGCCGATGAGCGCGTGCACCTCGCCGCGGCGCACCACCAGATCGACGCCGTCCACCGCCTTGACGCCGCCGAAGTGCTTCCCCAGCGCCCGCGCGACGAGGAGGGGCTCGCCCGGAGCCCCCTTGGCGCCGAGCGCGAGCAACCGCTGCGGCCTCCCCGGAGGCGTCGGCCGAGCGAACCTCCGGCCGACCAATCGAGCCCAGCCCCAGAGCCCCTCCGGCATGAAGACGACGACGAGGATGATCACCGCTCCATAGACGACGAGGTAGGTGTTCTTCAGATCGCGCAGCCACTCGGGCAGGAAGGTGAGCAGGGCCGCGCCGACGATCGAGCCGGGGACCGAATCCGAGCCGCCGACCAGGACCATGGCAAGGATTTCGACCGAGTGGTCGAGCGCGAAGCCGTCGGGGCTGATGTATCGGAACCCGGAGGCGTAGATCGCTCCGCCGAGCGCGGCGATGGCGGCGCTGAGCGTGAAGGCGACGACCTTGACTCTCAGAGTATCGACGCCCAGCGCCTCGGCCGCGAGCTCGTTCTCGCGCACCGCGCGCATCGAACGGCCGAGCGCGCCGTGTTTGAGCCAGGCGACGAAGGCGGCGACGAGATAGAGCGCCCCGAGCGAGAACCAGGCGTAGCGCTGCGCGGTGTTCAGCGGCACGAACAGCCAGGGCCGCGCGATGTTGCCGATCCCATCGGGGCCCCCGGTGACTGGCGCCCAGTTGACCGCGAGCAGGCTGAAGATGATCTGAAAGCAGATGGTCACCATCGCCAGGTAGTGGCCGCCCAGCTTGAGCGTCGTCATCCCAAGCACGAAGCCCACGCCCGCAGCGAGCGCCATCCCGACCGGCAGCGCGAGCCAGAAGTCGAGCCCGAAGCGCGTGGTCCCCAGCGCGGCGGCGTAAGCGCCGATGCCGTAGAAGGTCGCCTGCGCGAGCGAGATCTGCCCGGTGTACCCGAGCAGCACGGTGAGCCCCAGGGAAGCGATGCTCCAGGCGGAGGCGAGGACGAGCAGGTTCGTCGCGTAGCGCGAGGTGACGAGGAGCGGCAGGGCGACGACGAGAGCGAGCCCGACGGTGAGCGCGATCGCGGCGGGGAGACGGCTCTTCAAGGACCCCTCACGCCTTCTCGGCGAGCTTCTCGCCGAAGATTCCCTGAGGCCGCAGGAGGAGGAAGAGGATGAGCAGCACGAACGCGAAGGCGTCCTTGTAGACGACGGAGACGTACGCCGCGCCCAAGGTCTCCACCACCCCGAGCGCGAGCCCGCCGAGGATGGCGCCGCGCACATCGCCGAACCCGCCGGCGATCGTCGCCGCGAAAGCCTTGAAGCCGACCACCGCCCCCATCTTGTGAGTGACGAAAAAGATGGGTGCGACCAGCATCCCGGCGAGGCCGCCGAGTAGGGTGCTGTAGACGAACGTCAATGCGATCATCCGCGTGACCGGGATCCCCAAAAGGCGGGCCATGTCCTTGTCCTGCGACGTGGCCTGCACCTTCTTGCCGAGGACCGTGTGCTCGAAGAAGAAGTACTGCAGCGCGACGAGCACCAGCGTCACCACGAGCAGCACGACGTATTGGTAGTCGAAGAAAACGTCGCCGATGGTGATGCCGCCCGTGCCTCCCTCGAACACCGGCCGTAGCCGCTCGGGGCTCGGCCCGAAGACGGCGAGCGCGCCGTTCTGGAACATGATCGACGCGCCGATGGTGGCGATGATTACAGACAGAAAGCTGCGGTTGCGTAAGGGATAGTAGATGCCCAGCGCGAAGAGGAGCCCGAGCAGCGCCATCGCGGCGAGGGCGATGAAAAAGCCGGCGAAGTAATCGATGTGCGCGCCCTGGGTGAAGAGGACGAGGGCGTAAGCGCCGAGCATGCAGAACTCGCCCTGCGCGAAGTTGACCACGTTGGTCGCGCGGTAGATGAGCGCGATGCCCAGCGCGACCAGCGAGTAGACGCCCCCGATGGCAAGGCCGCTGAAGAGGAGTTGCCCGAGGATGGCCACGTCCAGTTAGCGCGGCACGCGGATGGTTTTAAAGTACTTGATCACCCCGCTCTCGTTCCTGACGATGTGGTAGTGGTCGAGGCCGTCGCCGTTCTCGTCGAAATTGTATTCGCCCTCGGCGCCGGGAAAGCCCTGGATGCTCAAGATAGCCTTGCGGATGCTCTCCGGTTTGAGGTCGGGAGCGCGGCGCATCGCGTCGGCGAGAACGGAGACCGCGTCGTAGCACCAGGCCGCGTAGAGGTCGGGCNNNNGGGGGGGGGGGGGGGGGGGGGGGGGGGGGGGGGGGGGGGGGGGGGGGGGGGGGGGGGGGGCGCCGGCGAGCTTGCGTCCGTCGACGGCGACGATCGCGGGCGAGCCGATCCAGGTCGCCTTGACCCCGAGCTGCTTGAGCTGTTTGGCGAAGATGCCGTTGTCGGTCGAGAAGGTGAAGTAGGTGATGAGCCCGTCCGCGCCGGACTGCCGCAGCGCGGTGAGGACCGCGGTGAAGTCCTTCTCGCCGTTGTTGAAGCCTTGCACGAGAACCGGTTGGGCTTTGAGCTCGCCCAGCGCCTTCACCACCATGTCGCGGCCGCCGCTGCCGAAAGCGTCCGTCGAGTGGATGACGGCGATCTTTTTCAGCTTGAGCTCCTGGACGGCGAACGCGGCGATGACCTTGGCGGAGAAGCCGTCGTGAGGCCGGAAGCGAAAGACCCAGGGGTTGCCCTGGTGGGTAAGTCCGTAGTTGGTCCCGCCGATCATGAACGGGATCCCGGCCTCCTTCACCGTCGGCAACATCGCCTGCACCTGCGTGGAGCGGATGGACCCGATCACCGCCGGCATGTCCTTGTCCTCGAGGAGCCGCTGGAGCGCAGCGACAGCTCCGGGGTTGGTCGTCTTGTCGTCCTCCTGGACGAGCTCGATCTTGCGACGCTTGATCCCGCCCGCCTTGTTGACCTGCTCGACGGCGAGCTCGGCGCCGTACTTGTGGTAGCGGCCCGCCTCGGCCGCCTCGCCGGTCAACGGGAGCACCTGGCCGATCCGGATCGGATCGCCCCCTCCCGCCGCCCTGGCTTCCGGTGCCGCGAGGACCGCGAAAAAAACCACCAGCGCACACGAGAGCGACCTCATCATGTGACCTCCAGAGCCGTAAAAAGGCGCGGCATCGAAGTCACCCGGTTGAGAATTGTCAAGCGCGGCGATTGGGAGGCGGTGCGTTCTGACAACCGCAGGCAGAAAGGAACTGTGTGACATTTTGGGTCCCCCCAGCACCAAAATGTCGCACGCTTCACCGCGCACTTGTCGCTCCGGTGGCCGCCCTTGGTGATAGCGTCATCGCTCAGTCTTGGATCGGAGGGAAAGGGCTTGAGCACTCTGGTGCATATTCTTCTCGCTGCGGTCGTCGCAGCGCCTGCTGGCAATCTCGGGAGTGTTGCGAAGCCGGGGCTGAGCGCCATTCGCCCGGAAGCACTCTCCGCGCACATTCGATACCTCGCGGACGATCTGCTCGAAGGGCGGGGTACCGGCACCCGGGGACATGCGATCGCCGCCCGTTACGTCGCCGCGCAGCTTCAATCGCTTGGCTATCAGCCGGCCGGAAACGGTCAAACCTACTTCCAGAGCGTTCCGTTTGTCGGCACGACCGTTGATGCGGATCATAGCGCGCTCGAGGTCGATGCAGTCCCTCTCAAACACGGCGACGAGGTCGTCTTCACGCCCCGCGCCGGGGCGACGGGTGACGATGTCACGGGCGATCTGGTTTTCGCGGGCTATGGAATCCACGCGCCGGCGTATGGGTATGAGGACGTACCCAAGGATCTCCGGGGGAAGATCGCGGTGATTCTCTTCGGCGCGCCACGGTCAGACCGCGACGACTTTTTCCCGACCGCCGCCAGCGCCGTCTACTCCGATACCGCGAACAAGACGAAGCTCCTGGCATCGCGAGGTGCGCTGGGCATTGTGCTCGTCGTCACGCCGAAGATCCTGACGGCTTCACCCTGGGACCTCTTCGTCCGAGGGGCGGCTTTCGAGCGAATGGTCTGGAAAGAGGGCGATCGGGTCGGTTCGGCGAGTGTGCTGCCGATGGCGGTCATCCCTCCCCGCGGCCTCGCCTCCTTGCTCGTGAAATCCGGCGAAAACGCGGATCGCCTCTTCGCCGCGGGTCCAAAGGGCGAGCTCAAGCCATTTCCTCTCGGCGCACGCGGGCACCTGCGCGTCGCCTCGACAGTGCGACAAGTGACCTCGGAGAACGCGGTCGCCGTTCTGCGCGGAAGCGAGCGGCCTTCGGAATACGTGGCGCTCACCGGGCACCTCGACCATCTGGGGATCGGCCCGCCGATCAATGGCGACAGCATCTACAACGGCGCGGTCGACAATGCGGCCGGAGTCGCCGGGGTGTTGGAGATCGCGCGGGCCTTCGCTTCGCTCCCCAAGCGAGCTTCGCGCTCGATCCTGGTGGTGGTGGTCACCGCCGAGGAGAAGGGCCTCCAAGGATCCGACTATTTTGCGCAGCACCCCACGGTTCCCATCCGGAGCATCGTCGCCAATGTCAATCTCGACGGCATCGAAGGCGCGTGGGAGCCGCACGATCTGTTCGCGCTCGGGGCCGAGCACAGCAGCATCGAGGCGGCGGTCCGATTCGCGGCGCGCGCCACGGGTCTCAAGATCAGCCCGGACCCAGACCCCGACCAAGTGTATTTCATCCGCTCGGATCAATACAGCTTCGTGAAACAGGGCGTGCCCTCGGTGTTTCCGCACGCCGGCTGGCTCGATGAGGATGGGAAGATCGAGAAGAATCGGTCGCACTATTTGTGGTGGTTCAAGAATCGCTATCACCAGCCGAGCGACGAGTGGGTTCCCTCGCTCAACTACGAAAACATGGCGAAGGAGATCCGCGCCGACTTCCTGATCGCGCTCTACCTCGCACTGGATCCCGAGCGGCCGCGCTGGAATCGGGGAGACATCTTCGAGAAGCTGTTTGCGAAGTAAGAGCGCGGAACGGTCGCAGGTTCAAACCCTGCTGCGCTCGCTCGGCGTTTCCCGTAGGAAGTCCCCGTGGGTGCGTGGTCGTCACCCCTCCTCGTCGACGCTCAGTAGACAATAAATCAATTCCCCATCACTCAGCGTAAATCACATTTGCGAGCGGAGGGCCATCGAACGTCTCTCAGTCTTCTCGCAACCTGGAAGTCCGAATTTGTTGACCGGGATCCATTCTGTTTTCGTTGCAGTGGGCGACTTCAATGCCGACGGGCGGCCGGATCTGGCCGTGGCCAATAGGTTCGGCGGAACCGTCTCTGTGCTGATTAACAACACGGCGTTGTAATCTTTGGCAGCGATGAGATTCGACGCGTTCTGATTGTAATGGTTGAGGCACTACCGGGTCAGCTCAGCATGGACCACGGACATCACGATCAACCACCGACGGGAACGAACGGCCAAGCGAGCCCCCGTAGGGCGACGCCCGGCCACCTCGACCACCCGGATCTCCTCGGGCCTCATCTGCCACCTTCTTCAAGACATGAGACGACTGCCCCTGCGTCGCATGAACCGCACGACGCGCCCGAGCACACGCACGACCGACACGAGGGTCACAGCGTCGAAATGTTCCGGGCGCGGTTTTGGCTAAGCCTCGCTCTGACCGCGCCAACGCTCGCCCTCGGGCACATGATCCCGTCCGCGCTGGGCGTGGAGCCGCCGTCTTTTCCCGGGTCCGCGTGGATCCCGCCTATCCTCGGAACCCTCGTCTTCGCCTACGGCGGGTGGCCGTTCCTCCAGGGCGCCGTCCTGACCCTCATCGCCCTCGCAATCTCGGTGGCGTTCGCCTTCAGCGTCGCAGTGACGATCGGGTACCCAGGCATGCCGCTCTGGGAGGAGCTCGCGACGCTGGTCACCGTGATGCTGCTCGGCCACTGGGTCGAGATGCGCTCGATTCTCCAGGCTCAGGGAGCCCTGAACGCGATCGCCAAACTCCTTCCCGGAACCGCGGTGCGGATCGTCGGCGAGCGAGAGGAAGAGGTGCCGATCGAGCTACTGCGCCAAGGCGACCTCGTGCTCGTGCGGCCCGGCGCAAGAATACCGGCCGACGGCGTGGTCCGATCGGGCGAGAGCTCCGTCGACGAATCGATCATCACGGGCGAGTCGCGTCCGGTGAAAAAAGGAACCGGAGATCGAGCCATCGCTGGCACGGTAAACGGCGCTGGCTCGCTGCGCGTCGAGGTCACCGGGACCGGCGAGCGAACCGCGCTGGCGCGAATCATGGCCCTGGTCCAGCGCGCTCAAGCGTCCCGCTCGCGTGCCCAGGCCCTGGCCGATCGCGCGGCATTTGTCCTCACCGTCGTCGCCATCGTCGCAGCGGTCGTGACCGCCATCGCTTGGTGGCTTGCCGGTGAGACGGGCGCTTTCATTGTCCAGCGGGTGGTGACGGTGCTCGTCATCGCCTGTCCGCACGCGCTCGGTCTCGCCATTCCACTCGTGATTGCAATCTCGATCACGGTGGGGGCTCGCGCTGGCCTTTTGGTACGGAATCGACGTGGCCTCGAGGAGGCTCGCCGTCTTGACGAGGTGGTGTTCGATAAGACGGGGACGCTGACGCTTGGGCAACACCGCGTCGTCGCGGTCTGGACTGTCGAAGGGCTATCGGAGGCAGACGCACTCCGAGTCGCGGCAGCCATCGAGCGCGACTCGGAGCACCCGATCGGGCGCGCGGTCGTGCACACTGCGCAGGAGAGGAAGATTGTGATCCCGCCTGCCTCGGGGTTCTCCTCGATTCCGGGTTACGGTGTCCGCGCCACTGTCGATGGACGCGAATGGATGGTGGGCGGACCCAATGCGTTGCGCCGCACAGGCGCGCGCACGCCTCCTGAGCTCGAGGTCTTCGCAGCAGCCGCCGCAGAAAAAGGCCAGGCAATCATTTATCTGATAGTCGGGTCCGAGGTGCGCGCGGCGCTCGCCGTTGCTGACGCCGTGCGCCCCGAGTCGGCCGACGCAGTCCGCGAGCTCCACCGTTTGGGCATTCGTGTTGCGATGCTCACCGGCGACGCGCGTGCCGTCGCGGACGCTGTGGCCCGCGAGCTTGGGATCGAGGAAGTCCACGCGGAGGTGCCGCCCGAGAGCAAGGCCGCGACGATCTCCGCGCTGAAACAGGCCGGACGCCGCGTCGCCATGGTTGGAGACGGCGTGAACGATGCGCCAGCGCTGGTCACCGCCGACGTGGGTATCGCGATGGGCGCCGGCACCGACGTTGCGGTAGAGGCGGGCGACATCGTGCTGGTCCGCAGCGATCCTCGCGCGGTTCCGAGCGTCATCAAGCTCAGCCGCGCTTCGTACCGCAAGATGATTCAAAACCTCGGCTGGGCAGCGGGGTACAACGTGATTGCAATACCGCTTGCGGCGGGAATTCTCGCTCGTTGGGGCGTCGTGCTGCAACCCGCAATCGGCGCGGTGCTGATGTCGGCGAGCACGGTCATCGTCGCCGTAAACGCGCAGCTGCTGCGTCGCGCGCGCGTGTGACCCGCGTGGCAGTGGGGCAAGGCCAATCGGGTCGAAATACAATGGAGAGGAGAGTAGAGGCGTGAGCTATCCGACCCTACGGACCACGTCTCAGCTCGATCGCTCGGGTCAAAGCGATTCGTGGGAGGTTCAGCACGGCCCGTGGCTAAGCGCCAAGAATAATCCCCTCAGTCGGACGGCTCGGCGCCGAGCAGCTGGACGCGCTTACCATCCGATTTCGGGATGGCCTTCTTGTCGAACAGATTGACGATGTCAAAATCCGTCAGGGCGCCCGGGGAATACTGAAACGACCAGAGGCTGGAGAGGTAGCGATGTTCACTGAAAACCTCCGGCGGCGGTTCTGGAAGGAGGTGCGCCGCCTGTTTGAGATCGAGCAGCAGGCCGCGATCCCACCCGGGATCGCTGAATGAAGAAATCAGCTCGGCCGAGACGAGGTGCCCGCTGCGGCCCTGGGTGATTCGAACGGAACCGGGGCGGTCGGAGATTTTTCCCGACCGACGGGTATTCCAAATCTCCGTAAGCCTTTCCCGCAACCTGGAAAAATATGGGTCCACGTTTCCGCTCTGAACTCGCCGCTGACCCACCGCCTGAGCCACGGTGGCGCCGACCAGGTCCTTGGGGACGGCGGGCGCGTGGATTCCCGAGAGACCGTCGATGATCGGTTCATCAGGCTCTGGGCTAGAAGGGGGGAGGGTGAGCCGGATGCCGGGTGAAAGCCCCGGGGGAGTCTCCTCCTGGTGGGGAAGAAAGGGGGTCTCCCCCTGGCGAGGACGAAGCGGAACATCGCTCACCGCTACCTCGCGCTGGGCGGGCGCCTCGCCCGATTTGCCCATGCTCCGGGTTCTGTGGGCCGGCTTCTTGGTCGGAGGTTTTCGCACGAGGGCTGCTTGCGCGCCGCCTGTGGGCTCATCGGACGTTGGGCGTTCAGGCGGAACTGCGGCGGGCTTCTCAACTATCTCGAGCTCCGTCACCCAGGTTGGTGCCGATGGCGGGACCGGGACCTGTGTCTTTCGCAGCAGAAAGAGCCCCGTCCCATGCACTGCAAGACTCAGTGCCAGCGCGACGAGCAGCCGCCGCAGCGGACGTCGACGCCTCGGGCCGGAGGGGTGTTTTTCGGGTGACCTCACAACAGTAAGACACCTTAACAAGGTCCTCGCGCCACTGCGGAGCAGCGACCCTCGATCATGTCGCGCGGACGACTTGCCGCAGCAGGCGCCGAGTCACGAGCCGGTGGCCGCCGCTTGCGATGACCGCGGCCCGATAGAGCCGGCCGAGAACGCCGGGGAACGCGGCGTGCGTCTGCGCGCGCAGCCGGTCGCCGTCGAGGATGAACGTCAACGCGTAGTTGGAGAAACGGTGGCGCCCGCG
>WNFJ01661669.1_pt1 | contig 11269 bp, 8 predicted proteins | sample 5400461 | NCBI WGS metagenome assembly WNFJ01 (sample SAMN13153349, study PRJNA577476) | soil metagenome | isolation source: 115 cm saprolite on Douglas fir-dominated hillslope | place: USA:California | collected 2013-09-17 | reverse complement strand
GCGCTCCCTCGGCGATGGCGCAAGCTGTCGCAGAGGAGAACCCTCGGGTAGGCTGCTGGAGTCACGCCGCGAGGCGCGACCTAGAGGAATGATCGCCGCGGCGTGCAGACTTTTACGTCCGCACGCCGCACAGAATCCGGCTTACAGGCCCGTCCGCCAATTTTTTTAAAGCTTCTCGCGGTTCCCCTTTTTAACGGGCGACAGCCCGCCTTCTTTTTCGCGCCGCGGTAAAGGAAGTCGCTTTCACGGGCCGAGTAGTGTATATCGGCTATGCCAACGGCCGGTCGCCGACGAAGCGGTCCGCCTGGTTGGCGTCACCTGAACGTGAGAAGTGGAGAGATGAATCCCAAAGCCGAAGGATCGGTGACGTTGCTCACCAAGGAGCGGGACGCCGCCTTCAAGCCCGACGGCCGCGCGGGATCGCGACTGTTTCCGGCCGGACATCTCGTTCCTTTCATTCTCGTTACGGTGTTGTTTTTTCTCTGGGGCATTCCGAACAATCTGAATGATGTCCTGATCCGCCATTTCATGAAGTCGTTTGCCATCACGCGCTTTCAGGCCGGCTTGGTGCAATCCGCTTTTTACCTGGGATATTTCCTGCTGGCCATGCCCGCGGCGTTCCTCATGCGCCGCGCGGGATACAAGTCGGGTTTCGTCACGGGCCTTATTCTTTTCGGAGCTGGCGCATTCTTGTTCTGGCCCGCGGCGTTGGCCGGCAGCTACGGATTCTTTCTCTTCGCGCTGTTCGTAATCGCCAGCGGGCTTTCGTTTTTGGAGACGGCATCAAATCCGTTCATCGCGCAGCTTGGTGACCCGCACAGCTCGGAACGCCGATTGAACTTCGCGCAGGCTTTCAATCCGCTGGGTGCGATCAGTGGAGCCTTGATTGGCACGGTGTTCATCTTTTCTGGCGTTGAGCTAACGCCGCAGGAAATTGCGGCTCACCAGGCGAACCAGACGTACCAGGCGTACCTTCGCTTTGAAACGCTGCGCGTCGTGAAGCCGTACCTCGTCATCGGCGCGATCGCGCTGATTTGGGCGGTGCTGATCTTGAGCACCAAGTTCCCCTCCATCCAAAGCGAACACGAAAATGAGTCCGGCGATCGTGGACATCTCCGCGATCTCTTCCGCTATCCGCATTTCCTTTTCGCTGTTGTCGCGCAGTTTTTCTATGTCGGCGCACAGGTGGGGACGTGGAGCTACTTCATTTCCTACGTTCAGGAGTACGCTCACCAATCCGAAAAGGTGGCCGGGTATTTTCTGACCGGCACGCTGGTTGCGTTTGGCGTGGGCCGTTTTGCCTCGGCGTGGCTGATGCGCTTCATCAATCCCGGCAAACTCATGGGCAGCTATTGCGTCGCGAACATTATCCTTGTCGCGGTTGCGGTGCTGATGCCCGGGTGGCTCGGTCTTTGGTGCGTGTTTCTGACCAGTTTTTTCATGTCGCTCATGTTTCCAACAATTTTTGCTTTGGGACTGAAGGAATTGGGACCCAACACCAAGCTGGGCGGCTCGCTACTGGTGATGGCGATTGTCGGTGGAGCGGCTCTAACGCCGCTGATGGGTTTCATTTCAGAGAAAACCCACAGCCTTGCTCTGGCGTATGGCGTTCCCTTGTGCGCGTACGTGGTGATCGCGCTCTATTCCTTCTGGGGCTCGCAACCGCGGACCAACGTTGTTGCGAGCTGAATCCGGAGCAACGAAAGGGAAGAGTCAAAGGACGACTCCATACTTTAAATTTCCTGCGATGCAGCTTGAATTTTCCTGACTTCGCCCAGGCTCATGCTTGTGCGATTATCCCGTTCGGCCAATTAACAAAGAACGTTTTATGCCTATACAAAAGTCCCTCGCTGCAATTGCCGCCTGCGCCGCACTCATCTGCTGCATGGGGGCAAACCAGAACTCCTCAAAGGACCGCATCCGCGTGATCCCAAATGAAACTGAACGACGCGTCGACATCGTCATCGACGGCCGGCCCTTCACCTCCTACATTTGGCCCGAAAAGCTTGCCAAGCCCGTCCTCTATCCTCTCCGCACCGCCAAAGGCACAATCGTCACCCGCGGGTTCCCGCTCGAGCCGCGCTCGGGTGAGCGTGTCGATCATCCGCATCACGCTGGGCTATGGTTTAACTACGGCAACGTCAACGGCTTCGATTTCTGGAACAACTCGGAAGCAATTAAGGTGGAAGATGCCCCTAAGATGGGCAACATTCGCCATCGGGCGATCACGCTGGCAAAGAGCGGCCCCGATCAAGCTGAGTTGGAAGTCGACGCTCATTCTGAAGGAACACACCCGCTTCGTCTTTCGTGGTGGCGCCAATTTCCGCAGCATCGACCGCGTTACCGCGCTGCAAGCGCTCGACGAAAAAGTCGTCTTCAATGACGACAAGGAAGGCGTGCTCGGCATGCGCGTCGCTCGCGCGTTGGAAGCCCCCTCCGACAAGCCGGAAGTCTTCACCGACACCAACGGCCGCGCCACGACCGTCGCCAAGCTCGACAACACCGGCGTCAGTGGCGTCTATCTAACCAGCGAAGGCAAAAAAGGCGATGCGGCCTGGGGCACGCGCGGCCGCTGGTGCAATCTCAGCGGCCAAGTGGGCGACGAGGCGGTCACGATCACCATTCTCGACCATCCCGCCAATCCCGGTTTTCCCACTTACTGGCACGCTCGCGGCTATGGACTCTTCGCCGCCAATCCCCTAGGCCAGAAAATCTTCACCAACGGTAAACAAGAACTAAACTTTTCCGTCGCCCCAAACCAAAGCGTGACCTTCCGCTACCGAATCCTAATCTCGTCAGAAGTCCTCACCCCAGAAAAATCCGAAGCCGCCTACGAAAGTTTCATATCATCCTATCGCTGACACAACGCGCCAGCGTTTGTGCTAATAGCCTTTCACCTTGACAACGAAGTAAGTGAACTCGTGCGCGCCTTCGAGGAGGAGTTGGTGTGGGACGCGGGCGGGGATGCGCACGATGTCGCCAGCGGAGAGTTTCTGACGAGTACCGCCCTGAATGGTGCCGTTGCGTTTCTCGTGCGGCGCAACCGTCTCACCGTTCAAATAGGTTCCGCCGACCAGGAGTGTCGCGGAGCCAGATTGCACGAAAAAGATATCAATCTGAGTTTCGTGCCATTCGACCTGGCCGTCCGCTTCCCGGTGGGCCAGCAAGAAGGCCTCGTTGGGAAAGTCTGCAAGCTGTTTCACGGCGATATGGTGCGGGTCGGACGCAGCATCGGCATTGACCGCCTGCCCGAGGCGCCACAGGTCGGCCGTGGTCCAGTGTTCGAACCCTTCTGGGGCCGATGCTTGCGGCGCGGCAAACAATTTCATCTTTAGCACCCTGGAAGATTTTTTGTTTACCTGACAACGCAAACAAAGTCGAGCAGCAAATAAGGCACATGCATTCTGCCAGACTTGCCAGCGATTTCAATTGTTTCGGTTCGAGATAGCCTGGCGGCCTTCAAGTCCAGCCTTTCCGGTTCTGTCCGCACATACTTTGTTGGCCATGATAGCGTGTTAGTCTGCGATTCGCTCGGACACAACTAAAAGTTAGATTTAGCAAGTTGAACGATTTATGTTGATTGCGCCCGGCTGCGCCGGCGGGCAAGAGTAAAGAAGGAAGCAACATTCGCCTGGTTATCGATCAATTTTTCCGGGAGCTCGATCTGGTGCCCAACGTGGTGATGGAGGCGGAAGACACAGAAGCGATCAAGCGCTTGGTGGAGTCCGGCTTCGGCTATTCGATTCTTCCGGAACACGCCGTGCGGGGGACGTACTTTTTCCACACGCTGCGTGTGAAGGGGCACCGCTTGACGCGGAGCCTGGCGCTCGCCATGGCCCAGGCAGACTACCCGCGCAGATTGACAGAATCGATTGCCGGCTTCCTGCAAGGTGCTTTGAAGCCAGAATAGCGCGGCGCCAAGGTAAGTGCTCAGCGCCCGTTGAGGTTCATCCACGTTTCTGCGTTGGAGCGGAATAGGCGCGTGACATCGCGCTGAATGTCGCCGCGGGTGTCGATAAGCATTGGAGAGGATGGGCGCGACGGTTCGGCGCGTGTTGCTCCACTTATAGATCACTTGCTCGAGAACGCGGGCGTCCGAATGCTGCGGAATGAAGCTGGCACCCAGCATTTCGATGCGCTCGCGGGTAATCTCTTCGACGATGGACGGATTATTCATGAACAACCAACAGCCGAAGGGCATGAGGTTGCTGAATTTTCGCGCATAGACGCATAGCTCGTGCTGGTTCTCGCGGCTTAGCACACTCACCAGGAAACGGTTACTCGGGAAAGTGCGGCAGAGATTTTCGAGCGAGCGCAGGTCCGCTCGGCCGACGGCGTCGCCAGCCAGACGCAGGGCCGGATTCGCTTGCAAGCGTACGCCGATCATAAGAGAGAGCGCAAGGTCGAGTTCGCGGCAAGAAGGCAGGACGGCTTCCGCCAGCAGATGATTGCCCAGGGTTTCGGCCGGATAGAAGAAGGTGTCCGGAAGCGAGACGGCCATGTACATGGGCCGCATGCGCTCGTACCAATCGAAGAGGAAACGCTGGACCTCGGCTGCGGACTTCCCTGAAGCCTGCGCGTCGACCTTATAGCCCTGTGCGGCCAGCACCTGCCAATTCGCGGCCCAGTGCTTGAGAATCCTATCGAGCCGGAGCACGGCGCGAAATTGCGGGTGCTCGGGAATGCCATTCAACCAAGCAGGAGCCTCTTCGGGGTCCAGGGGGTCGTTGGTCATTACGACGGCGCTGATTCCAGCCATGTCAAACACGCGGCGGATGTGGGCATCGAGGGATTGCGCCTGGAAAAAAGCGCGCGCTTCACTCAAGTCCGAGCGGTCGGTGGACAAGCCAAAAGCTTTGAGGACGGCGACAACGCCTCGCGTGGATTCGGATATCGGAGTGTTTTCGACAAAGAGCGCGCGCCAAATCGCGTCGGCCTGGTGCGTTTTGGGAAGCGCGAAATACTGCTCGGGTTGGGTGTGTGAGGAGCGGAAAAATTCAGCCTCGAGATAGTGGTATGTGACCAGTTCGTCGATTCCCCACAAGCCGAGTTTGCCAAACGAGGGCGCGAACAGGTGCGTGTGGATGTCGATGAACGGCGTGGCCGCCAAAACGTCTTCGACTGCCGGTGAGATTTGTGCAATTTCGAGCACTTCCGCGCCAGTTGATTCCGGACGCGGGCTGCCCTGCTTGGGAAATGTGGTTTTCATACAGAAGTCCGCCCTCGACGCGTGGACTACTGAAATATCATTCTACCAGCGATTCAGTTGCTGACCATTCTGGATGACAAAGGGTCAGGTCTCCGCGAAACCGTGAGGCTATTTGGCCCCGTGCATCGCTGTCAAATCAAAAGTGATAAACGTTGCGTTTAGGAAGACTTAAGTTTGAAGCCTTTAGCGTTTGACTCCGCAAACGGCGCGTACCAGAATACAAACCTTCCAAGCCAATGCCCATGAAGGATCCCAAGTCTCTCCGCAGCTATCGCTGGTACGGCCCCGATGACCTGCGTTCGTTCGGGCATCGCTCGCGCGCCGCTTCCATGGGCTGCGTGCAGGCCGATTATGCGGGGAAGCCGGTCATCGCCATCATCAACACCTGGAGCGACATCAATCCCTGCCACAGCCATTTGCGGGAACGCGCGGAAGACGTGAAACGCGGTGTGTGGCAATCCGGCGGCTTCCCGGTGGAGATGCCCGCCATCACTCTCGGCGAAACATTTCAGAAGCCGACCACGATGATGTATCGCAATCTCCTGGCCATGGAGACCGAAGAGCTGCTGCGCTCCTATCCCGCGGACGGATGCGTGCTCCTTGGAGGATGCGACAAGACCACGCCGGCACTGCTCATGGGCGCGATCAGTGCGAACCTTCCGGCGATTTTTGTTCCCGCAGGTCCGATGCTTCGGGGCAACTGGCGCGGCCAGATTCTGGGCAGCGGCTCGGACGTCACCAAATATTGGACGGAACGCCGCGCCGGCAATATCGATCAGCAGGCCTGGATGCAAATCGAAGAGGGCATCGCACGCTCCGCGGGAACATGCATGACCATGGGCACCGCCTCCACAATGACCAGCGTGGCGGAAGTCCTTGGCCTTTCTTTGCCGGGCGCCAGCAGCGTTCCCGCGGTCGACGCGAATCATCCCAAGATGGCCAATCGATCCGGGCGCCGCATTGTGGAGATGGTCTGGGAAGATCTCAAGCCCCGGAACATTTTGCGAGACGCTTCGTTCAATAACGCAATCACGGCGGTGCTTGCGCTCGGCGGCTCCACAAATGCCGTGATCCACATGATCGCGCTCGCAGGAAGAGCGGGAATCAAACTCACCATCGACCGCTTCGACGAACTGTCTCGCAAGACGCCACTGCTCGCCAATTTGCGCCCCAGCGGCAAGTATTTGATGGAGGATTTTTACTACGCAGGGGGCTTGCCTGCACTGCTGATGCAATCGCTGACCGTCACCGGCAAAACTCTGGGCGAGAATATCGAAGGCTCGGAGATCTACAACCCTGATGTGATTCGCGGCACCGATAATCCCGTTCTCGCGTCAGGAGGTTTGGCTATCCTGCGCGGCAACCTGGCTCCCAGCGGCGCGGTCATCAAGCCCGCAGCCGCCGAACCCGCCCTGTGGAAGCACGCAGGCCGGGCAATCGTCTTTGATAGCTATGACGAATTGAATGCTCGAATCGACGACCCCGCTCTCGATGTGGATGCGAACAGCGTGCTGGTTCTGCGCAACGCCGGCCCCAAAGGCGCCCCGGGCATGCCCGAATGGGGCAATCTGCCCATTCCGCAGAAGCTTCTGAAAGCGGGTGTGCGCGACATGGTGCGCATCTCCGACGCGCGTATGAGCGGCACAAGTTACGGCGCGTGCGTCCTGCATGTCGCGCCGGAATCATTTGTGGGCGGACCCCTCGCGCTGCTGAAGGAAGGCGATATCGTCGAGTTGGATGTTACCGCTCGCCAACTGAATATGCGCGTGAGCGAAGAGGAATTAGGTCGGCGGCGAGCCGCTTGGCGGCCGAAAGACGGCATCTACCCGCGCGGCTACGGCAAACTGTTTCTGGAACACATCAAGCAAGCCGATGAAGGATGCGACTTCGATTTTCTCGAAGGAACTGCGCCGATCCCCGAACCAGAGATCCATTGAGTCGAATCGTCCGTGTCGCTGCCGCCGTCGGCAGAGAACTACCGGGTCGAGCGAGACGATCACTTTTTTGCGGGAGCCGCCGGGGGCGACGCGGGTTGGGCCGGTTGCGCTACAGGAGGCGTGGCGGCCAGGGCTACTTTTACCGCCGGCGAAATCTTGTCCGCATTCGCCAACAAGACGCTGGCCTGCCAAAGCTGCGTATCGTTCAGGGACGCCTTGAAGCCCGGCATGCCCGTCAGACGAATGCCATTCTTGGCTTTCCAGAAGGTTTCCCACGCAGGATCGTCGGTCACCCCGGTTCCATGGAAAAGTTTCCCACGCAGGATCGTCGGTCACCCCGGTTCCATGGAAAAGTTCCGGGGGCTTAGGGAACATGCCTTGTGCGATTGCGCTTTTGGGTTGCCCCGGCAACCCGTGGCACACGGCGCAGTTCTGTTTGTAAATGTCGGCGCCTGCGAGATATGTGGTTTCGTCAGCCGCGACTGGGGGATCGGTGTGGGGATCCTTGCCGATCCGAGCGTTCAGTGCGCCATGGGCAAGCTTTTTCTCAAACAGCATAGGAGGGTCCGCCACCGCGACCGGCGCCCATCCCGTGGTGAAGTAAAACCAAGCGCCGCCGATCATCAACAACACGCCGATCACAATCCCGACCACAAAGGCTTTGAGCATGATCCATTATTCTCCCGCTAGAATTGTCAAACCGCCTGCCGCCAGGTCGAGATACTCACTCGCGCGACAAGGGAGGCACCGAACGCGCGATAGTGTACTGTCAATGAGCCATTTGTGCACGAGGATTTGCACGCCGAAAACTGACGAAGGCTCACACCGACCTTCGTAACCTTTTCGGCCCTGAAGCCGTCCTAATATAGACTGGGCAGGGTTTTCCGATAGGACTTGGTTAGTCACCTGGAGCCGCTCGGCGTCGCCCCCGATTGTCTTATTAGTGGCAGACTTGCTCGCACAACCATGCGATATAGGAGTATAGGAATGGGCCATTTGAGCGCTAATCCGACCGGGCCAAACCCTTCGGCCGAAGAACTTGTGCGGCGGGAGCCTGAGTCCAAGGGCCATCGATGGTTGTGGATTCTGGCTTTGGCGGTTCTGGTCGGCGTGGGCTTTTGGTATTTCCGCGGACCACACGCCAGCACCGAAGCGCAGGGACCTGCGGCGCCGGGCGGAGCCAGCAAGGGACAGGGCCGGCAAGGAGCAGGCGGAATGGTTGTGCCGGTGGTAGTCGCCACGGCGCAACGCGGCGACCTTCCGGTCTACTTCAACGGTCTCGGGACCGTCACCGCGTTTAATACTGTGACGGTTCACAGCCGCGTGGACGGCCAAATCACCAAGATTAACTTCCAGGAAGGGCAATTCGTTCACCAGGGCGACAGCCTGCTGGAAATCGATGCGCGCCCCTATCAGGTGATGCTCGAGCAAGCGGAAGGGCAGCTGGCCAAGGACCAAGCGCAGCTCCGCGACGTGCAAGTGAATTACGAGCGCTTCCAGCTTCTGTACAAAGAAGGCGTAATCCCCAAGCAGCAGCTCGATACGCAAGGGGCACAGGTGGGGCAATTTGAAGGCTCGATCAAGGCAGATCAGGGCTTGATCGATAACGCAAAACTACAACTGGTCTATTCCCGCGTAACCGCGCCGATCAGCGGGCGCATCGGGCTACGCTTGGTGGATGTCGGGAACATTGTGCACGCTACGGATAGCAACGGCTTGCTGGTGATTACACAGCTGCAGCCCATCGCGGTGATTTTTTCCTTGCCGCAGGACCAACTTCCGCAGGTGGCCACGAAGCTGCGTGACGGCGTGCAACTCATCGACAATGCGTACGACCGTGACGATACGTCGAAGATCGAATCAGGCAAGCTGCTGACGATCGACAATCAGATCGACACCACTACCGGCACCTACAAGTTGAAAGCCGTCTTCAACAACGATCGCAACACCTTGTTCCCCAATCAATTTGTGAATGTGCACCTGCTTGCCGATGTGAAAAAGAACTTGGTTATCGTGCCGGCATCCGCTATCCAGCGCGGCCCGCAGGGCACGTACGTGTATGTGGTGCAGAACGGTAACACCGCCAAGATCCAAACCGTTACGATAGCGCTAACGACGGCGAATAGCGTTGGGCTCAGCGCTGGATTGAATGCCGGCGATGTCGTGGTCGTCGACGGGCAAGACAAGCTGCAAGACGGCAGCAAGGTCAATCCCACCTCGGCGCCCACAGGCGCACCAAGCGCGCAAAACCCCAATGGAGCGCAACAGCCCCCCCCGCAGCAGGGCAACACGCAACGCGGGCGGCGCGGTACGGAAGCTCCGCAGCAAGGCCAACCCTCCGGGAAGGCGCAATGAGTCCATCCAGGCCGTTCATTTTGCGGCCAGTCGCGACCACCTTGCTGATGGTGGGGATTTTGCTCGTGGGCTTTGTCGCCTACCGGCAGTTGCCGGTTTCCGCTCTGCCCCAAGTCGACTATCCGACCATTCAAGTGCAAACGTTTTATCCCGGCGCTAGCCCGGATGTGATGGCGTCCTCCGTAACGGCGCCGCTGGAGCGCCAGTTCGGCCAGGTTCCGGGCCTGAACCAAATGACGTCGACCAGCTCCTACGGCAGCTCGATCATCACGCTGCAGTTCGACCTCGATCTCAACATCGACGTCGCGGAGCAGGAAGTGCAAGCGTCCATCAATGGCGCTTCCAATCTTTTGCCACAGGGCCTGCCCAACCCGCCGATCTACAGCAAGATTAATCCCGCCGATTCGCCGATTCTCACGCTGGCCATTACTTCCAAATCGCTGCCGCTGTCCAAAGTCGAAGACCTTACGGACACGACGCTGGCCCAGAAAATCTCGCAGCTTACCGGGGTAGGACTCGTCAGCATCAGCGGCGGACAGCGTCCCGCGGTGCGCATCCAAGCCAATCCCACGGCGCTGGCTTCGTATGGATTGAGCCTCGAAGATCTTCGCACCGCGCTGACGCAAGCCAACGTAGACATGGCCAAAGGAACGTTTGACGGTCCTCATCAGGCCTATACCATTGGCGCGAACGACCAACTCATTTCGAGCAACAGCTACCGGCCACTGATTATCGCCTATCGCAATGGCGCGCCTGTTCGGCTGTCTGATGTCGCCACCGTCCTGGAAGGCGTGGAGAACGTGCAGCAAGCGGCCTGGGCGAACCAGAATCCCGCTGTCATCTTGAACATTCAACGGCAGCCCGGCGCCAACATCATCGCCGTTGTGGACCGCGTAAAGAAATTGCTGCCGCAGTTGCAGGCCGCTCTGCCCGCCGCGGTGCAAGTGGAAATACTCACCGACCGCACCACCACGATTCGCGCTTCCGTTAGCGACGTGCAGTTCTCGTTGATGCTGACGATTGTGCTCGTCGTGTTGGTCATCTTTCTGTTTTTGCGAAGCGTTCGAGCGACGATCATTCCGAGTTTTGCCGTGCCTCTCTCGATTGTGGGCACCTTCGGCGTGATGTACCTGCTGGGCTACAGCCTCAACAATCTTTCGCTCATGGCGCTCACCATCTCGACCGGCTTCGTGGTCGACGACGCCATCGTCATGATCGAGAACATTTCCCGCTACATCGAAGAAGGCGAATCGCCTCTGCAAGCGGCGCTCAAAGGCTCCGAGCAGATCGGCTTCACCATTCTGTCGCTGACCGTTTCCCTGATCGCCGTGCTCATTCCGCTGCTGTTCATGGGCGACATTGTCGGGCGGCTGTTCCGCGAATTTGCCGTCACGCTTGCCGTTACCATCATCGTTTCCGCCTTCGTTTCGCTGACCCTTACGCCGATGATGGCCGCGAAGCTGCTGCGCCATCAGAAAGAAGAAGACCAGAGCTGGTTCTACCGCAAATCGGAGCACGCCTTTAATTCCGTCATCGCGTTTTATGGCCGCACGCTGAAATTTGTGCTGCGCTTCCGCACCACCACGCTCCTGATAACCGCCGCCACCCTTGTCGGCACCATCCTTCTGTACATCTACGTGCCCAAGGGCTTTTTCCCGGTGCAGGACACTGGCGTGATTCTTGGCGTTTCGGAAGGTCCGCAGGACGTTTCGTTCGCGGCTATGGTGAGCCGGCAGCGCGCTTTGGCCGACGTGATTTTGAAGGACCC
>WNFJ01646597.1_pt1 | contig 11270 bp, 8 predicted proteins | sample 5400461 | NCBI WGS metagenome assembly WNFJ01 (sample SAMN13153349, study PRJNA577476) | soil metagenome | isolation source: 115 cm saprolite on Douglas fir-dominated hillslope | place: USA:California | collected 2013-09-17 | reverse complement strand
CAAGTTCTCTTAGAATTCAGTGAAGGCTAATATACAGTGAACTCAGCGATCAAGCCAGATGACTGTCACAATCGAAAGTGCCATCCAGGAGGGCGCGGTGAGACTGCGGGAAGGGGCGGTTAACGAAGCGCGCCGCGAAGCTGGTTCCCTACTGGCCCACGTGCTTGGTCGTGACCGCGGTTTTGTCATCGCGCACGCCGGCGATTCCCTGGCCGAAGGGCAATATCACGATTTTCAGCGCCTGATTTTGCGTCGCGCGCGAGGCGAGCCGCTACAATACATCATCGGCCACAGGGAATTTTTTAAGCTCGAATTTGAAGTCTCACCAGACGTGCTGATTCCTCGCCCGGAAACAGAATTGATCGTGGAAGCGGCTTTGGAATTGTGCAGAGACGAGCCCGCGCCCTCTATTGCTGACATCGGTACGGGATCAGGCTGTATCGCGATTTCAGTGCTTCACGAACTGCCGGCGGCAGTAGCCGTGGCGACCGACACTTCGCCAGCCGCGCTTAAGGTGGCCCAAAGAAACGCCGAACGCCACGGCGTCCAGGAACGATTGACGTTGGTTGAATCTGATTGCTTCGCGGCTGTTAGCCTCACGAAACCATTTTCACTGATCGCTTCTAACCCGCCCTATGTCTCAGAAGCCGAACTCGAGCGCGTGCCGCGCGAAGTACGCTTTGAACCGCGCGCGGCTCTCGCCGGCGGGACGGATGGCCTATCAATTATCAGGCGATTGCTGAGCGAGAGTCGGCCGTTCATTCGCCCGGGAGGTCACTTGGTATTTGAAATTGGATTTGGTCAGAGCGAGCCGGTCGAGAAACTAATTGATCGCCGACTCTGGAAGCTGATCGAGATCTGCAAGGACTTGCAGGGCATCCCACGCACGTTCGTCCTGCGGGCAAGGTAACGGTAGGCGAAATGGGCTCGTTGCCTTCAGCTAGTTGATCGCGGGCACAGCAGCCGCGGGCCTTCGCCCCTCGCGATATTTGCCGTAGCCTTCTTTAAGCAGCCTGAGAATCGGTCGCCGGTTCTGGGCAATTAGCTTGGTCCAGACGCGGGCGTTTCTCTGAGGAAAATAGATGCCGCGGAAAAACAGGCGCATCACCAAATGCATGATTTGGTCATTGATCGGGTGATCATTCAACCAGGCAAGCGCCCGCTCGTTATTCTTCGGACCATACGTAATCATCCACGCCTTGTCCAGTTCAACCTGGGCCTCGTCAATCGTTATCTTGAGTGGCGTGTGCGCCATCTTGTTATGATCGAAGTTCATCCAGTGTTTCGGTCGTGTGAGCCGCCCTTCCGCTCCCAACTTTTTGTATGTTGGAGTGCCGGGCAGTGGAACCAGCGGGCTGAAGACCGGCATACCCGGAGGCCACGTTGCTATCTGTTCCAGGGTTCGGTCAGCAACGCCGGGTGTGTCGTTATCCAGGCCGAAGATGAAAGCCGTAATCGCGTAGATATTGCGCTGAGCCAGCCGATTCAATACTGCCGCATATTCCCCGGGTTTGTTGAAGCTCTTGTTCACATCGGCAAGGTTGGCCGGGTCGATCGACTCCATGCCGATGAAAACCCACTTGCAACCTGACTCCTCCATGAGGTCGACGAGTTCCTCGTCGCGCAGAAGATTGGCGCTGATTTGCGCTATCCATGGCAATTGAGCGTCCGCCGCGATGATGTCGCGAAGCAGAGACTTGGTGCGCTTAATATTGATCGCAAAGTTGTCGTCGATAAAGAAGATTGAAATCTTGCCGCGATCCTTCTCAGCGCGTTTTTTGAGAAGCAGTAATTCCTGGACCACACTTTCGTTGCTGCGAAATCGAATAGAATCTCCGAAGAAACCCGTAACTGTGCAGAACTCGCATCCGTATGGACATCCGCGCCCCGATTCCATGGGAATAGTATTAAAATAACTAACTCCCGACCCGTATTTCCCGGTGATGCGACGCACGATCTTGGGAACAAAGTTGAACTGGTCCAAATCAATGGTGTCCCAGGGGATTACCGGATAAGGCTGCAGGCTCGGCTTGTGTTCTTTACCTTCTTCGTCAACGGGCTCGTATATTTCCTTGAGCGTTCCCCGCGCGGCGTCCTCAACGATCTTCGGCCAGGTCTCGTCGGCTTCACCGAGGGCTACGGCATCAGCATGCCGGGGTCCGCCGTCGCGACCGAGAGCCTCGTCCGGCAGTTCCGTCACGTGTGGGCCCCCCATAACTACCGGTACACCAGTGCCGGCGCGGACCGCGTCAGCCACCCGGTAGGCCTTCTGGACCATGCGGGTCATCGCTCCGATGCCAACTAAGCCAACGTTCTGATCTTTAATGAATTGCACCAACTCCTGATCGTTGAGGGGCTTCGCATTGCCATCAATCAACAACACTTCATGACCCGGTGGCGTGAGGGCCTTGAGCAGAAACATCCAGAGGTGAGGCATGAAGTTTCGTGTCACGCCATTATCAGGATTGTAGAGTAGAATTTTCATTAACTGATCCCCAGAAGCTTGATTGATCGAAAATTAAAAGAGTCTTTGGAAGATTCCTGAGAATTCAACGGCGTTCGGGGACGGATAACAATTACCGCGAAACCATTCAGGTATCAAGCAAGCTCTTCAGGCGCGAGCCGGACTATATCACACGAGTACGAAAGCGTACAGAGCTCTTGCGAGATGTGTACAACTCGAAGGGCTCGAAAATATTAAGCTCGACGTTGGATTATTAAGCTTGGCACGGCGAGCTACAAGATGCTAGAATCCGCCCGTTAGTGGCAAGCACAGATTACCTGTCTCCTTTATTGCGTTAATATTCAACGGTTTAGTGGAGGCTCTCCTTTGGGATCACCGTTAATCGTCCTGACGGCATCGTCCAGCGAGGCCAGCGAATGGAACCACAGTATCTGGCAACAGATGCTTTCGGCTACTATTCCGGCGAAGTATGGGCATAAATGGCTCAACCCCGACTCGTTGATTAACGAGTCCTGGCCCGACGGTCGCGCGAAGTATGTGCCCAACGGTCTGCGCATGGTGGAAACCTTATTGCTCCGGGAATATTCGGAGGATGAGGTCGTCGTTTGTTATCTCGAGAATCTCGAGAAATTTATTGGGCCCGAGACCAAGGTCGTAGCCATACACGCACATAACCCCCTGGGCATCTCCTACGCGACTGATGTCTATTCCAAGATTGCCGGCAAAAACTTGATCCCCGTAAACGCCGCTGAATTCCTCAAGATTGTTACACATCCGGTTATCGCGAAGTTTCAACCGAAGATTGTCGTCGGCGGTCCAGGCGCCTGGCAACTTGAACGCGCGAATCGCCTCGACGAATTCAAGATCAATTACCTGATCGATGGCGAGATCGAACGCGTTTTCAGCGATCTCTTTAAACGAATGATGGCCGGCGATCTAACACTCGAGCGGATCATCAAGGTGCCAAAGAAAATGCAACCGACGGTGGAAGAGATTCCAGTCGTTCGGCATCGCTCGACATTTGGTGTCGTCGAAATTACGCGAGGCTGTGGCCGTGGCTGCCAGTTCTGCGGCCCGGCTACGAAAGTCGGCCGGTCATTCCCGCTGCAGCACATCATGGAAAGCACCCGCGTCAATGCGGGCGAAGGCGCAACCGAGATCATGCTCGCCACCGAGGATATGTTTCTGTACGAGCAGTTACCCAACTTTGAGACCAACGTGCCGGCGCTTGAAACAATGCTCAAGGACGTGAAGAGCGTGCCCGGCGTCGAGACGTTGCAAATGTCCCATATCACCATGGCGCCAGTCGTCAACGATCCGACGGTGGTTGAACGACTGACGCCTTTGATCGTTCCCTACTCGCACGTTCAGCATAAGGAATCGACTGATCCGGACCACCGCATGACCGATCCGATCATCGGCCTGGAAACCGGAAGTCCACGCCTTTTCGACATTTTCATGAAGGGTAAGGCTTATCCGTATAAGGCAAAGCAGTGGCGGGACGTTGTGCTGAAGGGCATGGAAATCCTGAACAAGCACAATTGGTTTCCCTTCTGCACTTTCATTATCGGATTGCCGGGCGAGACGGACGAAGATACCAAAGAATCACTCAAGTTGCTTTACGACTTGCGTGATGCGAAGGGAACATTCGTTCCGACGTTCTTCGTTCCGCTCGAAGACACGCGCATGGAACAAAAGGCCAGTGCAAAGCTCATTGAAATGACTGATCTGCAGTGGGAGTTCTTTTATACCTGTTGGAAGTACAACTTGCACTTCTGGCATGGTGGCACCAAATCATCGATGAAATTTTCGCTGGGAGTGCCCCTCTACTACTACCTGCTTGGCCGTAAGCTGTTCGGCAATGGCATCAAGTATCCGCTGTATCGTTTCGCCGGCGTTCCTGACCGTTTTATGCGCAAGCATCTGTATCTCGACTTCACTGGTTACAAACGCAGTAAATCAGTGATGACCGCGCCCGTTGGTGAAATACTGCCGGGGTTTAAGAGCGTCCGCGAGAAGGGCCTGAATATGATTGACGCCAGTCAGTTGCATGGGATCACTTCCGCGAGTCTGAGCACCGAGACTGTTCCAGCTGCAACCAACTAAGCATTCCAGTCTTTCCCAGAACCAGATGCGGAGTTGAATCTGAGGACGTTACTGTCTCAAAGCAAACAGCAAGCCGTCTTTCACACATCGATATGTAGTTTGGTGTCCCAAAGTACCCTATTGCTTTGACCTGCACAGTAGTTGTAGGATGCGCGTCTCGAGGTCGTTTGATTGCGATTTAGTACCGCATCATACTGAGGACGGCACTTTGCACACCTGTACCGGTCCGCGCAAGTGCTTGCCGAAAGGTCAATCCCAAACGTGGGGTATAGTGCTCTACAGGATCGCGGTCGTAAGCAGGGCAACTAGAAGAGTTACTTCAGTTGCGATTTCAATCGACGGCTCCTGTGCGGGGCTTAATGCCATGGTTCCCGGCAATACCGCGTTGCTTGTGACAGGTGCGGGCGGCGCGAGATTCGGTCCCTGCGTTTCGCCGGCCAGAGCGACGGCGGATACCGACACTACGAGCAGGAAGGTGGCAAAGAATCGAGCTAGTTTTGACATTTTGATGGTTCCTTCTTTTCGGGCGGTTTCACTGAGAAATGGTTACCCAGTGATCGCCGGAGTGGATTGATCACGGACATAATAGCACTGCTAGCAATTATTCTTGCGAGTTAACTTAAACGGTTAAGAGGATGACGAAGGGATTCCAGATGGAAACGAAAATCGCAGACAAATCTACGGCTGCGGGGCGTAGCGCTGCAACCGATGTGGCTACGAAATGTCGCAACGCCGAAGAGTTAAGTACCAGGGGAGAATATGAAGCTGCGCGTGAGGCCTTGGGTGAATTATGGCCTGGGATTAATAAACCGCCCCAGATTGAAGGATTAGCCCTGTCGGATCAAGCCGAAGTGCTCCGGAGAGTGGGAGCTCTGTCGGGCTATCTTGGAAGCTCAGGGCAGGTTCCGGGCGCTCAGGCCTACGCGAAAGACCTCATCACCAGGAGCATCCGTGCCTATGAAGCACTCGTGAATAGAGACAGGGTAGCCGAAGCTCAAGCCGATTTGGCCATTTGTTACTGGCGCGAAGGAGCAATGGATGAAGCGCGCGTTTTTTTCCGAGAAGCCATAGCCGGCGCAACTGACCCGACTATCAAATTCAAGATTTTAGTGAACAGCACGATCGTCGAGATCTCTACGCATCGTCTCGCTGAGGCTCTCTCTCTCCTCGAACAGGCATCTCCATTGCTGGAGGTTATCACCAACGAAGCTGAGATCGGGCGGTTTCACATGCAAAGGGCGATGGTTTTCAGGCGGATGGGCGGCGCCGAGAATATCGATCGCGCTCTGATTGAAAACACTGCGGCGCTAGTGCACTTTGAATTGGCCAATCACAGGCGCTTCTTTGCTCGAGTTGAAAACAACATTGGCTTTATCTTTCTCGAACTCGGTCGGTACGAAGAGGCATTGGAACATTTGGACAACGCCCGGGCGATCTTCATCGAAATCGGTGACGTAGGCACAGCCGCTCAGGTTAATGAAACGCGTGCCCGGGTGTTCCTGGCTCAGGGTCGCTATCCAGAGGCCGAGAAGATCGCATTCTCGGCGGCCTCCGTACTCGAAACCGGTGGCGAATACTCCCTGCTGGCTGAAGCTCTTGAAGCCCAGGGAATCGCTCTTGCCCGCATGGGGCGCTATCAGTCAGCACTTGGCTTGCTGAAACGGTCAGCTCATATCGCAGAGACTGCCGGCGACCTTCACATCGCCGGAAGAATGTTTCTTACCATTCTCGAAGAGCTTAAAAACTTTCTGCCCCCCGGCGAAGTTGGAGAGATGTACCGGGAAGCGGACGAACGACTCGGACATCAGTTGGATCCGGAGAGTTCGTCGCGCCTTCGTGCTTGCGCTCGATTGGCAATGGCGAACGCGGCTGTCGCCCAAGCCGAACCTGCGGGCGCTCGGGGTTCGTTTGAAGAAGAGGTCCACAAGCGTGAAAGCGAATTGATACGATACGCACTCGACGAAGCCGGCGGGAGCGTTACCCGCGCGGCCAGGATTCTCGGGCTCACGCACCAGGGTCTCTGCTACATCATCAATCACCGACATCAGCAACTGCTCACTGCACGAGCACCGATTAGAGTTCGTCGGAAATCAATAATTAAGAGAAAGTGAAAGCCCTGGCTGGCAACAACTGGCCAAGTTACACTCTCCAGAGGTTCCGCAGGGGTCGTTGCTTCGATGCGCGCTAGAGCCATCACTGCTTACCACCAATCCGATTCTGGATTGACAGACAACCGATCACCCATGCAAGATTCGGCCTAATGCTGTCGGGCAAAACATTGCAGCGTGGCGGGCCTGGAACAAGCCGCCTCGCTGTTACGCCAATCTTAGTGTTAGCGCTCGCTATTAGTGCGGGATTGGTCTCCTCTTGTGGCGGGTCGCTCTATCGAGTTAAGCCCGTCGCCGAACTTCCCTCGATGCCCGAATCGGCGGCGACTGCTAACCTCGGCTCAGTTACGTTCAGGGCAATGCCTTTATTGAGCGATGAAGAAAATCAGGAACTATTCGAAGCAAACTTGCAACTGGCTGGACTACTTCCCGTACGCGTGGAAATTGTTCATAACAGCGGCGACGCGATTGAACTCAAGTCCGTCCGCTTGCGTTTACGCGATGCTGCCGGCGCTGAGTGGAAGTCTATCTCTGCCAAACAGGCAATCGCGCGGATTCTTAAAGCGAACCACGTATTTGCTTACAATCCGGCGTCGCGCAAGACGTTTGAGAAGGAGTTTCGCGCCTACGAACTGGATCTGAAATCGCCGCTAACCTCTACGGAGCGCCGGCGGCGGGGCCTCGTCATTTTTCTCTCGCCCAAAAAAGATCCAGTAGCTTCACCGCACGGCCTGGTGCTCGCGATTGAAGGCCTGGCTCAACCTGCCACGCTCGATCTTAATTAGGAATTCCAGTCTTGTCAGGGGCGCGTTCAAATTAGACTTTAGCATTCTCTTCGGTTACGCTCTTCCCCTTTAACGGTCGAATTCTTATGGTGATCCGCGGCGCGCATCCGCGTCGCAACGTCGCCCAAATCATTCTCTCGGGAAAGGAACTAACATTATGACTCCGGAAAGACAACCAACAGGGCAACCAACTCCAGCACTCTTGTTTGACACCATCAATGCCCACCAACGCACCGAAGCAATTAAGACTGCCATCGAATTGAAATTGTTCACCGCTATTGCCGTAGGCAAAACCACCACACCGGAAATTGCCGAAGCTTGCCAGGCATCGGAACGCGGAACGCGAATACTGTGTGACTATCTGGTTATCATTGGATTTCTGACAAAAGAAAACGGGAAGTACGGACTGATGCCCGACAGCGCAATGTTTCTGGACAAACGTTCGCCGGCCTACATGGGCAGCGTGATTGATTTCATGCTCTCGCCGATGTTGACCGATAACTTCAAACGCCTGACGGACGCGGTGAAGAAAGGCGGCTCAGCCGCCGACGATGATGCAGTAGTCGCGCCAGACCATCCGGTCTGGGTAAAATTCGCGCGCGCGATGGCCCCGATGATGGCGATGCCTTCTCAATTGCTGGCCAAGCTTGCTGATCCTAATGCCAACCAGAAATTGAAAGTTCTGGATATAGCCGCTGGTCACGGCCTTTTTGGTTTGGCTTTTGCGCGGCAAAACCCACAGGCCGAGGTCACTGCCGTTGACTGGTCGAACGTGCTGGAGGTGGCAAAAGAAAACGCACAGTCCGCCGGCGTGTCTGATCGTTATCAAACCCGGCCAGGCAGTGCGTTCGATGTCGATTACGGCACCGGCTTTGACATCGTCCTGCTGACGAATTTCCTGCACCACTTTGACGTGCCCACTTGCGAAGCGCTGCTGCGCAAGGTGAGGGCATCATTGGCCGACGGCGGCCGCGCCGTGACTCTCGAGTTTGTGCCCAACGACGACCGGGTGACGCCGCCGCAGGCCGCAGCATTCAGCATGATGATGTTGGGCGCCACGCCGGGAGGTGATGCCTACACGTTTGCTGAGCTTGAGCGAATGTTCAGCAACGCCGGCTTTACTCGCAGCGAGTTGCACGAGCTACCGCCAACGATTCAAAGAGTCGTCATCAGTCATAAGTAGCAGGCCGATAGGCCCCGTATTGCGGCGCATCCACACAAGAGTTGTAAAGACCCGAGTTCTATTGACGGCCAGTGTGCTGTTGTTTGCTTTCGGTGGCCTGACACAGGTTTATGCGCGCGACTCCGAACTGCCTAACTTTCATCAGGTCAATGCGCAGGTCTATCGCGGCGGACAGCCGAAGGCGGGCGGGCTGGAGAAACTGAAAGCGATGGGGATCAGAACGATCTTGAATCTCCGCGGAGAGGACGATCATTCCCGGGCTGAGGGTGATGCAGCCCAGAGACTCGGTCTCCGCTATTACAGTATTTCGCTACCCGGTTTCTCCAACCCGAAGGATGAAGAAGTTGATCGCGTGCTCGAAATCATTAATGCGCTCGAAAATCAGCCTGTCTTCGTTCACTGTCATCACGGAAAAGATCGCACCGGAACAATCATTGCGAGCTACCGCATTTCACACGATGGCTGGAACGCTGAACAAGCAAAGGCTGAGGCCCAGCGTTATGGATTGAGTTGGGTACAGTTTGGAATGAGGAACTACATCGATCACTACTACGCGCGCCAACAGCGGAAGCGGGATGGAGCAGGACTGGTTAAGCTCCAGTCGTCGAGTCGGCGCGAATCTCTAATCAGAACGACAGCTCTGCCATACTTGTTGCTGTCGTCTCTAGGTTCTCAGAGTTAGTGAAATCACGCCGGCCAGATTACAACAACTTACAAGACTTTTCTCAAAGTTAGTGAGTCCGGATTCTCATAGTTAATGATTCTCTGATGATAAATTCCCGTTGTTCATGAAACCGTCATAAGAGACTTCGGGCGTTTGGGTTAAGGACAATGTTCGATCGGCGAGGGCAGCAGAGAGAAGTCTTCGGCTATTAGTTCTGCAAGATGCGTTGCTGAACTTCGCTCAGAAATTGAAACGTCTGATTATAGTCTGTGATCTCCCTCATTTTGCCAGCAAGTTCCTCAACCGGAAACCCTGGAAACGATTCCACAATACAACCTAGAAGTTCGAGGACGTGGGGAATCGATACTTTTTGAACAGTCCTAGTCCGGAGGCGCTGCAATTGATGTAAGAGCCAGGTGGAGACAACATCTGGATTTGATGAAAGACTCACATAGAACTTTAGAACTTCTCTCCACCAATCATCACCGTATAGGTACATTTCCAAGGCGTTTTGACTTCGTGTGGGGTGCGGGCTCCCCATAAAAACTTTTGCAGCAAGGAATTCCTGGAAGGATAAATGTGAAAAGTAGAGTATGCCGCCACTCTGACCGATGAGACCATCCCCGACCAATTCGTCGCGCAAAACCTCAAAGTCGTTAACACTCAACCCGAGGAGTGATGACTGAATAGCACTCTTGATTTCGGCGTCGGTGAACTCTCTCCGACGAAGAGAGTGCAGCTTTCCAGCCAGCGAGCTCAATATGATAACTTTGATTCGCTGTCCAAATTTTGATCCTCTAAGAACGCCTTTCGCCATATCCCAACCCCCTGAAAGAAGGTCTATGAAGACTTCATAGAGTCGAGATTTACTTTCCGGCAGCCTGCCAGTTTGTCTAAAGACCAGAATTACCAATGTTGCCAATAGAGGTGTACGCAATAAATGATACAAGCTAGGTAAATTCCTAAGTTGCATATGAAATTGTTTATTGAGTTCAGTGTTTTGCCCGAGCCATTTATCGATGAATTCAGCGACTTCGGGGTCGTTGAATTCGCTCAAATAAACTTTTGGTAGCCAATCAAGCCACCGACCGTAAACATAATCTCTCGATGTTATGACGATCTGATAATCACCGCTCTTTTCTGCTTCTACCCTAGCAAGACTAACGACTTCTTCTCTACGCTCAGTTGATGCGATTTCATCTAATCCATCCAAGTAGATACGAACACGACGAGCAGTGTCATGCTGAGGTTTCGCAATTAATGCTGATTGGCCTAGGCCCACCAAAAACGTGTTTTCGAATGATTCAACCTCCTTCCGCGAGAACTGGTGTAAGGGGACATAAACCGGTAGGATGTCCGACTTCCCCAGATTAAATTGCTCGGCGTCTAGCAAGGCATGCCATCTACAGAATGAAGTCTTGCCGAAACCGGGAGCGCCCACAATAAATAACGTCTTATTCCATAATTCTAAGATGTCTGGGGGGAAATTAACGACGAGGACTTCGTTTGTATATGTAAATACTCCTTCGGGGGCGGCTCGAGCGCATTCATTCATATAACAAGCACTTAAATACTTCTCATCGGTAAAAGCACGCACGCCATGAAAAGTCTGTTGAACTACAGTGTGTTTTAGATCACTCAGCTTCTCGCTCAACAATGAAAGAAGATTCTTGCGGTGTCTAACCAGTTCACTCAGTCGATGTTCAAACCTTTCGGGATTCTCCACAGAAACGCTCCTCTCAAAATCGGGAGTGTTGTCGATGCCCTTCGACCGTTTTCCCTTCTGCTTGCTCTCCATCCTCTTTTCCCATTCCGCAAGAAGGTCGGCGAAGAAGTTGCGCGTCTCCCGTCTTAACTCATTTGGATTGTATTCTGAAGGACAAAGTCCCCAATCATTGAGGTACGCCAACGCGCGGTCGAAGCGGTTGATGGCCTTTTCAATGTTCAGAATCGAGTTCTT
>WNFJ01505581.1_pt2 | contig 11270 bp, 8 predicted proteins | sample 5400461 | NCBI WGS metagenome assembly WNFJ01 (sample SAMN13153349, study PRJNA577476) | soil metagenome | isolation source: 115 cm saprolite on Douglas fir-dominated hillslope | place: USA:California | collected 2013-09-17 | reverse complement strand
TCCGGGCCCTGCTCCGGATGCACATTCACTTGCCGCGGGCGCCCCATCAGAACCGGCTGGAACAGCACCGCAGCGGCCATCGTACACAATAGCGCCAGCGCCATCAGCTTGCCCATGCTCGACATGCCCGGATAGCTCGACGCCCACATGCTTCCGAACGCGACCGCTGTCGTCATGGCGCTGAAGATCACCGCTCTCGTCAGCGTCGATTGCAAAAGGCCGGTTTTTCCGGCGCGCCACGCCATGATGTAGTAGATCTTGAACGCGACGCCGACCCCGAGCAGCAACGGGAGCGCGATGATGTTTGCGAAATTAAGCGCGAGACCGTCCAGCACGCAAATCTCGAGCGTCACGACGCCCGCCAGGAGGAGAGGGACGAGCGTCAGCAGGACATCGGTCATTCGCCGCAACGCGATCAGGAGCAGAATAGCGATCGCCGTGAGTGCCAGAATGCCTGCCTCGAGAAAAGCTGTCGTGACCGTTCGCGCGGCCTCATAGAGGCCGATCGCGCCTCCAGTGGCCGACGGCTCGGCGTGGAGCACTGCGGTTGCGAAATTGCGCAGCACGTTGGTGTGGTTCGGATCGCCCTTTGGCAACGCCTGAGCGCGGGCTCTGCCGTCGGGCAGGACCCAATCGCGCACCAGATCGGGCGGCAGCGTCCTGATCGTCACCACTTCCGGGGCGAGGCTCTTGCGAAGAAGATCGAGATCGTAAATCAACGGTGGCACGATCGCGGCTGTGGCCTTGGCCCGAATGCCGGCGTCGGCGGTTGCAAGCTGCTTCAGCAAACCGGAGACATGCCGCGCGGAATCGGCGGCTGGGCTCGATCCATTGCCTGCCGCCCTGGAGAGGGCTTCGGCTGCGCTTTGAAGCGCCGCGATATTTTCCTGATCGCTTGGGGCAGGCTGCGTCGCCGGAGGATTGAGGGCCGGGCCAAGTCTTTGCGACGCGCCCTTCAACGCGGCGATTTTTGGCTGCTGATCGGCCGGAATGAAGCTACTCAGCGTCAAAGTCTGGGACACCTCGGGCAGTTTCGCCAGGCGTTTGGCTATTTCATCGGCCTTTTCGAGTGACGGCGCCAAAACCTCGGCGTCGTTGCCGCTGGTCGCCGGATCTTTCTGCAGTTCGCGGTAGGTCACGACGGAAGGCGAGTTTGGATTTTGCAGATCGACCGGATTGAAGTCGAACGTCAAATGCCACAACAGCGGTGTGCCGGCCAGCACGACGATGAACACGCCGGCGATGACGGCAATGCGATGCCGTTGCAGGAAATCATCCAGCGGCGCGAGGCTTCGGAACCCGACCGGCGCGGGCTCGCCCGGAGGATTGAGCAGCGCCAGCATCGCCGGGACCAGCGTGATGCTGCAGGCGAATGCGATCAACATGCCGCAACCGGCAATCAGGCCCAATTCCGAAAGACCGCGATAGCTGGTCGGCAGAAACGAGAAAAACGCCACGGCCGTGGCCGCACCGGCCAGGGAGAGCGGATTTCCCGCCTTGCGGGCGGCCCATCGCAGCGCTTCGCGCAAGTCGCCGTGGTCGTGCCGTTCGGCGCGATAGCGCACGCTGAATTGAATGCCGAAGTCTACTCCGAGACCTACGAACAGCACGAAGAACGCGATCGAGATCAGGTTGAAAGCGCTGACCATGGCCAGCCCGACAGCGGCTGTTACCACAAGGCCAACCACCAGGCTGAAGAATACCGCGGCAATGATCTTCCAGGAGCGAAGCGCCAGCCAGAGAATGATCAGGACGCCGAACACCGCCGTCAACGTGTCGCGCACGGCGCTGTATCTGATGACCGAGAATTGGTCGTCATTCATCGGCACCTGGCCGGTCAGTTCAACCGTCGCGCCGTACTTGTTTTGCAGGTCCAGATCGGCGGCCGCGCGTCTAATCCCTTGCTCTGCCCGCAGTCCAGGCTGAAGTTCGGAAAAATCAAGCTTGGGCTCAACTCCGATCAGGTGCCGCAGCTGCTTTTCCGGCAGCGGGTGGCCTTGCAATAGCTGTTGCCAGGAAAATGTGGCCGGTTTCCCGGACAGAACGTCACTCAGGGTTTGATCTGCCAGCGACAGAGGCCATGCAAGCTGCTCCAGCTTGATCCTGCCTGCCTGGACGGCGCCGGCCGCAAAAGACAGCGTCGTCATGACGCCCCTGAGACTGGGATCACCGGCCAGTGCTGCGATGAAAGGCTGGGCTTTCATCAGTCCCTCGGCGGTTTTTCTGACGTCGGCTGGAGACTCGAACAACATTCCATTGCGTTCGAAGAAATCGCCGCTGTCGAGTTGCTCCATCACGGGAAACAAGTCAGGGTTTTTCGCAAGCGCCTGCGCCAGTGCGTTGGTTGCCTGCTCGGCGTTTTCAGCCGTCAGCGCTTTCACGACGACCAAAATACCTTTTTGCGGAAATGCTTTGGACAACTGCAGTTCGCGCTGACGCCATGGCAGATCTTGCGAGATCAATCCTTCGATATCCGTATTGATCGAGAATCGCGCGACATCGAAAGCCGCGGCTCCAAGCAACAGCAGCGTGCCGACAACAACAATCGTCCGCCGATAGCGGGCGCAGAAATCGACAATGCGGACGATCGCTGAATTCATCGTCATGGCAGCCGGCAGCCTTCGACTTGCTACGCCGGGGCGAAGCAGAACCCTATCGGGGCCCGCAATTTACGAGCCATGCGCGATATCAAGTTTCATGGCATTCTTTTCGGTCGAGCCGCCGCCTTTCTTAAATAGTAACGGCCAAGAAAAGTTTCGCGCGAGAGCGCTCAATAATTGCTCCTCCGACCCGCGGGACGCGTCCGCCGAGCAAATTTTCATGGTATTTCAGAAGGTCACTCACGGACTTTTTACTCTCGGGCCCGGCGATGCCGTCGCGGATCAGTGATGGGGCGATCGGCGAAGCCCGCCCTCGCTCGACGCAAGGGCGACACCAGGCGCGGCCGGCTCGGCGCTCCAATGCCGTCGGTTATGGCGCTGCACCGCGTCCGAGACACGAAGTTGCGCGGGCTTCCGGCCAATTTTCTCGCCTGAGGCGACACTGCGCTTGCACAGCAGCGCCAAGCCGCCTATTGGGGCCCATCGCTCGCATGAGCCCGCTTCAGGTCTTGAGCCCTTGGATTCCCAGCCAGAATTGCCGCAGGACATACCGCCGGTCGCCCGGCGCGAACCGCTCCTCACATTGCCCGGCCCGCTCACCGCCTATGTCCTCTTGCTTGCGTTCATCCACCTGCGCGTATTGCTGCCGCCGGAACTCGAAAACTGGACCGTCGACGTGTTCGGATTCATTCCGAAGCGCTACGATTCGACGCTGCTCGCGATCGATTTTCCCGGCGGCGCGGGCGCCAAGGTCTGGACCTTCGTCACCTATTCGCTGCTGCATGCGAATCTCAGCCATATCGGGTTCAACGTGCTGTGGCTGTTGCCGTTCGGCAGCGCGCTGGCGCGCCGCTTTGGCGCGATCCGGTTCTTCGTGTTCATGGCGGTGACGGCGGCCGCCGGGGCGCTGGCGCATCTGGTCACCCATGAGCATGCGGTAGCGCCGATGATCGGCGCCTCGGCGTCGGTGTCCGGCACCATGGCGGCCGCGATGCGCTTTGCCTTCGTCAAGGGCAGTTTCCTTTCATTCAGCCGCGGTGACGCCGACGCGGCGGCAAAGGTGCCGGCGCTGTCGCTGATGCGTGCGCTGCGCAATCCGCGCGTGCTGGCGTTTCTCGCGATCTGGTTCGGCGTCAACCTGATCTTCGGCATCGGATCGATTGCGATCGGCACCGACGGCGCCAGCGTCGCCTGGCAGGCGCATATCGGCGGTTTCTTCGCAGGGCTGGTGTTGTTCTCCCTGTTCGATCCCATCCCGCGCACCGCAGCCAATGCTGCGGATGCGTCATCGTCCGACGCATCGCACAGCGGCTGATCGTCGCTTGCGGCGCAGGGTGATTTCATCCATCATCGTGCGCGTTATGCGGCAAGGCATAAGCCCGTGAGCGTGCTTAAATGGCGGCGCCTGCCGGACGCGCTGCAACGAACCAGCGCCTGAACTGTTGATCGAAGACTTAAGGGAACAGAGATCGCGCTCGCTTCAAGGGCGCGACCGGCTTCAGGGAGACGACAATGACGGTACGTGCAATTCTCGATACCAAGGGCCATCAAATCCAAAGCGTCGAGCCGGACGCCAAGCTCGCCGCCGCGATCAAGATTCTGGGTGAACGCAAGATCGGCGCCGTGCTGGTGATGAGCAAGGGCCGCATCGAGGGCATTCTGTCGGAGCGTGACATCGTGCGCGTGCTCGGCGAACGCGGTGCTGCCGTGCTCGACGAGCCGGTCGGCGCGGTGATGACGCGCAAGGTGATCAGTTGCAAGCAGACCGACACCGTCAGCGCGATCATGGAAATGATGACGTCAGGCAAATTCAGGCATTTGCCGGTCGTCGAGGACAGCAAGGTGGTCGGCCTGATCTCGATCGGCGACATCGTCAAGTGGCGGGTCAGGGAATACGAGGCCGAGCAGGAAGCGCTGCGCGATTACATCAAGACCGCCTGATTGAGTTCGAACGTGCCGGCGGAGCACGAGTTCGTCTCGGCCGTTCAGGGCAGCTTTTCGGCGGATGTGCCCGGATTGCCGGAAGCGGGCGCGAGAATGTGGATCGCTTCCTGGATCGAGTCGATGGCGCGCTCGGCGGCGCGCGCGCCGAAGGCGATCAGATCGTCGGCGCGGTGGAAATCGAACCAGCCGATTTCACCGACGCGCGGCGAGATCAACAGGTCAGGCGGATCGCCGGCGAGGCGGGCGCGGGTGATGCGGTCCTGCATGATGTTGAAGGCATCGACCATGACCGAGGAGATGCCCGGCCGTCCGCCGCTGCCGAAGAATTCCCGCTTCATGGTGCGCTCGGGCGAAAAGAATTTACCGAGTCCGCGTTTCGGCGGTGCGGCTTCGATCGCCGGTTCCGGCGCTTCGGCCGATGGGCCATGGGAATAGATGGTCGTTGAGTGCGTGAACACGTCGCTCGAGAGGTTGGCGGCGATCACGATTTCCGCGCCGAGCGCACGCGCCGCCGACACCGGCACCGGGTTTACCAGCGCGCCGTCGACCAGCCAGCGGTCACCCACCAGTACCGGCGAGAAGATCCCGGGCAGCGCATAAGAGGCGCGCATCGCGTCGACCATGCGGCCATGGGTCAGCCAGATCTCGTGCCCGGTGCGGACTTCGGTCGCAACGGTTGCAAATTTCAGCGGTAAATCTTCGACCAGGATCGGGCCGATCGCGGCCTCGAGCTGGGCGGCCAGCTTGTCGCCGCCGATCAGGCCGGAGCCGTTGAGGCGGATATCGAGATAGCCGAGGATATTGCGCGGCTGCAGGCGGCGCGCCCATTGTTCCAGGGTGTCCAGATGCCCCGCCGCATAGGCGCCGCCGACCACAGCCCCAATCGAGGTGCCGACCACGACATTGGGGACGATGCCGTGGGCCAGCAGCGTCCGCACGATGCCGATATGGGCAAGTCCGCGGGCGGCGCCGCCGCCCAGCGCCAGCCCGATCACCGGCCGGCGGATGGTGCCGAGCCCCACCTTGTCGCGGCCATCAGCGCCGTTTTGGCTACGTCCGATCAGAATATCCAGCACCTGACATCTCCTGGCCGCGCAAGATTATGCGCGACGTCTGGGCCCCGCCAGAATTGATCACAAGCATGGTTTATGCCGGTTATGCCGGGGTCGGGGATGGGGCTAGGCGGGGATTGTGACTGGACCGCGACCTCGGGAGTAACACTTAAGACTTCTTGCCGGTTCCGTAAGGCTACTGTCCGGGGGCCCCGAGGCTTGAATTTGCCGCGTTTTCGGTGAAAAGCATGCGCATGACATCAGGGGGTAGCGGCATCGGTCAAACTGGGCGGGGCAAACGCCTGTTGGGTGCGCTTGCGCTCGCAGCAATGCTTATCTTTGCCATTCCGGCCCCCGTCTCGGCGCAGATGTTCAGCGATCACCCGCCGCCGGTACCTCCGGCCTCGGTCCCGGAACCTGCGCCTGCCATGAATCTGGCCCCGCCTTCCGGTCCAGCGTCGATTCCGAGCCTGCCGGCGCCGTTGACGCAACCTCCCATCGCCGCTGCGCCGCCCGTGGTCCCGCCTCCCGGCGCATCCACCGCCGGCCAGGCGGTGCTGTCGCTGACGGCGCGTTACGGCAAGGACCTGCCGGTGATCAACTCGGGACTGGTGTGGCGGGTGTTTTCGGACCGGCCGGACGAGACCGGCACTTTCAAAATGATCCGCGAGGAGCGCGGTGCCACGCCCAATATCGTGCTGCCGCCGGGCAGCTATGTCGTCCATGTCGCGCTTGGCCTCGTCAGCGCGGTGCGCGCGGTGACGCTGAAATCCGAGACCGACCGCGAGTCCTTCGTGCTGCCGGCGGGGGGCTTGCGCATCGAGGGCCGCGTCGGCGCCTCGAAGATTCCGCAGAACCAGATTTCGTTCGCGATCTACAAGGGCAGCCAGTTCGAAGTCGGCGAGCGTGCCGCGCTGGTGCCGAACGTCGCCGTCGGCGACGTCGTGCTGCTGCCGGAGGGGACCTATTACATCATCTCCAACTACGGCGACGCCAATTCCGTGGTGCGCTCCGATATCCGCGTCCAGGCCGGCAAATTGACGGATGTGATCATCACCCATCGCGCCGCCGTCATCACGCTGAAGCTCGTCAGCGACAAGGGTGGCGAGGCGCTCGCGAACACCGCCTGGTCGGTGATTACGCCGGGCGGCGACGTCATCAAGGAATCGATCGGCGCATTCCCCCGCGTGGTGCTATCAGAGGGCGAATATCGCGCCATCGCCAAGAACGAGGGCAAGGTGTACGAGCGCCCCTTCAATGTCGTCAACGGCGTCGACGGCGAAGTCGAGGTCGTCGCGCATTAGCATCAGCGGACCAACCCTCGTCATGCCCGGACTTGATCCGGGCATCCATCCTCCTTCACAAGAATCTTTTCAAGAGTGATGGGTTGCCGGGTCGAGCCCGGCAATGACAAGTTCAGGCTTCCGCGACTGTCATAGTCTCTAATGCGCACTAACCATTGGATGACTTAAAACTGTCATAATCGACGGTTTGCCGATACCGCCACGCAATTTTTACAACGCATTAAGCCGAGGCGCATTGGATGCGACGGCGGGGTTGAACGTTTGCGTCTGCGGGGAATCTCATGATTGCGGCCAAGAAATCGTCCGGGAAATCGAATACCGAACTGTTCGATGACGTTCCCGTGCTGCGCCGCAAATGGCAGGCCGCGCTAAAACCGGGCGAAAGACTGCCGCGCTATGAAGACGTCATGCTCGGCAGCCTCGGCAAGCTGGCCGATCATATCGTCCTGCTGAAGCACAACGACAAAACGCTCGAGGTGTCGCGCAGCGGCCGCTACGTCCAGAAATGGTTGGAGGACGACCGCTGGGACATTCCCTTAAGTGAACTGCCGCCCGATTGCGCCACCGCGCTCGGCGAGGCCGCAGCCAGCGCGCTCGAGAACAGCCGGCCCTATCTTGCGGCCGCGCATTGCGTGCGCGATGGGTTGGTTAGAACCTACGATATCCTGGCGCTGCCGACGGCGTCCCGCTGGGGCGGCACGCTGATCGGCACCTACGTCAACGAGCGCGGCCCTCACTACAATCTGCTGGACACGATATTTTCGACCACCGACGAGGGCGTGCTGTCGCTGGCAGCGATCCGCGATTCCTCAGGACAGCCGTCCGATTTCCAGATCGTCCACCACAATCAGGGCGCATCACGGCTGCTCAAGCTGCCGTCGACCAGCCTGCTGTGGCGCCGGCTGAGCGATGGAGGCCATCTGCTGTGCCTGCCGGAGGTCGTCGAACGATTGCTCGCCGTCATCAAAAGCGGCAACCGCGACCAATTCGAAATCGACAGCGATGATCGTGACCTGAGGCTGGGCGTCACGGCCTTCGGCGACATTCTCTCGCTGACGATCTCGGACGTGACGGCGCTGAAGCGGCGCGAGGCTTCGTTCCGCCTGCTGTTTGACAACAACCCGATGCCGATGTGGGTGTTCGATGCGGAAACGACCGGCTTCCTCAGCGTCAATGACGCAGCGGTGCAGCATTATGGATATAGCCGCGCGGCGTTCCTGCGCATGAAGCTTCACGAAATCTGGCCAAGGGATGAATGGGTATCCCATACCCAGGCCCTGCAGCAGATCGGCGATGCCTATCATTCGGAGCGCAGCTGGGGGCACCTCAAGGCCGACGGCAGCGAGATTGAGGTGCTGACATTTGGCCGGCGCGTCAGCTTCGAGGGCCGCGACGGCTATCTCGTCGCCGTCGTCGACATCACGGAACGGCGCAAGGCCGAGGCTCGGATCGCCCATATGGCCCATCACGATGGCCTGACCAATCTGCCGAACCGGGAACTCTACCAGGATCGTCTCAAACAGGCGCTGGAGCAGGCTGCGTCCGGGAAAAAGAGAGTGGCGGTCTTGTGCGTCGATCTCGACCTGTTCAAGAACGTCAACGATTCATTCGGCCATCCGATGGGCGACCGCCTGCTGAAGGCGGTGGCCGACCGGCTGCGGTCGGAAGTTCGCGGCAACAATCTCGTGGCCCGGCTCGGCGGCGACGAGTTTGCGGTTATCCTGGCTTCCGACGTCTCGCCGAACGAAGCGAGCGATTATGCGACCCGGCTGATCCAGATCCTGAGCGCCGGCTATGATATCGACGGCATCGAGGTCGTGATTGGCGCCAGCATCGGCATTGCGCTGTCGCCGGGCGATGGCGCGACTTCTGAAGAACTGATGCGCAACGCCGACATGGCGTTGTATCGGGCCAAGTCGGACGGCGGCGGCGTTCACCGCTTCTTCGAGCGCGAAATGGACCGGCAGGCGCAGAAACGCCGCGACATGGAGGTCGATCTGCGCCGCGCTTTCGCCAATGGCGAATTCGAGCTGCACTATCAGCCGCTGGTGGATATCGCCGCCGACCGGATCTCAGGCTTTGAATCGCTGTTGCGCTGGCGGCATCCCGAAAAAGGCATGATCTCGCCTGCGGATTTCATCCCGGTCGCCGAGGACATCGGATTGATCGCCCCGCTCGGCGAGTGGGTGTTGCGGGAAGCCTGCAGCGAGGCGGTGAAATGGCCCGCGGAAATCAAGGTCGCCGTCAATCTGTCGCCGGTGCAGTTCCGCAGCCGCAACCTGGTTCAGGTGGTGATCTCGGCGCTGGCGAATTCCGGATTGTCGCCGCGGCGGCTCGAGCTTGAAATCACCGAATCGCTGTTTTTGGCGGAGACCGAGGCAAACTTAGCCATCCTGCATCAGCTGCGCGAACTCGGCGTCAGCATTTCGATGGATGATTTCGGTACTGGATATTCCAGCCTGAGCTACCTCCGAAGCTTTCCGTTCGACAAGATCAAGATCGATCGGTCGTTCGTGAAGGATCTCGCACAGCGCTCCGATTGCGTCGCGATCGTGCGGGCGATCTCGGGCCTTGGCCGCAGCCTCAACATCACCACGACCGCCGAGGGCGTGGAAACCATGGATCAGCTCGACTGGCTGCGCGCCGAAGGCTGCAACGAGGTGCAGGGCTTTCTGTTCAGCGCGGCGAAGCCTGCGGCCGAGGTCGAAGCGCTGCTGTTCAGGTTCGGCCAGCGCGCGTCGCAGGCGGCGTGAACATGTGGACCATCGTCATGCCCGGACCTGATCCGGGCATCCATCCGTTTTCATAAGAGTCTTGCGAAGATGATGGATTGCCGGGTCAAGCCCGGCAAAGACGGCGTCACGCGCGTCTCAAAACCGCGTCACGATATCCGACAGCTGTGGCCGCGGGCGGTCTTCACTCGGCTTCGAGGGCGTGCCGATATGGATAAAACCGGCGAGCTTTTCGTCCGCCTTCAATCCGAGCCCGTCGAGCACGTCGCGGTCGAACGCGAACCAGCCGGTCAGCCAGCACGCGCCATAGCCGAGCGCGGTCGCCGCGGTGACGATGTTCATGGCGCTGGCGCCGGCGGATAATTCCTGCTCCCACGGCGGCACTTTTGGGTGCGGTTTTGTAAAGCTGACCACGCCGATCACCAAAGGCGCGTCGGTGAGCCGGCGCTTCTCGATCTCGATATCGGCAGGCTGGGCGTTCGGATTTTTCCGCGCGAACACTTTTGCGATGACCTCGCCGGCGCGGACGCGCGCGTCGCCCTCGAAAATGATAAAGCGCCACGGCGTCAGCTTGCCGTGATCGGGCACCCGCGCGCCGATCGTGAGGATGGTTTCAAGTTCGGCCGGTGAGGGGCCGGGCTCGCTCATGTCACGCGGCTTTACCGAGCGGCGGATTTTCAGGAGGTCGATGGCGTCGGGCAATGGGATGTCTTTCGTCGAGAGCTGATTTGAGAATTTCCTATCATGGAGATAGGCAAGCGACGAGGCAGATGGAAGCGAGTTTAGATCGATTGTGATCCTTGCACCGTCATGCCCGGGCTTGTCCCGGGCATCCACGTCTTCACGACCTCGCGCAAGCTAAGACGTGGATGGCCGGGACAAGCCCGGCCGTGACGCGGAGAGATTCAATCAGGTCGCGTCCCGCGCCCGCCTCACATCCGGCGGCGTCGCTTCTTCGACCAGCGCGGCGATCGCTTCGTCCGTCGGCATCACCTTTTGGCCGTCGCTGCCGAGCCGCCGGATCGAAACCGAATGGGTTTCGGCCTCCTTTTTGCCGACCACCAGAAGTGCGGGGATTTTCGCCAGCGAATGCTCGCGGACCTTGTAGTTGATCTTCTCGTTGCGCAGATCGATCTCGACGCGCAAGCCGGCGCGCCGCGCGGCGGCGGCAACTACCTTGGCGTATTCGTCGCCTTCCGAGGTGATGGTGGTGACGACGGCCTGGATCGGCGCCAGCCAGAGCGGAAAATTGCCGGCATAGTGTTCGATCAGGATGCCGATAAAGCGCTCCATCGAGCCGCAGATCGCGCGATGCACCATGACCGGGACTTTCTTCGAACCGTCGGCATCGATGTAGAACGCGCCGAATCGCTCCGGCAGGTTGAAATCGACCTGGGTGGTGCCGCACTGCCAGTCGCGGCCGATGGCGTCGCGCAGCACATATTCGAATTTTGGGCCGTAGAACGCGCCTTCGCCGGGATTGATCTCGGTCTTGATGCGGTTAGAGCCCTGCGCCTTGATCTCCTGCAGCACCGTCGCCATCACGCGTTCGGCATGATCCCACATCTCGTCGGTACCGACGCGTTTTTCGGGGCGGGTCGATAGTTTCACCGTGAGTTCGCCATCGAAGCCGAAATC
>WNFJ01746365.1_pt1 | contig 11271 bp, 8 predicted proteins | sample 5400461 | NCBI WGS metagenome assembly WNFJ01 (sample SAMN13153349, study PRJNA577476) | soil metagenome | isolation source: 115 cm saprolite on Douglas fir-dominated hillslope | place: USA:California | collected 2013-09-17 | reverse complement strand
CGCCACCCATTCCGATCGCGGGGCGGCCAATACCATGCGCGGCGTACAGGCGCGCCGGCCGTCGTTCTACGATCTCGAAGACGGACTCAAGAAGATTAACGTGCCGACGCTGGTGGTAGTCGGCGACGAGGATGATCACTGCCTGCAGCCCGGCATCTTCCTGAAGAAGACGATTCCAGCTTGCGGGCTTTCGGTCTTTCCTAAAACCGGCCACACCCTCAATCTCGAGGAGCCGGCGGCGTTCAATGCGCTGCTGGCCGAATTCATCGCGCAGGTCGAAGCCGGCCGTTGGCTGCCGCGCGATCCGCGCGCGCTGCCCGGCCAGATCATGCGCACCAGATAGTTCGATGGTTTCGGTCTCCCTGATCGATGCCGACCGGCTTTGGACGCGCTTGATGGCGCTCGCCGAGATCGGCGCTAGCCGCGACGGCGGCGTCAACCGCCAGGCGTTGAGCGACGGCGAGATCGCGGCCTGGCACCGCGTGATCGACTGGGCGGAGGAAGCGGCTTGACGGCGGCGACCGATGCGGCGGGCAATCTGTTTCTGACGCTTGCCCGGCGCGATCGCACGGCGCCACCCATTCCGATCGCAGCCGACCGGCGGAAAGTTCGATGGCGCGGCGGGTGTCATGGCCGCACTGGAAGTCGCGGTATCATTCGCCGAGAAGGGGGAAACGCCGGCCCACGATTTGATCGTCATTGCCTGGATGAATGAGGAAGGATGCCGTTTCGCGCCTGGCATGATGGGCTCTGAAGCTTTCGCCGGCGTGCGCGGCCTCGAGGCGATTCGCGCCATGCGCGATGCGGACGGCATCAGCGCGGGCGAAGAACTCGACCGGTTGCATGCGTCGTTTCCCGACCTCCCGCGCAAGCCGCTCGGTTTTGTGGCTGCGGCCTATCTCGAATTGCACAGCGAGCAGGGACCACTGCTCGATACAGCGGAGCGCGTCATTGGCGTCGTCACCGGTATTCAGGGCAAGAAGACGTTTCAGGTCGTGCTCGCGGGTGCCGAGGGCCATGCCGGCACATTGCCGCAGCAGGAGCGCCGCGATGCGCTGGCCGCTTTCGCGCGGACGGCGGCTGCGCTGCATGATGAAATCGGCGCGATCGATGCCGAGATCAAATTTACCATCGGTCGCGTTACGGTCGAACCGAACGCGCCGTCGGTGGTGCCGGCGCGTGTTACCTTCACGATCGATCTGCGGCATCCGGATAATGCGGTGCTCGACGCGGCAGGCGCCCGCGTCGCGGCGCTCTGCCATCGGTACGCGCCGCCATGCACCGTCACGATCGCCCCGCTGGTTGATGCGCCGTCGAATGACTTCGATCCCGGGCTGCGTGCGCGCATCAGGCGGGCGGCGCACGACCAGGGCTTGCCTTCCATGGCCATCCTGTCCGCCGCCGGCCACGACGCGCGCCATCTCGCCAAGGTCTGTCCGGCCGCGATGATTTTCATTCCCTGCCGGGACGGTGCAAGCCACGTCGAGCACGAATGGGCCAACCCCGGACACGTTGCTGCCGGCGCGTCCGCCCTGGCGCAAGTGGCGCGTGATCTTGCGCTTGCCGATCTGCCATTCGCCGCCGGAGCCTGAGGAGCGCGCCATGCCGAAAGTTTCCAGCCAGGATTATCGCGATGCGATGGCGTGTCTTGGCGCCGCGGTCAATATCGTCACCACCGATGGTAACGCAGGCCGAGCCGGCTTCACCGCGTCTGCCATCTGCAGCGTGACCGACGATCCACCGACCTTGCTGGTATGCATGAACCGCGGATCATCCGTCTATGCCAGCGTGACAGGGAACGGCGTGCTTTGTGTGAACGTACTATCGGCCGGGCACCAGCGGCTGTCGCGGCTGTTCGGCGGCGGGATCCCGGTCGACGAACGATTTGCGGCGGCGGCCCGCTTTGGCCGACTGCGCGGTCGCTTTCGATTGCCGCATCGTCGACGTCGCCAATGTGGACACGCATGACGTACTGTTTTGCCGCGTGGTGGCACTGCAGAAATCGGACTGTGCGGACAACCTGATCTATTTTGGCCGCGACTACCACGTCGTGCGGGTCGGCCCGGCCTGACAACCGTCGAAATGATTTTTACATGTCGCGCTCGGCCCCCGAATCTGGGCGCAAGACTTTGAACCGTTCCGTGTGAAATCCCGGGACGTGGTAAGACCATCGCTGGTGATGCCAGTTCTAGGGTCCTGTTGAGTTCAACGGGACGATCGGGATAATGTAGCCGCAGCGCATCAAATCGCGGTTTGTCCGTTTATGAAAGCCCAGTCGTTCGCGCATGGAAAAGAGTCGTCCTCAAAAGAAGCGTGTATCGGTTGCAGGCATGTATATCGATCGCGCGTCGGCGATCCCGATCCATCTGCAGATCGCGTCCCACATGCGGGACGCCATATTGCGGGGATTCTTCCGGCCGGTACGCAGTTTCTCGGATCGCGGGAGATCGCGCGTGAATTGGGCTGTTCACGCACGGTTATTCTGACGGCGTGGGATCTGCTTTATGCAGAAGGTTACCTCGAGTCGACCCCGCGGGGCGGCGTTACCGTTGCGTCGGTCAAGCAGGCTCAAGTGAGCCCCGCGCCGGCGTTGTCCTCTTGGGGCTCCGCGTCAACAGCCATTGAGGCAGGCCCTGTTTCCGATCGCTGGCGTTCGCTGCTGGCATTCGAATACGACACCAACTGGAAGTCCGAATTCAGCCCCGGTGCGCCAGATGTTTCCAGCTTTCCGTTCAAGGAGTGGGCGAGGCTGCTGCGGCAGGCCTGGCAGAATCCCAAGGATTCCGACTGTCTCGATCTTCCGCCCGAGGGGCATCCGGTGTTGCGGCGGGAGATCGCCAATTTCCTCGGATCGGTTCGCGGTTTGGTTTGTGCGCCGGGTAATGTGGCCGTGACCTCAGGCACCTCCGGTGCGCTAGATTTTTGCAGCCGGATGATTCTCGATCAGGGCGACGAGGTCTGGATCGAGGAGCCGGGCTTCGTCGAAGCCCGGTGGACGCTGACAGCGGCCGGCGCGAAACTGATTCCGGTGCCTGTCGACGACAAGGGTCTCTGCGTCTCCGAGGGGATCCGGCTGGCGCCGAATGCAAAGCTCGTGGTCGTGACGCCGTCGCATCAATATCCGATCGGCGTCAGTATGGGGCTTGAGCGGCGGCTCGAGCTTTTGGACTGGGCGAACAAGAACGATGCCTGGATCATCGAAGACGATTACAATTCCGAGTTTAGGCATCAGGATAGCATGATTGCCTCGCTGCGGTCGCTCGACCGCGAGGGACGCGTGATCTACCTGGGGACATTCTCGAAGCTGATGATGCCGAGCTTGCGTCTCGGCTACATGATCGCCGACGAACGTCTCGTCGGGGCGTTCTCGAAGGGGCGCGCCCGGATCGATGTCCATACATCGGGGATCGGGCAGGTCGCGCTGGCGGAATTTATGCAGGAAGGACACCTGCTGCGGCACCTGCGGCGAATGCGGAAGGTCTACGCCGCGAGGCGGGCTGCGTTGATTGACGCAATCGTCACGTTGATGCCGGACGATCTGACGGTGTCGTCCGCCGCGACCGGGTTGCATCTCGTCGCCTTTTTCACCGAGCGAATGCGGGCGCGGATGAGCGATAGCGAAGCGGTGAAGCTCCTGCTGCAGGTGGGCATTCACGTGCAGCCGCTGTCGCAGAATTATCTCGGGGAAGCCACGCGGCAGGGATTGGTGTTCGGATACGGGCGGCTGGACACCGAGGACGCCCGCCGGCTCATTTCCAAAATGGCCGAATGCCTGAGTGGCCGGACTTCATAGCTGCAATCGGTTGGTTTGGTGCACGGCGACGCTGCATCTTTCGCGGGCAAACGCTGCACCGATAAGTGCAGAAGACGTCTTGCAGCAAATGAGGCGACATTTTCGGGTGGCTGGCCTACCTGTTTGCGGCAACTCTGGCTCTATGCGGCGCCTCGACCGGTCTGTCAGAAATTCAGCCGGGATGGCCTTCACAGAGGAAGCAGGGTGATGATGACGGATCGTGGAGTCTCGTTGAAGCTATTGATCGGCGTGGCATGTCTCTTGTCGACACCGGTCGTTGCACAGGCGCAGACGCGCGCGGAGACGCTGCGTCAGGTGACCGGCAACAACATCAACACCCTCGATCCTTCGACGCCCGGAGCTACACGGGAAGCCTTCGGCGTGTCGACCAGCACCTACGATCGCTTGGTGGCGTTCGACCGCAAGCGCGAAGCCGGCGTCTGGGTCTTCGATCCCACGAAAATCCGCGGTGAACTTGCCGAAAGCTATGAAGTCAGTCCGGACGGTCTCAAGATCACCTTCAAGCTGAGAGACACGAAGTGGCATGACGGCACGCCGGTCACGGCTGACGACGTCAAATGGTCGCTGGATCGGGCCGTCAGCGCGAAGTCGCTCGCGAAAGGCCAGCTGGGGACCGGTTCGCTGACGACGCCCGACCAGTTTGTCATCGTCGACGAGCGCACCGTCACGGTGACGCTGCCCAAGCCGGACAGGCTCGCGCTTGCCAATCTCGCCACGCCGCTGGCGCCGATTTTCAACAGCAAGCTGGCCAAGCAGCATGCTACGCCCGAGGATCCTTGGGCCCAGGAATGGCTCAAGACCAATACGGCCGGAAGCGGCGCTTACACGGTGGAGACGTTCAAGACGGGCGAACAACTGGTGCTGCGACGGAACGATGACTGGAAAGCCGGCCGCGGCGGGCAACTGCCGTTCTTCAAGCGGATCATCGAACAAACTGTTCCGGACCCCGCCACCCGCGCCAATCTGATCGAAAAGGGTGATGCGGACATTGCCACCGATCTGCAGGCCAGCGACGTGCTCGCGCTGCAGTCGCGCGGCAAGCTCAGGGTGGATTCGACGCCGCAGAGCAACGGCTTTACGATGATCGCGTTCAACATCCAGGCGGCGCCGTTCGACAACGTCAAGGTGAGGCAGGCGATCGCCGCGGCGCTGCCTTACGACGACATGTTCGCAGCTGCGATTTTCAAGCGAGGTTATGCCCTGTTTGGGGCGTCCTGGACGGAGCCGCCGACCGGCGACTTCCCTCAGCCCATGCCGGTCAAGACCGATATTGCCAAGGCCAAGCAGCTGCTTGCCGAGGCGGGTGTCCCCGGCGGCTTCAAGACCACGTTCACGATCAACGTCGGCTCGGCGGCGATCACTGAACCGATGGCCGCACTGATCAAGGAGTCGCTGGCGAAGATCGGCATTGAAGTGGACATTCAGAAGCTACCCGACGCACAGATGAGCACCGCCATCGCCGAAAAGCGTCTTCCATTCTTTACCGAAGGGTCGACGGCATGGCTGCCGACCACCGATTACTTCTTCCGCAACTTCTTCACCGGCAATCAGCGCTGGAATTACAGCTCTTGGAATGATGCACTGGTAACGGAGCTCGGAGCTAAAGCGCGGTTCGAGCTCGACTCGGCCAAGTACGAAGAGATGAGCAAACAGATGATCGCCGAATACACCAAGGAGATGCCGCTGGTCCTGCTGTGGCAGGCGAACCAGGACGCCGTGATGGTGCCTGGTCTGGATGGCTATACCTATTGGTTTCATCGCCAGCTCGATTTCCGCGATCTCGGCCGCAAATAACGCCGATGAAGACGGCTTGAGTTCGAATCGAGAATGGAATGATCGGCGTCGATAGGCACTGGGAAATCGGAACCGACATCGGAGGCACGTTTACCGATATCATTGCCATCCGGCATGATACCGCTGAAATCCGGATTGCCAAGGTTCCGTCGCGCCCGCATGCGCCGGTGCAGGCGATGCTCGAAGCCATCGAGGCCGTCGGGCTGCAGAAGAGCCAGGTCAAGCGTTTCATTCATGGCACCACGCGGATAACCAATGCGATCGTCGAGGACCGGCTGCCGAAGGTCGCGCTCGTTGCTACCGCGGGATTTGAAGATGTGCTGGATATCGCCCGTTATCGGCGCCGCGATCTCTATCGCCTCGATATCCCGCCGAAGTCGCCGTCACTGGTGCCGCGCGAGCTGTGTTTCGGTCTCGCCGAGCGGCTCGATCATGAAGGCCGCGTGCTGGAGCAGCTGGAAGATCGCGAGATTGACCGGCTGCTGGCCTGGCTGAAGCAGACGGGTGTGCAAAGCGTGGCGGTGGCTTTGCTTCATGCCTACGCCAATCCGGTGCACGAGAAGATGCTGGCCGAACGGCTGAAGGCCATCGTGCCGCACGTGTCGTTGTCGCATGAGGTCAATCCGGAAGCGCGGGAATATGAGCGGACCTCGTCGACGGTGTTCAATGCGGCGGCGATGCCGATTGCCGTCGAATATCTGAGCGAACTGGAAGAGCGTTTGCCAATTGGGCCCGGCCTGCAGGTGTTTCACTCCGCTGGCGGCATGGTTCCGATTTCCGCGGTCAAGCGGCGTCCGCTGGTGATGGCGATGTCCGGTCCTGCCGCCGGTGTGTCGGCGTCGGTCAGCATTGCGCGTCAGCTCGGTACGTCGCGAATGCTGACCTTCGACATGGGTGGCACCACCACCGATGTTTGCCTGGTCATCGACGGGCAGGCCGAGATCGCGGACGGCCGGATGCTCGGCGATCGGCCGCTGCGCCAGCCGATGCTCGCGGTTCACTCGATCGGCGCCGGTGGCGGTTCGATCGTGCGCAATGGACCTGGCGGCCTGGCCGTGGGACCCGAGAGTGCGGGATCGGAGCCGGGACCAGCGTGCTATGGCCGCGGCGGCACCGCGCCGACGATCACCGATGCCAATGCTCTGCTCGGCTACCTTAACCCGGAGACGCGGCTCGGCGATCGGATTGGCCTCGACGTCGAAGCCGCAAGGCGCGCGATCGCGCCGATCGCAGAGGCCCTGAAATTAGGCCTCGGCGAGACCGCCCTTGGGATCATCAAGGTTGCGAATGCGACGATGGCCCGGGCGTTGCGCCGGGTGACGGTGGAGCGCGGGATCGACGGGCGCGACTGCACGCTGCTTGCCTTCGGCGGAGGAGGCCCGATGCATGCGGCAGGTCTCGCTGACCTCTACGGCATCGGTTCGATCGTGGTGCCCAACGCGTCGAGCGCTTTTTCCGCGCTCGGCTGCCTGACCGCCGACCTCAGCTTCCTGCAGCAGCAGACGTTGCGTGTCGCACTGAATGGCATCGATCTTGACCGGGTGTCGATGTACATCGAGACCCTGATCGAACAGGCGTCCGAGCCGTTAATTGCCAATGGTGTTGCGCCGGCGTCGATCGATATCGAACTGGTGGCGCTGATGCGTTACGCCGCGCAGAACGACGCCATCCCGGTGCCGTTCGCGTTGCCGGTGGATGTCGCACGCTTGCGGAGCGATTTCCTCATCCGCCACCGTGAGCTCTTCGGGTACGCGACGGCTGAGGATTGCGTGATCGAATCGGTGCGCGTGCAGGCGCGGCAGCCATCGACCACCATCGTTGACCGTCCCACGACCGCGGTCCGCAAATTGTCCGCGAGTTCTCGCATTTGTTCGTTCGACGGTGCCTGCGACGTGACGACCCGGATCGTGGACCGTGCGTCGATGCAGGATGCGGTCAGCGGGCCCGCGATCATCGAAGATGCGTTGTCGACGGTGGTGATTCCGCCGGGCTGGCAAGCCAAACCAGACGCGATCGGCAATCTCTTCCTGACAAAGGTGGTGTCATGAAACTCGATCCGTTTGCCGTCGAGGTGATCCGGCATGGACTCTCCGCAGCCGCAGAGGAAATGAGTCTGGTCATGACGCGCTCGGCGCGTTCACCGCTGCTACGCGAGGCCGGCGACCTGTCGTCCGCGATCACCGATGCCAGGGGCGATCTGGTCGGTCAGGGCCGGGACATCCCGATTCATCTCGGCGCCATGGCCTACACCGTTCCGGAGTTGCTCAAGGTCCTGCCGGTTGGCGACCTGAAGGACGGCGATGTGCTGATCTACAATCTCGGCGCGCTCGGTGGCAACCATCTGAACGACGTCAAGGTGGTGCGCCCGGTCTTTGTCGACGGCGATATCGTCGCGTTCGCGGTCAGCCTCGCGCATTGGCCCGATATCGGCGGCACCTGGCCGGGCAGCTATTTCGCAAAGGCTATCGACACGTTTCAGGAAGCGATGCGCATTCCGCCGGTTCTGATCGCGACCGCGGACGGGGTAAGCGCGCCGATCATGCAGCTCCTCAAGGCCAATGTACGCGATCCCCAGGCGTGTGAGGGCGATCTGCTGGGACAGATCGCGGCAACGAAGGCCGGTGAAAAGCGCATCGTCGAGCTCTGCCGGCAGCATGGCAGGGACGCCTTCGTTGCGGCTTTGACGCGTCTGCACGATCTTTCGGAAATCGAGATGCGGGAAGCCATCCGCGCGTTGCCGGACGGCGTCTATGAGGGAGAGGACTATCTCGACGATGGTGGCGCGGGCGGCGAGCCGGCGCGTATTCACGTCAGGATCACCATCGCAGGCGACGAAGCGACCTTCGATCTATCCGGTGGCGCCGATCGTGTCTCGAATTTCTGCAACACCACGCCGTTCATCGCGCGCTCTGCGGTAGCCTATTCCGCGCGTATCATGAGCGGGCGCGACATGCAGCAGAACCTGACCATCATCACGCGTCCGGGCTCGATCCTGGAGCCGGGCTGGACTGCGGCCGTCGCGGCCGGAAATCACGAGACGTCGATGCGCATCGTCGATGCGATCTTCCGCGCGATGCAGGATGCGATCCCGGAACGTCTGTCCGCAGGCGGCGCGACGACAGCCGGCGTGCTGTTCTTCGCCGAGCCCCGATCCGACGGCTCGTGGAAGATGTTGTATGAGGTTCACGGTGGCGGCGAGGGCGCGCGCTACAATCGAGACGGCGTCTCGGCGACGCGCGTACACCTCGCCAACACTTCCAATACACCGGTTGAAGTGATCGAGGCGAACTACAAGATCCGCGTCGAACGGCAGGCCATTCGCCGCGATTCCGGCGGCACCGGAAAATATCGAGGCGGCGACGGCGTGGTGCGTTCCTATCGGATCCTCGCGCCATCCATGCATCTGACCACATGCATCGAACGGATGGTGATCCCGCCCTTCGGCATGCAGGGCGGTCAGCCCGGTCAGACCTGCCGGATATCGCTGATCAGAGACGGCACCAATGTCGAGATCGACGGCAAGTCAAATCTGGTGCTGCAGCGGGACGACGTCGTCACCATCGAAAGCTGCGGTGGTGGCGGTTATGGAGTGGCCTAGATGCAGTCGGATACATCGCAACATTCTGGTTCACGATTTCGATGCGGTTCTGGCTCTGGGAACGGTGCCGAGTAAACTCTAACGTCGTGTGCATGATTTCGACGCGCACGGTTCTTGGTCTTGTGCGGCGAACTGGCGAACGAAAGATCTCGATGAGTAAACTCTTGCGGACCGGCCTGAATGCCGGCGATAGTGCGCCGCTCACCGTCGTCGGTGGCGAGGGGGTTTATTTCCACCTCGAGGATGGCCGACGTTTGATCGACGGAAGCAACACCGGCGGCGGACTTGGCCATCGCCACCCGGCGATGGTGGAGGCAATCCGCCGCGCGGCCGATACGCCGGTTGTGAATGAAGGTTGGACCTGGATCGACCTGGATCGGGCGCGAGAAGGCCGCCGACGATCTGATCAGCATGGCCTTCAAGGGCGAGGAGGATTGGGTCGGCGCGGTCCGCTTCTGCATCAGCGGCAGCGAGGCAAATGACATGGCGCTATCGCTCAGTCAGGCGCTGACACAACGCACTGCGCTGGCCACACGCGAACGCGCCTATCATGGTCTGGTCGGTCTGTCGCGCAGCATGACTGTGCAGCCGCACTGGCATGGTGGCCTCGCCGTGCACGCCGGTGGCTCGCATCGGCCAGCAGCGATGGCGCCCGTACGAATCCTGCCCGCGCCCGACGGCGCGATCTACGGTGCCCCACAGAACAATCCGTCGGCCAAGCAATATCTCGCCGACGTCGCGGGTACGCTCTCGGACACCGCGGCGACCATCATCGACTATACGCAAGGTGGCATCTATTACGACGGCGAATATCAGGATGAGCTGGCGCTGCGCGCGCGCGAGGCCGGATCGATCTGGATTGCCGATGAAGTGGTGACCGGTGCCGGACGGGCGGGTCGCTGGTTCGCGTTTCAGGGCGCCGAGAGCCGTCCGGATATCGTGACCCTCGGCAAATCGCTGGGCGGTGGTGCCGCGGCGGTCGCGGCAGTCGTGGTGTCGAAGGCCATCGTCGAGCAGCTCAAGGGCAAGAGTTGGCAAAACTACGGAACATTGCGCGGTCACCCGATTAGCATGGCCGCGATCAGCGCCTATCTCCGCGTCGTTACAGACGAAGATATTCTATCTCGCGTGCGGCAGCTCGAAGGCGTGTTCGCCCGGCGCCTGCTCGAAATCGCGCGGCGGCATCCGAGCGTGAAGCGTGTCGCGGGGCAGGGTCTGCATTGGACGATCGAGCTGCACGGACCGGATTGGCGCCTCTGGAACGCCGACACCGATGAGGAACCTGTTGCCTCTCGCGTGGCGTTGCGCGCCCTGGAGGCGGGCGCGGTGATCGGAACCAGCGGCGAGCAGACGTCGCTATTCCTCGCGCCACCGCTGATCATCTCCGAGGATGAATCCCACCAGCTCCTCGGTGCGCTCGATCATGGTCTGCATGCCGCGGACGAAGAACATGAACGCACGTTGCGCCGTGCGGCTGTTTAGTAAGGAAGCTGGTTAAGTTATGAGTGATGAACAGCAGATACGATCGGTCATCTTCACTTATTTCGACGCCCTCTACCATGGTGACGTCGCGGCATTCAGGCGTGTCTTGCATCCGCAGGTGCAATTGTTCTCGGCGACCGGCGGAGAGCTCGTTCATCTGAGCCTAGAGCCGTATATGGAGATGGTTGCGGGGCGGCCTTCGTCGGCGTCGCGGTCAGACCCCCGCGAAGACGAGGTTGTCAGTGTGACGATCGCGTCGCCGACCACGGCGCATGGTCGCGTAAAGGACATGTACCTACCCAAGCGATTCGTCAACGAGCTATCGTTCATCAAGATCAGCGGACGCCGGCAGATCGCCTGCAAGGTCTGGCATTTCGAGTTCGGAAGCTGAGGGCGCGTAGGAGTTTGCCGATGAACAGCGTCTCTCCGTTCTGGCCGACAGGCGAACCCTGGCGTCTGCCGATGCCGGGCGGAACGCTCTACGATGCGTTGGTGCGCGCTGCGGTTCATCGTCCCCATCATCCGGCGACCGCTTTTTATGGAGCATTGCTAAGTTATGCTGAGCTGCGTCGTCGCGTCGATG
>WNFJ01173718.1_pt2 | contig 11271 bp, 5 predicted proteins | sample 5400461 | NCBI WGS metagenome assembly WNFJ01 (sample SAMN13153349, study PRJNA577476) | soil metagenome | isolation source: 115 cm saprolite on Douglas fir-dominated hillslope | place: USA:California | collected 2013-09-17 | reverse complement strand
CACTTGCAAGGCGGGATCCTCGAGTGAAACGGCCAGTCGTAGCAGCTCCTCCCCCATCTCGCGCGCGGTGCGGAGCCGCGCGTGCACCAGGTTCAGCCGCCACAGCCCCGCCAGGATGCGAAACAGCTGGGAGGTCTCGCCAACCTGCTCGCACAAGGTGCGCGCCCTGACCCAGGCGGTCTCGACGTCCGCTGCCCCCCAACCCTTCATCACCGTGAGCGTCACGCTGAGGGTGATCTGGAGCGCGAGCTCGAGGCGGATGCGCTCGGGCGTGGTCGGCAGCGTCCCGATGAGGTCAAGCCCCCGCTGCGCGAGCGCCGCGGCCTCCTGACCGGCCAGGAGCCGGGTCGCATTTTCAGCGGCGAGGAGGAAATGTCGGGCCGCTCGTTCCGGGTCTCGCGCTGCCTCGTACAACAAAGCCAGTTCCGAGGCCACGACCGAACCGTTGTCGTCGTGAAACGCAAGCAGGGCCCGCGCCACCGCTGCGGACATTGACGTCCGGCGCGTTGGCGTGAGGGACGCGTAGAGGGCGTTCTGGTAGAGCACGTGAACGAACCGATACCGGACGCTCTGCTGCCGGCCGGGCATCTCCCGCTGGGGGATCGACCGGATGAACGCGTGGACGTGCTCCAGGCTCTCGAGCCGTTCCTCCACCCCTGCCGGATCGCGGGAAAGCACCTTCGCGACCACCGCAGAGTCAAACTCCTGCCCTTGTACGCTCGCGACGGTGAGCAACCGACGATCAACAGACGCGAGGTGTCCGAGCTGCCGCTCGATCATGCTCCGCACCGATTCTGGGAGCCCCCGCTCGATGTCCGGAACCGGTGCGGCCAGAGCCCACCGGCCCTCAATCTCCACGATGGCGCCGTGATCGCGGAGGTAGCGGAGGAGATCCACCAGGAAGAGTGGGCTGCCCTCTGTCCGGGCATGCACGAGCGCGAGGAAGGAGGGCGGGAACGCGTGGATGGGAAACTCGAGCGCCAGGTACTGCGCGACCTCGTCAGGCGTCAGGAACTCGAGGCCGATCTCGCGGCATACGCCCCGCGCCTGCAAGTCGAGCTTCATCGGCCAGAAGACACTTCTGCCTAGCAGCATTTCGGAAGGACGGTAGGCAAGGACAATCAGCAGCCGCAGCGAGGCGACGCGAGTGCCGAGGTAGGCGAGCAGATCGACCGTGGACGGATCGATCCACTGCACGTCGTCGAAGAAGAGCACGAGCGGCGATGCTTGGGACAGCTCCTCGAGGAAGGCCGCCAACTCGAGCTTCATGCGCGCCTGGGAGACCGCTGGAGACGCGGCGACATCTTGGTCGGGAGCCCCTGACATGCGGGACTGAGGCGCGAATTGCGCCTGCCATGTCGGCGCCGTGCGCTTCATCGTCCGGACCACGGCCTCACCTGCCACGCCATGGAGCAGACTGTGCAAGGCCTCGAGCAGCGGCAGGTAGGCTTCCGTACCGGCGAGGCGCTCCGAGCAGCGCCCGCGAGCGGTCTGGCCGAGGCGGCCGCTGGCGGACAGCTCCGCAAGGAACGTCTCGACCAGGGTGGTTTTGCCAATCCCCGGCTCACCCGTGACACACACCACCTGCCCATGGCCGGCGTCGGCCGACTCGAAACATGCGAGCAACGCCGCCCGCTCGCGGGCACGGCCGACAGTGTGACGCTTGGGCGTGGGGATCGCCGGCGCCTCGCTCCGCGGAGCCGCCGGTACGGCCGCCGTCGCGCGGGCACGGATCGCGGCGAGCAGCGCCTGGGTCTCGGCGGCGGGTTGCGCTTCGAACTCGGCGGCGAGCCGCCGGGCGAACCCGTCGTACGCCCGGAGGGCACCGGCGCGGTCTCCCAGCTGGTCGAGCAACGTGAGCAACCGACGCAGCTGCGCTTCGTCGTGCGGCGCCAGCTTCAGGGCCCGACGGGCCCAGATTCCAGCAGCGGTCAGATCGCCGCGCGCCTCCGATTCCTCCATGAGAGCCCGCGCGCTCCGGCACGCCGCCTCCGCTAAGCGGGAGCGTTCCTGGTCCTGCCAGCGCTCGAAATCGGGCGCCCCCGAAATGAAGAACCCCTCGAGCAACTCCCCTCGATAGAGGTCGAGCGCCTCGGTCAGCCGCCCGCCCTCCACGGCACGGTCGAAGTCGGCCACGTCGCAGCGGACGGCCTCGAAGGCGAGACCGATCTCCTCGTCACCGCGACTCACGAGCGCCTGCGCGCCCAACTCATCCCGCAGCACGTGGAGGGCTTGGCGCAACGCGGCGCGGGCGTGGGGTTGATCGAGCTCCGGCCAGAACAGCGGCAGGATCGTGTCGCGGCGATGCAGGCCGCGCGGGGTGGCCGCGGCGAGGTAGGCGAGCAGGGCAAGACGCCGCGGCTGGGCGAGCAGGCTCCGCGCCTCGCGCCCGTCTGCGGTTGTGAGGTTCAGAGGTCCGAGCAGCCGGAACTCGACCATCCGAGAGCCCCTCGGCGTGGGGGGCGCACCTCCGAGGCGACGAGGCGCGGGGCGCCGTCACGGCCGGCGTGACGGTTCCATCACGGTCGTGTGATGCGTCTGCCTCAAACTGGCTTCGTGCGGTCAAGGTACGCCGCGGCGCAGGGTGCGGCAATGACACTTACGAAGGGGGCGCACAAGGAAGCCAATAAGGGGAATGGTTGTGGGGCTGGCGGCGTTCTCGGTGCTGGCCCTGGCATGCAATCTCGATAAGGAGTCGGTCAGGCCGGCGTTGCTCTCATTCGAGCGGACTCAGGCGTCGGGGGCCCCGCTCTTCCGAGACAGCGTGGCGCCGCAAGCGACCGATCCCGCGATCGACCAGGCGCTCGATCGCCACTACGTCTGGCTCGACACGACAGCCCGGTCGAATCACAAGCTCTTCGTGTTCATGTCAGGCATGGGCCAACATCCCGCCATGTTCCAGCGCGTGCCAGAGGAGGCGGCGCGCCTCGGCTACCACGTCATCGGCCTGATGTACCCGAACAGCGTGAGGATCGCGACCGTCTGCGGCGGCCAGCCCGACCCCAACACGTGCTACGAAAAGGTGCATCTGGAGATTCTCGACGGGGTCGACCGCAGCCCCTTCGTGAACGTGAACCAGGCGAACAGCATCGTGAACCGGCTGACGAAGCTGCTGCAGCTCTTGGCCGACTCGTTTCCCGACCAGGGCTGGTCACGGTTCTTGGCTGGCGACGAGCCGAAGTGGTCGCAGATCGCGATCAGCGGGCATTCGCAGGGCGGCGGGCAGGCAGCGATGGTCGCGAAGCTGCATGTGGTGGCCCGCGTGGTGTTGTTCTCGTCAGTCGCGGATAGCGTTGGTAGACAAGCGCCCTCGTGGGTCGCGACGCATGTCACGCCCGCTGACCGCTATTGGGGGCTGGCGCACGATCGCGACGGCTCCTTCCGGCCCATCCGTGCGGGTTGGGACTCCATCGGCATGGCCGCCTTTGGGCCGGCCGTCGCCTCGGAAACGAGCGCGCCTCCTTACGGCTTCACGCATATGCTCGTCACCGACCTCGTCCCGCAGGGGGGATTCGTCGGCACGAACGCTCATGGCAGCCCCTCCAACGACGTGAAGACGCCGCTCAACCCGGACGGCAGCTGCTGTCGGCTGCGCGACGCCTGGCGCTACCTGTTGACGGCGCGAACGCCCGACGAGGACGACGCCGCAGGGGACGACCGATAAGGCACCCTTCGGTGGACAGGCAGAGAGAGCACCGTGCCATGTCGAGGAGAATGTTGCTAGGCGCAATAGTCGCAAGGAGGTGTCTCATGAAACGCTCCACTCGCGCGGTAGCGCTGGCCCTTTTGTCACGCTCGCCCTGGCCTGCGAGCGGCAGTCCGTGCCAGTCGGCCCCGGGAGGCTCGCAGAGCTGGAGGACGCCGCGCCCGAGCCTGCATGGAGGCCCTTGAGACCTGGGGCTCAGGCAGCTGTGGTCAATCGGACGAGAGGGAACTGAGGAATCACGCAACGCGAGTGACTCCCAGGACACCGACCAGGGGATCGTTCGTGCTGTGAGTAATGCTGTGAGTTTCTCACGACACTCGGTTGATCTTCGGTCCCTGTGTTACGACACCGATGCCCAGGCCCTCGAGTGATTGCTACTGGGTGTCGTAACTCTGTCCGCTGGCGATTCGCATGGGGTTCAGGGGGTCGCGGGTTCAAATCCCGCCGTCCCGACTGAGTGAAGATCAAGCCTCACATCAGCTTTCTGGTGTCGGGCTTTTTCTTAACGGGCGTCAAAGCCGGCCGACCCCCTGTACGTGCATCAGGGGGTCGGCCGTGTCCCATCAAGCTGCGAGCAAGACGTGCTTCACTCGCGCGTCAGCGCCGAACGAAAGCCTGGACCTCTAGAACACATAGCGCGCTCCCAGCTGCACCTGCCAGCGCGAGGCAGAGTCCACAATCTGGCTGCGGGCGGGCAACATCAACTGATACTTGCCCCGGCCATTCGCCGCGTCGTAGCCGACAAGGTGCAGCAGGATAGCCGTCGGGATGTCGGTCGTTGTCGTGGCTCTGTAGCGTCCCCACCGAGAGCTCAGCAGGTTAAGGACGTTGAAGACGTCCGCCGCGATCTCCACCGTGTGCTGGGCTCCAGAGCTCACCGTCTTTGCCAGCCGGAGATTGAAAGACCTGAGCCAGCCGTTGCGGCAGCTGTTCCGCGCCATGATCCGTCCCCGCTGCCCCTGGAGGCACGGCTCTTCAGCGATGAAGCGCTCCAGCTTGGCGTATTCCGAGTCGGGGGCTGACGCGAATCCGCCACTCCCATTCGGTACCACGAGGCTGATGTCGCCTCCGGGGGCGGCGTTGCGCGGAACGTACACGATATCGTTCTTGAGAGTGAAAGTCGGTCCGCCCATCCCGTCCGCGTTCGCGTCGCCGTTGACGACGTAGGTGAAAGTCGATCCCGAGGCTCCCGAGTAGAGGAGCGACAAATGCGTATGGTAAGGCAAGTCCACGCTGACGCCTGCCGAGACCCGGTGGGGGGTGTCGAAGGGGGAGCGCCCCAGCTGGCGGGCGTCCAAGGTGCCGTCCAGTGGCGTGCCGGCGAGCTGAGGAATAGCGGCATAGTTGAGGAGCGGCATCAAGTCCTCGGCGCGCGAGTACGCATAGGCGGCGCTGAAGGCGATGCCGTTGCCAAAGGGCCGCTGGGTGCGGCTACCGTCGCGGTTCGTCACGTGGATTACAGGGCCGAACAGGGTGTCACGGTACGTGGGGTGGGCAATGCCGATCGAATCGATTGTCCCGTAGAGCGGGCGGCCGCCCTCGCCCGAGGCCGTGGCAACGGGGGCGCCAAGGTTGGCATCGGCGTAGTACCACTCGTGCACCGCCCGCGTGTACAGCAGCTCCACGGTTCCGACGACGCCCCCCGGCAGGCGGTGGTCGAACCCGAGTGACAGCCGCAGGCTCTGCGGGAACTTGAGGCTCGGATCGAAGAAGCTGATCCGCGGCACGGGCTGGCGGCCGGACGGGCACGAGGTCGGTTGGCTCGCCGGGTCGAAGGCCGGCACATCGGGACTGTTACACGTCAGGTCCGTTTCGGAGAGGCCGTCATAGCGATACGCGTTGCCCAAGTAGCGGTAGGGTGGACGCCCGCTGAACAGACCGATCCCGCCGCGGACGAACGTGGATCCATCACCGCGCAAGTCGTAGGCCGCAGCAAGACGGGGCGACCAGAGCGCGTTGCCGCTCGGGAGCCGTGCCGTGTTGATTCCCAGTGAGTCATTGAGGGTGGAGTTCGTTCTCGCCGCGTCGGGCAGCAGCGGTACGTCGAAACGCAGGCCGACGGTCAGCGTGAGCCGTGGGGTGGGCGTCCACCGGTCCTGGACGTACAGGCCGACCTGCCGCACGTGGAAGTCCACCACCCGGCGCTCGGGACCCGGAAGGCCGATCTGGTAGCTGCGCGCCTTGGCTGAGTCGAGCTTGTCAAGGTTTGAGAAGACCCACGTACCGGCAGACCCAAGAAGCAGGGGGTCGCGGAAATGGAGCAGCTCGTTGTGTGTGCCGAGCGTTATCAGGTGCGCTCCTGCGCTCACGGTCAGGTTGTCCGTGAGCTCGAGCACCTCCTGAGCCACGTCGGTGGTAGGGCACACCAAGTTGGGTCCAGCGACGAGCATCCCGTTGTCTGCCGTAACCTGGATCCTGGGAAGGCCGCCGTTGGGCTGGCAGGGGTCCTGCAGCCTGTGGTAGCTCACGAGGAGCTCGTTGGTGTGGCGGCCGGCGAGTAGGCTGGTCCAAAGTAGGCGTGACGAGTTCTCCGTCGACACGTCCTCTTCGGCCACGGAGGACAACCGATAGGTCCCGAACTGGCGTTGCACGAAGCCGCGCCGATCGCCACGCGCGTAATGATACGAAAGCTCTACCCGGCCGTTGGTGTTCAGTTGAGCGGTGATCTTGCCAAACAGATCTGCGGCGGGGATGCGCCCTTCGGACGGGCCCACCGTGCCAGGGTCGAGCCCGTATGTTTGGCGGAGGATGCTATCGAAGCGTACCGCGCTCGCGTAGTGGATCCCAATGCGCGCGAGGTCGGCCCCGCCCGCCGTGTCCGTGATGAGGGGGCCAGGGTCTGGAACGACGCTGCGCTGAAGATCGACGCTCAGAAAGTAGTGGAGCCGATCACGCACGATCGGACCGGCCAGGGTGCCGCCGAACTGCCAGTTCGTGAAGTCCTCGGCACTTGCCCGTGCCGCGGGTCTGGCCGCTAGGCTTTGGTTTTCGAAATACGTGAAGGCCGAACCATGCACTGTGTTGGTGCCCGACTTCGTCACGACATTCACAAGCCCGCCGGCAAAGCTGCCCTGACGAACGTCGAACGGTGCCACCAGGATTTGGAATTCTTGAACTGCTTCCATGGAGATCGTGCGCGGCAGCACCTGCGGGACCCCCGCGCTGGGGATCGCACCCCCGGGCTCGCGGCCGAGATACACTTCACCGTTCTCGCCGCCGTCGATCTGGAAGCGGTTGAAGACCGGGTTCTGCGCCCCGATGGAGATTGCGCCGCCCGGCCGGAGCGAGACATACGGACTGAGCAGCGCCAAGCTGCCGAAGTCGTGCGCCAGGTTCGGCATGCGCGCCAACGCGGAGTCAGAGATCAGATGCGCCGGGCCGGTGCGACCCGAGTTGATGAGCGGGTCCGCTGTCGCCGCGACAGTCACCGGCTCAAGCTGGATCGCCGCCGGCTGGAGGACGAGATCCGCGACGTATCGCTGACCGAGCGCAAGCGCTGGGACAGACAGGTGAACCGGCTCGAACCCCAACGCCTGGATGTCGATGGTATAGGGTCCGCCCACGGGCACGTTCTCGAGCGCGTAACCCCCTGCAGCGGAGGTGGAGAGCCGCCACCGCTGGCCGTTCGCGGTGTTCACGATTGCCACGATCGCGCCGGTGATCGGCTGGCCCTCAGGCTGAAGGACTCTTCCCTGGAGTGCCGCCGACGTAACGCCCTGAGCTCTGAGCGAGGCGACGAGGAGGAGGAGGCTCAGCAACGGGCCTCCGTGCAGCCGACGCATGAAGCGCTACCCTTTGGGCCGGAGCAGCGTTTGGAACGCCGAGTCGCCGCGGAGCGGCTCGAGAAACGGGTCTATGTCAATCGGGGGACCGTGCGGTTCGTAGCCCAGCAGTGTGCGCCCCAGGGCTCCTTCTGCGAGCGCCTGGCGCAAGAGGTCGAGCGCGTGCTCGTGCTGCCCGAGCTGGGCCGCGATGCAGACACGCCAGTAAGTGCGATTGAGCTGGTTGTATGGCCGACGGTCGACGGACAGCGCGCTCTCCGACCGTTCCGCCGCTCGGCGGTCGCCGCGTCGTGCCGCGAGCACGCCAAGCAGCCCGACGTACCGCTCGTTGGCGGGGTACTCGCGCGCGAGCCGTTCTACGATGACGTACGCTTCGTCCACTCTCCCCATGAAAGCGAGCGTCTGAGCCAGGTTAAGCCGGGCGATTTCGGTCGCCCGTTCCCCCGCAGGCTGGCCTAGCTGCCAGCGGAGGGCCCGCACGAGCACCGGCCCGGCCGCGTCGGAGAAGCCGTGCACCCTGAGTTCGCCGACGGTCCACAGCATGGCCTCCGTGGGGGTCCGCCCCAGTGGATGCAGTGACATGGCCGCAATTTCGTCGAGGCGCTCGTCAACCTCCTGGATCCTGCCAAGCGCTGCCAGCGCGGCGAGCTCCCTCCGGAGCATCGTGAGGTCGGTCGGGTACTGCTGCCGAGCTCGGTGGGCGGCGGCGAGCTCGCGCTCGAAGTCGCCGACGCGATGATAGGCGGTCGTCAGCCAGATGTAGTACGGGTGGTGCCCCCGCAAAGCGCCACGGTCGGGGTGGAGCTTTTCCAGGATCGCGATCGCTTCGTGCGGGCGGTTCATCACGAGCGCGTGCCGCGCCGCCAGCGTGGCCCACATCTCCGAGGCCGGCGCGGCCTCCCAAAGCTCGTGTGACAAGCGGTATGCTGCCTCCGAATCGCTGTGGCAGATTGCGATTTCGAGGTCGGCGTGTAGCAGGTCGAGGCGCCCCGCATACCGAGTACGGGGGTGGAGGACCCGGCCCAGAGAATCGGGGTTCGTACATCCGCCGATGAAGCTGTGCGCCCACTCGGCCCAGACGAGCGGAAGCGTGAACGTCGAGTCGAGCGCAGCCGCTCGATAGAAGTGCCGGAGCCCCTGCCGCGCGTCGAGTTGGTCGTACCAGGCGTGCACGCCGGCAACGAACTCGCGATAGGCGTCGTAGCTGGGAGGCTGGCTCGCCTGCCCGGCCCAATCGCGGAGCTTCGGGTCGACCACGGTCGCGAGGGCTCCTGTGACCCGGTGCGCCAGGACGGTGATCGCGGACCGCGGGTCGGCGGCACTCGCCGTCACGGGACCCACACTGCGCAGCAGGGTGCGGTGCCGTTCGTCGATGATCTGAGTCGCCCCACACGGCCAGGCCTGAGCCGCTTTCGATCGCGAGCTGGCGCGCGCCGTCGGCGCCACTCGGAGCGGGCGTGATGGCTTCCCCGCTGGCCCCGGGTCCCCGGGCCAGACGCTCGCCCGCGGCATCGGCGATTTCCAGCAGGCCCGTCTGCGCCAGGTCGCGCGTGATCCACTCGGCGGCGAGCTGGCCCAGCGCCGCCAAGGTCGTGTCGCCGGTGCGATTGTCCAACGCCGCGATCACCGCGCGGTTCGGATGGAGCTCGGCACCGGCATGCCGGCGCGCCCCGGCCACCACGCCCACCGCCGCTAGGCCGACGGCTGCCGCGACCCCGACGGGCCACGCAAGACGGCGGGGACGACGTAGGGAGGGCGACGGCGGCGGTGTGGTCGCGCTCGGCGAGACCGTTTCTCCCCGCGGGATCGGCGCGCCAGCCGCTTGGCGGGCCCGCACCGCGTCCATCTGGGCTTTGGTCTCTGGAGCGGGTTCGACGCTCAAGTCCGCGTCGAGCCGGCGCTCAAACTCATCGTACAGCTGGGCCGCACCGGCCCGATCGCCGAGCCGGTCGAGTAGCTCGAGCGTCCGGCGAACCAGCTGTTCGTCGTGGGGGGCGAGCTCGAGCGCCCGACGGAACGCCGCGGCGGCCTCGGCTAGGTCCCCCGCTGATTCCAGCTCTTCGGCCCGCCGCCGCGCGCCGGTGGCCGCCGCCGCGCGCAGCCGCGCCCGCTCCTGGTCAAGCCACCGCTCGAACTCGGGCGCTCCGGAAATGAAGAATCCTGCGAGCAGATCGCCGCGGTAGAGGGCTAGTGCTTCATCCAGCCGCCCGGCCCCGAGCGCGCGCTCGAAGGCGACGATGTCGCAGGAGACCTTATCGAAGTCGAGACCGATCTCGTCGTCGCCGCGGCTGACGACGACGGCGCCCAGGGCGCCGCGGATCACTCGCAGTGCCTGGCGCAACGCGGCCCGCGCGTGCTCCTGGTCGAGCTCCGGCCAGAAGAGGGCAAGGACGACGTCGCGGCGCTGTAGGCCGCGCGGCGTCGCGGCAGCGAGGTAGGCGAAGAGCGCGAGTCGCCGCGACTGGGCGAGCAGGCCCGTCGCCTCGCGACCATCGGCATCCGTGAGGGTCACGGGTCCCAGCGCCCGGAACTCGATTGCGGCGGCCATTCTGCGCGCCTCCAGCCTGGCTCACACGGCCGTCACGGTTGCGTCACGGAGCCGTGCTGCTCCCGACCGATACTCACGATGCAACGTATGCCGGATCGCTGTGGGCAGCAATCACGCAGCAGCGCCCCGGCAGTCGCATTCAGAGGAGGTGCACTCATGAACGCAAAGCCAACGCTCGCAGGGCTGGCGGTATGCGCCGCACTCGTCCTGGCGTGCAATCCCGACAAGGGGACGTTCGGGCCGGCTACCGGCGCAGTCCAGGTTAGCGTGGCGACGACCGGCGCCGACCTGAATCCCGGCGGCTACAGCGTCATTGTAGACAGTGGGGCGGGACTGGCGGTGGGCGTCAATGGCGCGGTCGTCGTCTCGGGGCTGAGCAGCGGCGCCCACATCGTGGCGCTCCGCGGCATTGCCACGAACTGCGCGCCGAGCGGGGCGAACCCGCGGTCCGTGAACGTGGTTGCCGGCGACACGGCGCAACTCGTTTTCGCGGTGAGCTGCACCGCGATCACCACGACGGGCGTCCTGCAGGTCACTACGGTGACGACGGGGGTCGCGCTCGATGCGGACGGCTATGCCGTCACCGTTGATGACACGGGGGCTCAGGCCATCGCCGTGAACGGGACGGTGACGTTCCGCACGGTCGTTGCGGGCTCTCACTACGTCACGCTCCACGGCGTCGCGGTGAATTGTGGGTACGCAGGGGGGAACCCAAAGCTGGTCATGGTCGTCGCCGGCGACACCGCGGCGGTGTCCTTCGCCGTGAGCTGCGGGCTGGTCACACAGCTCGCCTTCGTGAGCGTGAGGCCCGGCAACATCGCCGGCAACATCGCCCTTATGAACACGGATAGATCGGGTGTCGTCCCGGTTTCCAGCTTTGGTTCTGCGCCGGCATGGTCGGCTGACGGGACGAGAATCGCCTTCCAGGACACCCCTTGCTGCGGTTCGATCTATGTCGTGCACGCTGACGGGACGGGGCTGGTCCGACTCACCAACACATCCACCGACGACGACCCCGCGTGGTCGCCCGATGGGAGCAAAATCGCCTTTGACCGATTTGGGAACGGTGAGGCAGGAATCTACGTGATAAATCCTGACGGCACGGGGGTGACCCACCTGACCGGCACGATGAGTGGTGACGGGGAACCCACATGGTCGCCTGATGGGACCAGGATCGCCTTTACAAGCTATCGGGATGGCCACTGGCATATCTATGTGATGAACGCCGACGGCTC